>Ga0308417_1000746_pt1 | contig 22780 bp, 23 predicted proteins | sample HotsprSampleOS65_FD_203528 | JGI IMG/M metagenome (GOLD analysis project Ga0308417, IMG submission 203528) | Hot spring phototrophic mat microbial communities from Octopus Spring, Yellowstone National Park, Wyoming, United States - 20090730_OS65 ...
GCCTCATGAGGAACGCCTAGCTGTTCCAACCGGGTCACCAGCAATTGCGACTGTTCAAAGGGTACCACCTCGTCATCGCGGCTATGAAGAATCGCCAGCACTGGCAGGTCAGTACGCAGTTGATAGCGGGCCGAATAGCGCCAGTAGCGTATCGGGTGCATATCTGGGGTTCCGAGGGCGATCAAAGCCTGATCGAGGCCAGAGGGGGGAGTAAACTGCCCGGCTTCAAAGCGCTGTCGCAGATCAAACAGATCGCTGGCACCGCCCAGTGACACGGCACACCGAAAGCCACTATCGCGTTGTAACAGGCGAAACACGTGCAGACTACTATAACTCCCCCCCAGTACCGCGATACGCCGTCCATCAACGCCAGGCAAACGGCCGGCCCGCGCAAAAGCGACCAGTCGTTGTAGCTCATCAATATCGGGTTCCAGATTCAAAGAATAGGCCGGGCCAACCGCAAGCACGGCATAGCCTGCAGCGGCAAGCGGAATGCTCACACCTTCCCACCAGTCCGCCTGCCCAGGGTAGACCACCAGCAGCATCGGCCAGTTTTCCGCCGTGATACGCGGCGTATAGAGAAAGGTTAACTGATTAGGACGCCCACCGCTATCAAACAAAATCTCGCGCCGCACGGCTGTGCCGGGTTGCGGCAGTTCCCACGAGCGCGTTACGGGGGGGCTGAGACGCAAATCGCTGCCCGGTTGTAGTGTAGGTAATCCTACCGGAGGCAACTGAAAATCAAGCGTTGGTTGTATCCCAGCCGCCACCCGCAGCGGCAAGCCCCATGATCGTCCTACCGCCGGATCATAGCCACGCGCTACGGCCAGGGGCACATAACGACCGGTAGGAATAGCTGGTAGGCGATAACATCCATCGGCGGTGGTTGTCGTGGTATGTACCTGGCCAGTGGGTTCGGCCAGCAGCACCAGCGCGTCAGGTATGGGTTGATGGTGCGTGTTGTACACACACCCCTGCAGGATAGCAGTGCCAACAACTGCGGTATCAGTCGCCATCCGCTCGTACCACCAGGTAGCGAACCGGTAATGCAGCAGATTGCGCAACGGCCAGATATGGTCATTATCGGTGGTTACAAAAAAGATGGCGGATACGCTCAGCACAATAAGCGCGATGGTAGACCGACGTTGCCAGGGCTGGTGCTGTTTCATAACGTATGCATAGCAAGGAATACGGCAAGCGTGCTTATGACTATACCCCCGATTCTGTTCTTTGCCGTCATCTCTCTCTCTGCAATTGCAGAGGCCGCGCCTGGCCTGCCAGGTGTTACCTGGCCTCACCGTTGCGGCGGCGATGCGAACGAGCGAGGTGGTGCAGGCGCTTTGCAGCTCCCACCGATAAGCCCGTCCCACGCACCTTGCTCCTCATCAGTCAGCGCAGTCGCCTGGCCGCCGACATCGCTGCCGACGCCGGTGCGCTCTTACCGCACCCTTTCACCCCTTACCGGCCAGGGAACGCACGCGCCAACGTTCTAGCGTCCATCCCCGACCGGCGGGACTGCTCTCTGTTGCCGTCTTGCGTCACGTGCAGCTTGCGCCACCCGTGCCCCCGCTTATGGTTTCGCGGGGTAACCTGCCATCATAGCATCTACGATGGACGAGGAGTCGGGAAGTTCCTCTGGTCGTAGTCATGCCACATAACCAGCGACGGCGCATCACAAGCACGCCTGTTCAGCTCTTAGTATACCATACTAATGCAAGTCTGTATGCATCAGACACGTGTTCACTGTTGGGAGCGCGGCCTGGGAGCGCCTGGGAGCGCGGGCGTCTCGCCCGCGTGGTGCTGGGAGCGCGAGCTTCCCACCTGGGAGCGAGGGCGTCCAGCCCTCGTGGTGATGGGCGTCCCGCCCGCGTGGTGCCGCTCTGCGCCTGGGAGCGCGCTGGGAGCGCGGGCAGCTTGCCCGCACATGTCAGGAGTGTGCGCATCCCGCCCTCACCGATCATAGCCGCACCCTTGTTTGGATCGTGCCGCCCGGATCACTCCTCACCCCGGGCACGGCGGCGGGCACGTTCTTTGGCTACTCGTAGACGCTCCAGCGGATCTGTGGTGGGCGGGGGGGACGGCAGCGGGTCAGAGGGTGGTGCCGCCGCTGATGGGCGGGCCATCGACTCAAGCGTTGGCGAGCGTCCCGTGGGTGGTGGTGCTGGTGACTGTTGCCTGTTGTTCGTACCGGTAGACGGCGTCGCCCGGCGTTTGGCCTGCGCGAGGCGGGTGAGTGTGGTATCAGCAGACAACGCAGGCGCGGGTTGGCGTTGCATCCGCGTTTGCATCCAGGCGCGGGCCTGCTCCAGATCGCTGCGGCGCACCACCAGTCGCCGCACCGCAATGTCCAGCGGTAGCAGGAGGAGCACCACCAGCAACAGTGGCAGTGCAATCTCCTGTGCCCGGTTCACATTCGCACCGGTAGGCGTAAACGCATCGGCCGCAGTCACAATCCGATTGCCCCCCGTCACCCGCATCAACTCGGCGAGCAGCGCCGGGTTGCTCTGGTTTAACCGATATTCCGGCGAATAGGGCACCACCAGCCCCGCCACGTCCTGAATAATTGTGCGTCCTTCCTGCTCGCCAGATAGTTGTACCAGATAGGTACCCGGTGCCGGACTGGGCACGCTGGCACGGTAGATACCGGGGGCGACCTGAGTCAATGGTACGCTCTGGTTTGTCTGATTGTTACTCCCCACCAGTGTGGCTGTCATGTGGAGATCCTCACGGGGCACGCCCGCGCTATCGGCCACCGTAACGTTCACAATCGTTTGCATGCCATCAACCTGAATATCGGCCAGCACGCTGTTGGCGGAACGATCCGGCACGATCCAGCCCACCATCTGCGCAGCAAAGCGGGGAAACTGCTCCCAGCGTACCCAGTTACGGGCCCACTTACCGCGTACATCGCTTGTCCAGGCGATACTGCGCCCCAGGCCATACTGCCACTGTGCCAGGATCGGCGAACGGTCATCGGTCACCAGCACATTGCGGGCCGTGTCTTTGAGTGTGGTGCCATTATAGCCAAACAATTGTGGTAAGCCAGCCTCAAAGCCATCGAGAATAGGACTATTGGCTGCGATTTGTGGGTAGAAAGGCTCTTCGATAATATAGTTGCCAACGGCGTTAATCGTCTCCTGCACAAAGATCTGTGGGACATCGCCCATATCCTCGGATGCATAATAACGCCCGCCACCCTTGATTGCCAGTTGCTCCAGAAAATCGGCCGACCCGCTGCCGGCCGCAACCACCGAGAGCGTCATCCCCTGCGCACGCATCCGTTCGGCCAGATCAAAGTTGTCACCGCCACTGCTCCAACCATCGGTCAGCAAAATCGCATGCTTGATACGCGCATCAGTGTTTTGCAGCATGCGTTCGGCTTCGAGCAAGCCGGAACGCACGCTGGTACCGCCCCGTGGTTCAATCCCGCTCACGGCATCGAGAACCTGATCGACAGTCGGCGCACGGGTGGCTTCCAGTTCCACATACGCCACCTCTTCAAAGGAGACGATGCCGATCTGATCCTGTTCGCCCAGCAGCGGCGTGGCCTGAATAATCGCTTCTTTGGCAATGTCCACCTTGCGCACATTGCTCAGTTGCAGCGGCGGCGCACTACGATCCGGGCCAGCGCAGTGACAGGCGTCCATGCTGCCGGATTTGTCAATGATGAACACCAGCGCCAGGTTCGGGCGCTCCTCGCGGTTACGGACATCCATATAGACCGGCAAAACCTCTTCAATCGGCGTGCGTCCATAGCCTCCGACGCCAAAGCTCTCTTCACCACCGATCATCATCAGGCCCTTGCCCAGATCACGCACGTAGCCCGGCAGGGTCGTCATAGCTTTCGCCGGTAGATTACGAGCGGGGACGTTCACCAGGATCACCGCCTCGTAATTGCTGAGTTGCGCCAGATCAACCGGCATATCTCCCGGCGCGACCGTCTCGGCATTGACGCTGGCGGCGGTGAGAGCATTGTGCAGGTTCCGTGCATCACCACGCTGGCCCTCGACCAGCAGCACGCGCGGCGGGCCCTGGACTTGCACCAGCACGGCTGCCTCGTTGTTCTGCACGCGGCCATCGATCTCCGGCTCGATCTGCGCCCGATAGCGCTGAAAGCCGGTCGTGCTGGCAGGAACGGCGACGCTGAAGCGGTTGAGGCCAACTTCAAGCTGCTGCTGCTGGTCAACAATGACCTCCTGATCGGCAAAGATGCGCAGGCGCGCAGACTGGGCGACCGTACTCTCGATGGTCGCGGTCAGGCGGATTTCCTGCCCTTCACGCACGTGCGTTGGCGCTTCAAGGCTGGCAATCAGCGCCTCGCCGCCGCTGTCGGGCAGTGAGAGGTCAATGATGTCAATTGGCACGTTGCCGGATGCAGCCAGTTGCGCGGCAGTCATCGCGTTGCCTACGTTTTCGCCGCCGTCGCTGAGCAGCACCAGCCGTTTCTGCGAGTCGGCGGGAAAAAGCGCCAGGCCAAGCTGAATCGCCTCTTCGATGTTGGTGCGACTGGCAACCGGTACTGAGGCGATGCGCCCAAATTCACGCGAACTATCGGGCGCACGTTCTACCAGAGCATTCTCACCAAAGACGACCACGGCAGCGCGATCCTGGCTGCCCATGGTGCGCAAGGCTTCCCGGATAAACTGTTCGGCCTGGGCATAGGCTGAAGGCGAAATCGAGTCGCTGCTGTCAACCAGAAAGACGGTGGTAATATTGCGCACACCATAGACCAGTTGCATTCCTGCCAGGCTGAAGATCAGGCAGAGGATAAGCAGTGTGCGTAGCCCCAGGCTACCCCAGAAACGCCACGGCGGCAGGCGGCGTGGAACGGTCAAGGTGAGTACCCACAGCGGCACCAGCACGAGCAGCAGCCACAGTGCGCCGGGGTAGATAAACGAGAAACGCAGCATGTATATACTCCTGTCAGGCGCGTTGGCGCGTTGGTGCGCCAGTGCGTTCCAACCTTACCCTCTATGCGCCGTTAGAACGTTACGAGGCATTCAGGGACATTGTACCCGTTGCGACACACCACGGCAAGGGCAATCGGGAGGATGCGAGGATGCGGGGAGGCGCGGAGGCGCGGATACGTGAGGCGGGGAGGCGCGGAGGCGATGCAAAGGTTCTGGTTATGAGGGGTTAGACGCCACATAATCGTTGAGTACCAGGCGATGACCGAGGAACTGCCCTTTCCTTCGCTCTGCGCCTTTGCTGCTTTGCGTCCTGGTGTTAGAACAAGCGGCCGTGCATTACCCACCATTGTTGCACACCAGGCGCGGCGATAGGCGATACGGCGATGCAGCGCATTGCGGAGTATTGCACCCATCGCTGCCCATCGTCCCCCATCGATCGTAGGGGCGACCACAGGAGTCGCCCGCAGCGCAGGCATCGCAAGCATTGCGGGCATTGCGGGGCGTAGAGGCACCCACGCGGGGGCCTCTACGCCACCCACAGGAAATACATGCCCACGCCAATAATCAAGATACCGCTGGCGCGTTGGAGATGCGTTGACCACGCGCCAAATGAGCGCAGGCTTTTGAGCGCACCGGTGAAGGTGCCGGCGGCCACAATCGGTACTCCGCGCCCCAGGGCATACACAAACATCAGCGTTGCGCCATAGACGGACGATCGTGTTCTGGGCGGCCATAACATAGGTCAGAATGGCGGCGATCACCGGTGTGGCGCATTGCGAGGCTATCAGACCAGAGACCAGACCCAGCGCCAGTGCCCCGCCAATGCCCTTGAGCGCAATACGGCTCCGCAGGTCGCTCAACCAGTACAGTTCGGGCAGGGGGATCAATCCCAGCATGTTCAAGCCGATCAGCACGCACACGCCAGCGACGATATAAAACCACACCCGTGATGTGCCGCCGAACATGCCTCCAATTAACGCCGCAAATACCCCTAGCAACATAAACGTGATTGCCAGACCGATCGCAAACGTAAGCGAGAGGACAAAGCAACGCTGGCGTGAGAGTTGTTGCGAACCACCCACATAGCCAATGATCAGCGGGATCATTGCCACATTGCACGGGGAGATGCTCGTGAGGATACCACCCATAAAGACCAGGAGATAGGCGATCAGGGTACCTTCTTGCAATACAGTTGGATCAATAGGCATTGGCCGCACCCTCCGCAAGCTCCTGCAAATCCACCCGCAACTGATCGGCTGGGATACTCCCAACCGCCACGCGACCGGCACCGGTATGGTCAAAGAAAATCACGGTGGGGATCATCTGGATGCGTGCCTTCTGGAGCAGTGACGCATTGCGTTGATCATAGACATCAACATCAACCAGGCTCAGTGTCGTGGCAAATTCGGGAAAGACCTGGGCGATTGTCCGTGTCATTTCGACGCACTGCACACAACTGTTAGAATGAAAGAAGGCCAGGGTCGGGCGGCCCTCGTCTAGCAGACGATTCAGTCGCGTTTCCGGCAACTCGTGTTGCTCACCGGTAAACCGGGCCAGATCTGTCACAGGTGGTGGATTGGATTGAACCTGTTGCTTGATCATCAGCACGACGCCGATCAATAACACGATACCAACCAGCATGAGTGTGCGTGGTGGGTGTTGCGAACGTGAATGCTGCGAATGAGTCTGGGGGACGGTATGGGGCATTATGTTCTCCTACATATGCTTTCATAAGCGCTATGGTTGTTCATATAGCAAGCCGATTGCAATGATAAACCCGGCAGCTTTAGCCTGGACGGATACTACCAGGCTAAAGCCTGGACTCCGGTGCTTCACAACTGATGTAGGATTGCTATAGCATCGCTGCGGTAAGCGCAAATATGCACAAAATAATCACCGGTTGATTCAGAACTGGCGATAGGCACGCGCTACCTTACCTTCGCGCAGCGCTTGCTTATCTCAGTATATGTCAAAAATTGGGCAGAACAGGTAAGAAAAGCATCCAATGCAATAAGAAATGACAATCGTAGCCGGTGCAGGTCGGCGATTGTCACTGCGATGCAGCACCATTGTACGGGCGGGTGTGAAACCCGCCCGTACCGGGATCGAGATGGCTCAAGGCTCCTGCTCACTGCTAGAAGCGGCGCTGGCTGCCTCGGTCAAGCGAGCCGTGCCGGCGGCAACCACCTGCTCGATATGTTCGGCTGTTACTGCCGTCTTACCTTTGGTCAGTCCCAGATCATACAGGCAGACATGGGCAAACTCGGTAAACCCGGCCGCTTCGAGCGTATGTCTGGCGCAGGCAGTGGGACAGCCATCAATCGCCAGTATTGCACCCGCGGCAGCCGTATTCTGCATAATCACGTTCCGTCGCCCGCCAATACCGGCCAGGCAATACATCCGCCCGACGCCCGCCCGGGTCATTGCACGGGCCGCTTGATCGGCAATTGCCCCCACATCCGCCGCGCCAGAGCAGGCAAAGATGAGTTTGGGGGCAGCGCTACATGTACATTGATCATGATCCTGGTTGCGCATAAGATACCTTTCGTATGCTGGACAGGTGACAACGTTCACATGTCGTCCCCGTCCGTTATGTGACGGCTCCCAAGCCCGATGGCTTGGGCTTCTGAGTGTGCCGCCCCACACTCGTCTCGCTCCAACCGAAGGGTTTGGAGACCCCGATGCAGAATGTTGAGCGCCGCATGGTGATCGCGTCCCATCACCAACCCGCATCGCGGGCAGGTATGGATGCGGTCGCTAAATCGTAAGCATGAACGGACAGCTACGCCAGCAACCGCTGGATCTCGGCCACCGACGGCACTTTCCCAACGACCTTCACCTCGCCATCCACCGCCAGCGCGGGCGTCATCATTACCCCAAAGTCCATAATCGCATTGATGTCGGTGATCTTTTCCAATTCGTACTCAATTCCGGCCGCCTGGGCTGCCGCCTCGGTCTGCGCAGCCAGCTTCTGACATTTCGGGCAACCCGTGCCCAGAATTTGTAGCTTCTTCATTCAATCTCCTCCTGAACAGGTTACAGGTTACACAGGGTACAGGGTACAGGTGACGCGGCACCGCCTGCCTGCCCGTCTACGGTGGGATTCGGAGCGTTCGTCGTTGCTCAACCTGTCATCTGTCACCTGTTACCTGCCACCTGAAGTCGCATCCTCACGCCACTATCCAAAGAACGTCCCATACAGCAGGCCACTGATCGTCGCCATAACAATCACCAGTGAAACAAACACGACCGTCTTCTGTGTCCCCATCATACTACGGATAACCAGCATGTTGGGCAGACTGAGTGCCGGGCCGGCCAGCAACAATGCCAGCGCCGGCCCTTTGCCCATACCGCTGCCGAGCAAGCCTTGCAGGATCGGCACCTCGGTCAGCGTGGCGAAGTACATAAATGCCCCCAGGAACGCGGCGGTGAAGTTCGCCAGCAGCGAGTTACCACCGACCGCCGCACTGACCCACGCGGATGGAATCAGCCCCTCACTGCCGGGCCGCCCCAGCAGCAGGCCCGCGATCAGCACGCCCCAGAACAGCAGCGGCAAAATCTGCTTGGCAAAGCCCCACGACTGGCCGAACCACTCGCTCAGTTCGCTATTCTGGCTGGTGCTGGTTAGCAGCGATAGACCGACCAGACCGATCACAAACGGTATCAGCGGTGTGGCCGGGAACAGGAGCGCCGCCACGACGGTCGGTACCGCGACACTGAGCATCTGCCACCAGCGCACGCCGAACCAGCGCACGAGTGCCAGCGCCAGCCCCAGCGCAAACACCGCCGTTAGCCCCCATTTCGCGCCATAGATCGCCGCCCATAGCCCGCCCGCCGTCTGCGGTTGCCCCCAGTTGGCAAAGACCAGAATGCCGACCATCGACGCAAAATACAGCCCATTCTGCCACAACGGACGCTCAACCTCTGGTTCGGGGAGCATCATCTGTGCCTGGCGCTTGCCCTGCTCCTCTTTGCGAAAGATCAGGTGCATCAGCACGCCAATCACCACACTGAACACCACCGCGCCGACAGCACGGGCAATGCCCAGTTCCGGCCCCAGCACGTTGGCCGTCAGCACAATCGCCAGTACATTGATCGCCGGGCCAGAGTAGAGAAAAGCCACTGCCGGCCCTAGTCCCGCTCCCCTTCGATAGATGCCACCAAAGAGCGGCAGAACCGTGCAGGAGCAGACTGCCAGGATGGTGCCGGAGACCGACGCCACGCCATAGGCCAGCACGCGGGGAGCATTGGCTCCCAGGTATTTCATCACCGCTGCCTGGCTGACAAAGACCGCAATCGCTCCAGCAATAAAGAAGGCCGGTAAGAGGCAAAGCAGCACATGCTCCTGCGCGTACCACCGCGCCAGATGCAGCGCCTCCAACACCGCGTTGTCAAAGCGGGGCACGCCAACCGGTAGATAAAAGAAGGCTAGGAATACCCCGACCATAACCGCGAATATCTGCCAGTCGTCACGCCAGCGTTCCAGGCCGAGGCGCATAGCCGCACCAGCCTGGGCCAGCCGTTGCACCAGCGCTGTTGAGGTGGCATTACCGGGGAGTTGTTCTGGTGGGTCGTGAATAGTTGCCATACAATAAGCTCCTTACACAGTTTTCCGTTAAGACAAGGTGTTACTACAGGTACACAAATCCTGGGAGCGCGGGCATCTTGCCCTCGTGTGCCCGATGAAGTGCGCCCCGCTCTCGCGCCCAGGGGGGGTGTTCCCCCTTGGGTGAACAGTTACGGTGAATCCAAACCATGCCTGAGTGTTCGCACGTTCACGATGCCAGACCGGGTGCGGCATGGCCCCCCTGGTACGTATATTCAGAAAACTGAATATGCTGGCGCAAAAAAAGAGTGGTCAGGTTACAACAAGCTCGACTACATCCAGAACCGGATTACACCTGGGACACGGACAGGCTGTGCGTGGCGGTCGCACATTGCTGGCTGGGGTAGGCCCCCCCGCCAGTGACCGGGCGTTGTCGATCAGGGCGAATATCTCCGGTTTAACCACCCGATAGTAATTGTTCCACCCATCACGCCGATCCTGCACCAATCCGGCCTCGCGCAACAACATCAGTTGCTGCGAAATATAGGCCTGCCGCTTGCCCAGGTAGGCTTCCATATGACAGACACACTGCTCTCCATCACGCAACAGGTCAAGAATCGCCAGGCGTCTCGGGTGCATCAATACCCGAAAAAGATCGGTCACTGGTTGATCAGCATCTGGCGACATCACACCCTTCCATCGTACATACCATATCTGTCTGCTTCTCAGTATATTCCAAAAGTTGAATATAAAAGTGACGAGACGCATCTAGTAGGTGAAGAAAGCGCAACAGTAGCGGGGTGTGGTACACTGGTGACAGGGGAGGTGCGGCGGCGCGGAGGTGAGGAGGTGAGGCGGCGCGGCGGCGCGGAAGCGCGGAGGCGACGAGGCGACGAGGCGTGAAATCAGCCGCAGCCGTGGAGCGTCACAGGGCGTGCGGTGGTGCAAAACGACCGGGCGCTTTACGAAAGCGAGGAGCGTGTATGACCGAATCAGTGCTACGTTGGACTTCAGCCGACCTGGAGGTGTTGCCCGACAATGGCAAACGCTATGAAATTGTTGATGGAGAACTCTATATGTCGCGTCAACCCCACTGGCATCACCAGTTTACGTGTGTGCGTTTGACCCGCTTTCTGGACGAGTGGAATGAGCAGACCGGACTGGGGGTGGTCAATGCCGCACCGGGCATCATTTTTGCCGATGATGATGATGTTGCCCCGGATGTGATCTGGATCAGTACGACCCGTCTGGCAACCACGCTGGGGAGCGATGGTAAGCTGCATGCGGCACCGGAACTGGTGATCGAGGTGTTATCGCCGGGCAGCGCGAACGAGGAGCGCGATCGCGAGGCGAAACGCAAGCTCTACTCGCGGCGCGGAGTGCATGAGTATTGGATTGTAGATTGGCAGCGCCAGCAGATCGAGGTATATCGGCGTGAACAGGCAGCGCTCATCCTGGTCGCCACCCTCTATGCCCAGGATACGCTGACCACGCCGCTGCTGCCCGGCTTTGCCTGCCCGGTGCGCCGCCTGTTTGATGGGGTGCGCATATAGCAAGCCTATACCCATGGTACATGGGAGTCCAGGCTTGAGCCTGGACGGAGTGCTACCGAGGCGAAAGCCTGGATTCCGGGTTCTGCACAACCGATTTAAGAATGCTATAAGTGTGAACGCCAATCCGTTCAAGATTGAGCGCATGCGGGCTTTGGGGGCAGAAGTACGCTTGAATGGCGCTGATTTTGATGCGGCCAAAGCCGAGGCTCGCCGTGTGGCACAGGACAGCGGGATACCCATGGTTGAAGACAGTCTGGAGGTTGCCACTGGCGAAGGAGCCGGCACCGTTGGCCTTGAGTTGCTCCAGTGGTCAACGCCATTAGCGTGTGTGCTGGTGGCTCTGGGCAACGGGGTACTCCTCACGGGCGTCGGACGCTGGATCAAAGCGCATACCCCCGCAACCCGAGTCATTGGTGTCGCTGCCATTGGCGCACCCGCGATAGTTGAGTCATGGCGGACAGGGGAAATCGTCGAATATAGCACCGTCAACACCATTGCCGATGGCATTGCGGTACGCATTCCGATTCCTGAAGCCGTGATGGATGTGCACGGCACGGTAGATGACACCATGCTCGTAAGCGATGAGACGCTCCTCACGGCTATGAAACTGCTGCACCAGCATCTTGGTCTGGTGGTTGAGCCATCGGGTGCGGTGGGTGTGGCGGCTATTCTCGAAAACCGGAGCCGGTTTCAAGGGCAATGGGTAGCAACCGTCATCTGTGGCGGCAACCTGACCCCACAACAAATAGCGCAGTGGTTAGGATAGACTCAGACGGCGCACGAGGCGAGTATTGGCATATCAACTGCACCCGGCACCCCGGCAGAACACACGACACCTCGTCGCGTCGTCGCATCCGCGCCTCCGCGTCTCACCCATCCGCGCCTCACGACCGCTTCCCAAAACACCGACATTAGAACTAGAGATAGCCAGCACCGATGAGGCCGAGTATCACCAGCCCGGCGATAATGCGGTAGATACCAAACGCAACAAAATTGTGACTCGCCACATAGCGCAACAGCCAGCCAATACTTAACCAGCCCACAATCATCGACACGACCGTCCCGAGCAGCAAGCGTGTGACATCATCGGGCGTTACTCTGGCCAGTTCTGACAGCAGATCGACCACCGTCGCCGCGCCCAGCGTGGGAATAGCCAGGTAAAACGAAAACGCTGTCGCTGTACGCCGATCCAGCCGTGCTGTCAACCCACCCACAATCGACGCACCGGAGCGCGACACGCCCGGCACCAGCGCCAGCACCTGTGCCACCCCGATGCTCAACGCCTGGCGGAATGTTATCTGGCTCAGATCACTGGTGGTCGCAAAATGCTGCGGCAGACGCTCGATCAGCAAAAAGACAAAACCACCAGCAATCAGCGATCCGGCGATAACCGCCGGGGTATCAAACAGCACCGTTTTAATCCAATCTCGTGCTGCCAGACCAATCACCGCAGCAGGGATAAACGCCAGCAAGATCCCCAACCAGAAACGGCGGGCCACATGCGTCTCCTCAGCGGTATATCCATAGCCGGTACAGGCCCGCGCCTGTTGCAGCAAATCGGCGCTATAGAAGCCAATAACTGCCAGGACTGTACCGAACTGGATAAAAATCTCAAACGTCCCATCCATACTTCCCTCATAGTTGAGCAGTCGGGAGGTAATCAACAGATGGCCGGTTGACGAAATAGGCAAGAATTCAGACAATCCCTGCACCACGCCCAGGATCAGCACCTTCCACCAGTCGCTCTGGTAGGGTACGGTTAACGCGAGTGACAGGATCAGCAGGGCCGCCGCACCAATCATCAACGGCCAGACCGGGCGAGCCTGAGCCGGGTTGACATGCGTTTTTACCGGGGCACCCTTCTGCATATAGATATGTAACTCCTTAAGCCATCTGTGGCTGCACCGCAGTGACCATGGCCGGATGGCTATGCCCCGGCACCAACACCCCATGACCGCGCCAGAAATCTATCAGTTGATTATCATCTCCATCCCACTTATATCTCCCCTGGCTACGTTCAATATTTATAGAGAGGGAACGGGAAAGCATAGCGGGCATCATGGGTGACGCCCCCGGGAAACCACGTTGTGGTCTGTTGGCACAGGTCTGCCGAGCGACGACACCGCTGGCAGCAGGGTTTTTATAGACATAGGCCGACTCTGCGGGCCAGCTCTGGTTACATACCGAGATCCAGCCGGCGGATGAGCGCCGTTGGCAGATCAACCAGATGCATCTGTTGTTGCGTCTGAGCGATATCATACGCCACCCGCTGAAAGCGCACCGTGCCCACCAGGGTGTCCAATATTATATATGCCGCTCGCGGGTCTTGATCACGTGGCTGGCCCACACTGCCCGGATTGATAAAATAGCGATCAGCGTCTCGCAAGCGTAATACATCGCCATGATTGGGAATGAAACGTTCACAGCGTCCATCAGGGCTGAGACTAAAACCCATCTGCACGTGCGAATGACCGATCAGGCAGACTTGCGTATCAAACAGCGGAAAGTTGGCTAACGCCTGCGTGGGCGTCAGTAAGTATTCCCAGACAGGCTCACGCGGACTGGCATGCACAACGGTAAATTGATGGTCAACCTGGCGGAGCGGCGACAACGCTTCTAGCCAGGCCCGATGTGGGGCAGTCAGTTGCTTCCCATTCCAGATATTCGCCTTACGGGCATCGGGGTTAAAATCGTTCAGATCAATTTTCCCCAGGCATGCCAGGTCATGATTGCCACTGATCGCCACGCTGGCATGCTGCATCATTGCTGCAATACATTGATTGGGTGCCGGGCCATAGCCGATGATATCGCCAAGACACCAGAGCGCATCATAACTACCCGCATCAGCCAGAACTGTCTCAAGTGCCGTAATGTTTGAATGAATATCAGAGACGATAACAATACGCATAATTGTATGCCCTTAATTCTCAGTAGCTCACGTTCCGGCCCATGCCAGTCTGTATTGAAGCATATCCAGAGACCAGACAGAACGCGGTGTAACCGTTCACGTCATCCCTGCGAGGTGAGGCAGGGTGGGCTGTGGCATCCGCGCACCCTTGACACTCCAGGATGGGCGTTGTCCCTCTGCCCTCGCCCGCCCGAACGGTTACGGACACGGCCATTATACCACCGTCATTGACGCGCATAATGACAGGAGCCTATAATAGACCACCTTATCATGTGACCAGTGCTAACGGAGGAGTGATAGAGATTGCCATGGTTGAACCATCGGGACATTGTCCGCATCTCGGTCTAAAGCAAAATCGTGCCATTCGCTTTGCAAGCCCAACACCTGAGCATCGCTGTTATGTCACCGGTGATGCACAAGACATTCCTGTCGATCAGGCCAGCTATTGTCTTTCACCGGGACACGTTCATTGTCCATTATACATGGGTTTGCCACCGCCTTCAACGGCGATGCCCTTGCCCCCGATCCAGGCTCCGGCGTATAGCGGATTGCGCGGCTGGCTGTGGGGGCTATCGCTCCGTGACCGCATCATTTATGCGATGCTGTTAGCTCTCCTGCTCATTATCATCAGCATTTATATCACGCTCGGCATCCAACTCCTGGTTGCGAGCGGTGATGTGTCTGATGGACAGTCTATCCCGCCCGGCAATGATACGATCACAGCCACCCTTGCCATAGCGACCGATCAACCGACGCTGACGCCAACAGCCACGCTCACCCGTACCCCCACGCCTGGTGCCACAGCGACCCGCGTCCAACCACCCACACCAACCAGAACACCCACCAGCACCCCCACGACCACCGTTGTGCCTGCACCGATCATCGTGCCCACATCCCCACCGGTATGGCCTACCCTCCCGCCAGTATTACCCACACCGAGCGATCCCGACCTGCCCACGCCGGGCGATCCTGACCTGCCCACGCCGGGCGATCCTGACCTGCCCACGCCGGGCAATCCTGACCTGCCCACGCCGGGCGATCCTGACCTGCCCACGCCGGGCGATCCTGACCTGCCCACGCCGGGCAATCCTGACCTGCCCACACCGGGCGATCCTGACCTGCCCACACCGGGCGATCCTGACCTGCCACCCACAGAGCCGGTAGAATCGATCATCCCTACCTTGGACGAGCCTGCCCAACCACCAGTATCACCCGGCCCCCCTGATCCAGATGCTTCACCGATCTTGCCGACCGAGCCGGTTGTCACCATCGTTCCCCGGCCCACGATTGACCGGCCAACCCGCTCTTTTCCAGATGACGGATCGGAATAGGACGACAACGAGACATCCCCTGGGGAGGGCGGCTCGGTGCTGGCGAGGAGGAAGGGAAACGGCGCGAGGAGTGTGTGGGTTCTCTCCTCGCGCTCCTCGCTTCTCACCCGGCTCCCGCGCATGGTTACCGGTGCGGCGCGGCTTCGCCGCGCCTTCCTACCCAGGAGATGTCTCGTTGTCGTAATAGGAACCATACAACAAAGACGTGTCAGGAAACCTCGACCCTGACACGTCTTTATGCTGGGGATAGGGTTAAATCTGATCCAGATAATCCTTCAGTAATTTACCCAGGCGTGGATGACGCAGCTTCCGCAAGGCTTTGACCTCAATTTGCCGCACCCGCTCCCGTGTGACTCCAAACGCCTTCCCAACCTCTTCCAGGGTGCGTGGCTGACCGTCTGAGAGACCATAGCGTAACTCCAGCACCCGACGTTCCCGCTCGGTCAATTGATCAAGCGCAGCCGCAATCTGGGCGCGCAGCATGCCGTTGGCCGCCGCATCATCGGCATCGAGGGCATGCGGATCCGGAATAAAATCGGCCAGCGTACTATCGGCTTCCTCGCCAACCGGGGTTGCCAGTGACACCGGATCCTGGGCGGTGCGCCGCAGTTCACGCAGTTTTTCCTCGTTCATCTGCAGCTCTTCGGCCAGTTCCTGGTCAGATGGATCACGGCCCAGCTTCTGGGTTAAATGGCGACGGGCAGCCTGAATGCGATTCAGTGTCTCACCCAGATGAACCGGCAAGCGCACCAGGCGCGACTGGTCGGCCAGCGCCCGGCTGAGTGCCTGCTTGATCCACCAGGTGGCATAGGTGCTGAACTTATAGCCTTTTTCGACATCAAATTTCTCGATAGCGCGCAACAATCCCAGGCTACCCTCCTGGATCAAATCGAGCAACGGCAGGCCACGATCTCGATAGCGTTTGGCAATACTCACCACCAGGCGCAGATTGGCAGCCGCCATTTGTTGCCGCGCATGATCGCCGGCCATGACCTGTGACCGTAACTGTTGCCGCTCCGGGCTACCAGGGGGCAGCTCTGCCAGGCGTTGCGCGGCTTCTTGCCCGGCCATTATCATCCGCGCCAGCTTCTGCTCTTGCTCGGTCGTTAACAACGGCACCTGGCCAATCTCTCGCAAGTACAGCCGCACACTATCACTGAGCAGTGTATCTGACAGCTCTTCATCGAGATCGGCATCAACGGTAGGCAGTACGTCTTCTTCCACCAGATCATCGGCAGCATCACGCACAGGAATACCAGCTTCCACCAGCGTTGCGTAGATAGCATCTGCGATAGAGTCAGACGCCTCCTCCCGCGTCGGCACTAATTGAAGCAACTCTTCAAGCGTAACATACCCACGATTTCGCCCCTGAGCCAGGAGTGCTGCTAATTCTGGGGGCGATGCCGTCGTCAGTGTATGCAATCCATTGGGCGGAGTCTGAGCCATACTATTTCCTTGGTGCAACAAGGGTTACCAATGAAGGGAGACACCTTGAATAACGTCAAGCCCATGCGTTCCGTTCGTGCCTGCTATTCTGACCCTCCAGGTACCATATTGTAGCATAAGTACTTGCCTTCTGTGCAGAACCTGATATTTTGCTTACACCGATCCAGGTTTTTGCTGACAGCAGGAGAGCGCCGAGTCCAGCAGGCCCGTGAATAAATTGTCATTCTGATTCCCGTCCCACAGCGGTTGCCTCTGGAACAGACGCATAGGCATCGAGCAGATCGCGCACCGCCTCAAGGCTGACCGCATTCAGCACCGCCTGTGCCAGTTCACGCGCTGCCGCAGCATCCGTCCGGCGTATCGCCTGCCGCACCCGTGGCAACATCGACGGTGCGCAACTCAATTCATCAATGCCCATTCCAATCAACAACGGCGTTATAGCCGTATCGCTCGCCATCTCCCCACAGAGTGACACACGCTTGCCGTGGTGGTGGGCCGCAGCCACGATCATAGCGATGGAACGTAACACCGCTGGCTCCAGGGATTGATAGAGATAGGCAACATGGGGACTGGTGCGATCACAGGCCAGCAGATATTGGGTCAGATCGTTGGTACCGATACTGATAAAATCGGCTTCGCGGGCCAGCGCATCTATCATTAACACCGCCGCCGGGATTTCGATCAAGACCCCCAGTTGCGGATGCGCGGTACAGGGAATACCCGCCTGTTGTAACTGCGTGTGGGCCTGCCGTAGTGCGGCCTGCACCTGACGAAACTCCGTCAGCGTGGCGATCATTGGAACCACAATCCGCACATCTGCCGTTGCGCCTGCCCGCAACATTGCCCGTAACTGTGGGAGCAGCAGTTCTTCCAGATGGCTGAGACTGATGCGAATACCCCGCCACCCCAGAAACGGATTGTCTTCTCTGGGCAACGGGAAGGCAGGCAGGTGTTTATCGCCCCCCATATCCAACGTGCGCGCGACGATGGGACAACCAGGCAACTCGCGGATAACAGCTTGATAGAGCGCGACCTGCTCATCTTCATCGGGCAACGCCGGGCGGTCAATAAACAACAACTCCGTGCGCAGGGAACCAATACCTTCCGCGCCCCACTCGCGGGCAATGCGTGCCTCTGCTGGCGATGCAACGTTGGCGAGCAAGGTTATCGCCCGGCCATCACGGGTAACACTGGCAAGGTCACCCTGTTGATATAACGCCGCCCGCTGTGCCTCCTGGGACGCCACCCGCGTGCGCATACGGGCCTGTGTCGCTGCGGACGGGGCGACAATCACATAGCCCGCGTCACCATCAACAGCAAGCATCACCATATCGGACACACAATCCAGCAAGGCTGGCCCCAGACCGGTTACCGCCGGTATACCAAGTGCCCGTGCCAGAATAGTCACATGCGCGGTTGCCCCTCCACCGACCAGTACAATACCTGACAGATAATCGTGCGGTAGGCGCATCAACTCAAACGGGCTGAGGTCATGGGAGACAATAATTGCTGGCGATGTGAGCAACTGATCCACCTCTGGATCGCCGATCAGCAACCGTTGCACCTGTGCAATAAGATCACGGATGTCGGCGACGCAGATGGTGAGATCGGGATGCACCAGACCGGCAATGCGCGCCGCGTGCTCCTCGCCTGCTGTGCCAATAGCATCAACGGCCAGACAGCCGCGAGCCTCGATCAGGGCCTGTGCCCGTTCACCCAACGCCGGCTCGTGCAGAAACAACCGATAGGCCTTGAACATCCTGGCGGCGGCATGCTGCCCCAGTTCGTGCAGGCGTGCCTCAGCACTGGACAGAAGCGCATCGGTCGCGTACAATGCCGCTTCTAGGCGTTGTCGCTCAAGCTCCGGGATCACCCGGGCGGGAGCATGGGGCTGCCTGGGATGGACGCCGGTTACGAGCTGGCCACGGGTGCGTATGAACGATCGACGATATAGCCATGCCGGGCCAAGGGCGATCCCCGGTGCAGCCGCTCTGCCCATTAATGTCATGTCGGGTTGCATTCTGGCTTTCTGCGTATCACTGCTCACGCATGGATGATCAATGCCTCTCATGCTGCTCCTGGATTGGTGTGCCCGGCTGATCGTTCGTGCAGATACGCCGCTGGTTCTCGTTGTGCTGGTGACAGAATGGGGAAGCAGCACCTGCATCCGCCGGCGCCGCCAGTTCAACCGCCTCGGTCAGGGTTCGATCCTGACCTGCCGCGTCTATCTGGCTTGCCGTTGACACCGGGGTTATGTTTATTATACCTAAAAATGGCACAGGCATGGCACAGACATTGATGCCCGGAGTACCCAATACCAGATGCTCCGCTGGCCGACTCAAGTTGAAAGGAAACCCAACGTGCGCTACAATCATAGGCACGCTTGTTGCCCATCGTGCCCGCGTCACGGTTGACCCTGGTAAGGATGGATCATGAAAAACCTCATAACATGTATCGGCGAAATCCTGATAGATTTTCTGCCAATAGACAGCGATGGATCGACGACGGGCTTTTCTATGCATCCCGGCGGTGCTCCGTTTAACGTTGCGGTCGGATTGGCCCACCTGGGGCAACCTGTTGCTTTTGTCAGCAAAGTATCCACCGACTACTTCGGGCGCTATCTGCTGGCCTACGCCCAGGCACAGGGTATTGATACCCGCTGTTTGCTGACATCAGCCGCCGCACCGAGTACCCTGGCCTTTATTGCCATCGAGTCTGGTGAGCCGGTGTTTACGTTCTATGGCGAGGGGGCCGCCGATGCATTGTTGCATCTGGATGAGATCCCACCGGCATGTTTTGTCGAAACCAGCATTCTGCACTTTGGTGGGATTAGCCTCTTGCGTGGCACCACTCCGGCCACCGTCCTGTCCGTAGTCGAACAATTGAAGGGCAAGGCGCTCGTCTCGTTTGACCCGAACTTACGGCCTCGACTTATTCGTGATGAGCAGAGTTACCGTGCCTTACTACAACGCTTCTTCAGGTTGGCCGACGTGATCAAGATCAGTGCTGCTGACAGCGCCTGGCTTGCTCCGGATCAACCTTCTGAGCGTGTCGCCGGCGATCTGCTGGCACAGGGCGCCGTCTTTGTCTCAGTGACGCATGGGAGTGCCGGCGTGCTGGCTTTTCGCAGAACAGACGCAGGGCAGATCGAACAGTGGCAGGTGCCAGCCTATCCGGTTGAGATTCGGGACACGGTTGGCGCCGGCGATGCTTTCAGCGCTGGCTTTCTGGCGGCATTGGCCAGACGGGGGGTGGTATCACGTGCCGCGCTGGTGTCTCTGGCACCGACAGACATTGAAGCGGCTCTCCATTTTGCCTCGGCTGTCGCCGCGCTGACCTGTACCCAGGTGGGGGCCAATCCACCGGTGTATGCAGACGTTGTGCAATTTCTCAAGGCTGTTGATCACGATCAGTAATCCGCAGCCGCATCTAACGACCGGTGTGGGAGTCGAGATCTCACAATTATTTGTTGCACGGGGAGGAACACGTATGATCAAAGGACCCAGGTGGGAAATGACCGAACATGGATGGCATGGGGTCGCTACGCTTACCAACGGCACAAAGTGGCACGCATTTGTGGAGCATGTTGATGCGCCACAGCATTGCACGTGGGCCGGTACCGCTTTCGATAGTTTGCGTGAGGCACAGCAATGGTGTCGGGAAGAAATTGCACGCCTGCGTGAACAGCAGATCACGGTTCCGGTCTCACCGCCACCGCTCAGGGCGTGGGAATGGTTGTGGAACACGCTTACCAGAGAACTGGGTGAAGAACGGATGATCGAGATCCGCCAGGAATTTGTGCGTCGTCAACAAACAGAAGAACGGCACTGAGTGGACACCGGTCGCCCGCTCCATGGCATTATGACCGGGTGCTGCGAGCGAAGGATCTCATGGTAATGGATGGCAATGCGGGGCGATGCAGGCAATGCGAACGGTATGGAACGATGGGCCGCGCTGTCCGGTTCTGCCCGCGCCGGCGGGCCGTGCTCTCCGGTGCGCCTGCAGCGCGATGCCACGCTCTGCGCCGCCTGACGCGGCGGTTGCGCGGCCATACATGGTATGGCGTTGCCGGGCCACATATGCTATTCTCTTGCCATACCGGCTATACACCTTTGCCATCGAGAAGGAGTGTCTATGCCCGACGACCATGCGCCCCGTGAACAGTTGCTCCGTGCCGTGATTGCCGTGACGCTCACCGGCATCGGCCTGGCGAGCGGAGCCAGTATCCCCGCCCTGGCCAGGCTGGCCGGGGTTGTGGGTGGCATCGGCGCCAACTGGCTCTCGAACCTGACCGAGGATCTGTATCGGAACGCCTGCGACCGTACGTTTCACCCCGATAATGAGCTGAACCACGATCTGGCCTGGGCGCTGGTGACGGCGTTGCCCGCTGCCATCCGCAGCGTGCGGCGGCAGTGGCGCCAGAGTGAGAACCATCAGCGCCTGCGCCGCAGCGCCGACTGCGACGAGCGCTACGAGGCCGAGCGCACGCTGATGAGCCTGCGCTGGCTGAACCAGGATGCGCGACGGGTGCTGACGGAGGAGGCGCTCTGTGCAGCGCTGCCCGACGCGCACGGGCAGTTGCACACGCTGGCGCACAGCACGCCGGTCGCCGAGGCGCAGGCGCAGGCGCTGAAGCTACTGGCCGACAGGCTCGAACCCTACCTGAAAGGCCGCTCGCCCGCGTTCAGGGCGTTTGTCGTGGAATGAGAGCATCAGTGCTAGTCTGGAGGAGTCTGACGACGACGACCGACCGCACGGCGCAGGAGGTGCAGCAGATCCTGACCGAGGTGCAGCGCCTGGCGGCGCAGGTGGTGCAGGTGGCGGCCACGTCCACCGCGCCCCCGCCGCTGCTCGACCCGTCCGACCTGGAACGGCTGTTGTGCGACCAGGTACTCCCGCGCCTGGAGGCGATCCAGCGCCGCCTGGAGGCGATCCATGCAGACACGTCGGCCATCCGCTGTCCGGTGCCCCACATCGGTGATCATGGCCGATCATCGGCAATCGTCGGTAGAGGTATCACTGGTGGGTGCCCAGAACGCGGCCTGATGCCCGGCAGTGCATGCGCACCGGCCCGCACTGTCCGCTCGGTACGGCCACCGGCGTGCGCTCCGGCAAGCGGTGGGCATGCCGACCCCCCAGGCCCCCCGTCCACCCGGGCCACCTCACCGTCCACAGCCGACATAGCCCTGCCCGTCCACGAGCGTCCACAGAGGAGTGTGGACATACTGGTGAAGATATGCTATACTCTGGAGCGATATGCAACCGCACACGACACGTTTTCGTCTCGAAGATCTCACCCGTGGTGTATCGCTCCGCGGTATACTTCCCCATGGCCTGGTGACCGTCGTCAATGTGCAGTGGTATAGCAGCGATGCCCTGGAGCTGGTGTACAAGGACTCCAGCGGGCAGCCTGGCACCCGGTTGCTCTACCGCGACGATGAACCCACTCTGGAACTGGTCACAACTGGCCACCCGTGGAGTTTCGACGGCGACGGCGCGCTCTTTCGGCTGGTGGCCGAGGCGCATCGCATCCGTCTCGCGCATCTGTTCGATCCGTTGCTGGCAGTGCATACCTCGCTGGTGGAACCGTTGCCCCACCAGATCACGGCGGTCTACGAGATAATGCTGCCACGCCAGCCGTTGCGCTTTTTGCTGGCTGACGATCCTGGCGCCGGGAAGACGATTATGGCCGGGCTGCTGATCAAAGAGCTGATCGCCCGCGGCGACCTCCAGCGCTGCCTGATTATCTGCCCCGGTCATCTGGTTGAGCAGTGGCAGGATGAACTCGACCGTCGCTTTCATCTGCCCTTCGAGATTCTGACGAACGACAAGCTCGAAGCCGCCCGCACCGGCAACTGGTTCCTGGAAAACCATCTGGTGATCGCCCGCCTCGATAAGCTGGCGCGCAACGAGGATGTTCAGGCGAAACTCACCGCGCCGGACAACCGCTACGACCTGGTGGTGATCGATGAGGCGCACAAGCTCTCGGCCAGCTTCTTCGGCGGGGAAATCAAGTACACGAAACGCTACCGTCTGGGTCAGCTTGTTTCCGGCCTTGCGCGCCATTTTCTCTTGATGACCGCGAC
>Ga0308417_1000747_pt1 | contig 22764 bp, 23 predicted proteins | sample HotsprSampleOS65_FD_203528 | JGI IMG/M metagenome (GOLD analysis project Ga0308417, IMG submission 203528) | Hot spring phototrophic mat microbial communities from Octopus Spring, Yellowstone National Park, Wyoming, United States - 20090730_OS65 ...
TCGTGTGCCGGTTCCTGCGTTTCGCGTGCGGCTTGCTCCGTGCGCGCCCACACCCTTGATCGATCCGGATTCGGGCGGTGCGTCGAACAGCGCAGGCGCGCGGGTTGCGTCTTCGGATTTATGTTTGACACCCTGAGCGACAAGCTCCAGCGGGTATTCAAGAACCTGCGGGGCGAAGGCAGGCTGACGGCCGACAACATGGAGGCCGCCCTCAAGGAGATCCGTGTGGCTCTCCTCGAGGCCGACGTCCATTTCAAGGTCGTCAAGGCGTTCATCGAAGCCGTGCGCGCCAAGGCGATGGGCCAGGAAGTGCTCACGGCGCTGTCGCCCGCCCAGCAGGTGATCAAGATCGTCCGGGACGAGCTGGTCCATATTCTCGGTTCGCACGCTTCGCGGCTGCGCACGGCCAACCAGCCGCCCACCGTCATTCTGATCGTCGGCCTCCAGGGCTCGGGCAAGACGACCACGACGGCGAAACTCGCCCGGCATCTGGCCAAAAACGGCCACCGCCCGCTGATGGTTTCGGTGGACGTCTACCGCCCCGCAGCGCGGCAACAGCTCGCGGTGCTGGCGCGCAGCCTCGGTATTCCGGTCTATGAAGGCAACCCGGGCGACAAGCCTCTCGATCTGGCCCGCGGCGCCAAAAGGGAAGCGGAAATCGCCGGCCGCGACATCGTGCTCGTCGACACGGCCGGGCGCCTTCACATCGACGACGAGCTGATGGCGGAGCTCGAAGAGCTCAAACAGAGCCTGAATCCGTCGGAGATCCTCTTTGTCGCCGACGCGATGACCGGCCAGGACGCCGTCCGCAGCGCCGAGGAGTTCCACAAGCGGCTCGGCATCACCGGCGCCATTCTCACCAAGATGGATGGCGACGCCCGCGGCGGCGCCGCGCTCTCCATCCGCCACATCACCGGCCAGCCGCTGAAGTTCGTCGGCACCGGCGAGAAGCCCGACGCGCTCGAGCCGTTCCACCCGGACCGCATCGCCAACCGCATCCTCGGCATGGGCGACGTGCTCAGCTTCATCGAAAAGGTGGAGCAGGCCGTCGACCAGAAGCAGGCCGAGAAGATGCAGCGAAAGCTGCTTGAGGACGATTTCACGCTGGAGGATTTCCGCGACCAGCTCAAGCAGCTCCGCAAGCTCGGCTCGCTCGAGTCGATCCTCGGCATGATGCCGCAGATCGGCCCGCTCAAGGAGCTGAAGAACGCGAAGATCGACGAGAAGGAATTCACCCGCATCGTGGCGATCATCGACTCGATGACGCCCGCGGAGCGGGCCAATCACATGCTGATCAACGGCAGCCGCCGCCGGCGCATCGCGCGCGGCAGCGGCACCACCGTGCAGGATGTCAACAATCTGCTGAAGCAGTATGCGCAGGCGCGGAAGATGATGAAGTCGATGTCCGGCAGCCTGCTGGGGAAGAAGCCAGGAAAATTCAAACTGCCGTTCCCGAACCCTTTCGGCATGTAACGGCGGCGCAGGCAACAGGATTTCCGAGGAGAAGAAACCAAGATGCTGATGATCCGGCTGGCGCGATTCGGCGCCAAGAAGAAGCCTACCTACCGCGTGGTGGTCATCGAAAAGTGGCGCGCGCGGGACTCGAAGGCCATTGAGGTGGTCGGCCACTACAACCCGGTGGCCGACCCGGCGGTGGTCGAGCTGAAGCACGACCGGATCCAACACTGGATCCGGCACGGCGCGCAGTTGTCCGACACCGTCAGGCGTTTGCTCGAAAAGAACCCGGCGCCCGCGGCCGAGCAGCCCGTCGCCTGAACCCCCGCGGTCCTGGCGCGGCTGTCCCTTGCGGCGGGTTCGTGCTAGGATCGAGGCAGAAAGAGGTCCTCGCGATGGCTGGCATCAAGGAATTGGTCGAGGAAATTGCGAAGGCTCTGGTGGATATCCCGGAAGAGGTGCACGTTCGCGAGGTGCAAGGCGAGCAGGTTACGGTGCTCGAATTGCGGGTGGCGCCCAGTGATCTCGGCAAGGTGATCGGGAAACAGGGTCGTACCGCGCGTTCCATCCGCACCCTGCTGGGAGCCGCCGGAATGAAATTGAACCGGCGATTTACGCTGGAAATTCTCGAATAAATGTCCGGTGATTCGCCGGAAAACGCCGCCGCCTGGGTTGCCGTGGTCCGGCTGGGCCGGTGCCGCGGGCTGCGCGGCGAGATCTACGGAGACGTTCTGAACCCGCCGGAAAGCTACGGGTGGCTGCGGCGCGTCTGGCTCCGCGGCGCCGGGGGGGCGCTCCTGTTCGATGGCAAGCCCCTGGATGTCGTGGAGGCGCGCCCGTACAAGGGCCGCCTGATTCTGCGTTTTGCCGGCATCGACTCCGTCGAGGCCGCGCACCCTTTGACGGGCTGCGAGGCGGTGGTTCCCCGCGGGGAGCTGCCACCCCTGCCCGAAGGCGAATACTACCTGTCGGATCTGGTCGGCTGCACGGTGGTCGACCGGCGCACCGGCGCGCCGGCCGGCAAGGTGACCGGCTGGCAGGATTTCGGCGGGTCGATTTTGCTGGAAATGGAGCCCGCCGGCGAGGCCGGGGGCGGCGTCGTCTGGATCCCTTTCACGCGCTCCATCTGCGTGGAGATCCGGCCCGGCGACCGGCTCCTCGTGGTCGACCCGCCGGAAGGGCTGTTCGAGTTGAACCGGTCCGGCAGCGCCGGGCGGGGGTCCGAAGATGACGGTCTTTCACGTGCTCACCATCTTCCCGGAGTTCTTCCGCGGCCCGTTCGAGCACGGCGTCATCGCCCGGGCCCAAAAGGCCGGCCTGCTCGCGATCCGCATCCATAACCTCCGGGACTGGACCCGGGATGTCCACCGCACGGTCGACGACCGGCCCTTCGGCGGCGGCGCCGGCATGGTGCTCAAGCCGGAGCCGGTTTTTGAGGCGGTGGAATCGATCCTGCCGGCCCGCGACCCCGGGCGGCACCGCGTCGTGCTGCTCTCGGCCCAGGGGCGGCTGTTTGCCCAGCCCGACGCCCGCCGTCTGGCGCGCTACGAGGAACTCGTCCTCATTTGCGGCCGCTACGAGGGCGTGGACGAGCGGGTAAGCCAGTATCTGGCCGACGAGGAGCTCTCGATCGGCAACTTTGTTCTGAGCGGCGGCGAGCTGGCCGCCGCCGTCGTCGTGGACGCCGTGGCCCGGCTGTTGCCCGGCGTTCTCGGCAACGAGGAGTCGCCCGAGCGGGAGTCGTTCTCCTCGCCCGAAGGCGGGGAGTTCCCGCTCGGGATCCTGGATTGCCCGCACTACACGCGGCCGGCCGAGTTCCGCGGCTGGCGCGTGCCGGAGGTGCTGCTCGGCGGCAATCATGCCGAGATCCGCAAGTGGCGCCTCCGGGCGGCGCTTGAGAAAACCAGGCGGATGCGCCCGGACCTGCTGGCGGCCAGGCCCGCCGCCGAACCCGGCACGGCGCCGGGCGAAGACCCGCCCCGTTGTGACACGATAGAAAGAAGCGACCAGAAGGAAATATTGCCATGATCAGCCCGTACCTGAGCAAAGTGATCAACAAGCACAAGCGGACCGACCTGCCCGAGATCCGCATCGGCGACACCGTGCGCGTCCACGTCAAGATCAAGGAGGGCGACAAGGAGCGCCTCCAGGCGTTTGAGGGCACCGTCATCGCCCGCAAGAACAGCGGCCTCGGCGAGACCATCACCGTCCGCAAGATCAGCTTCGGGCAGGGCGTCGAGCGCATCTTCCCGCTGAACGCCCCGGTCATCGACCACATCGACGTCGTCCGCAGCGGGCGCGTCCGCCGCGCCAAGCTCTACTACCTGCGGAACCTGCGGGGCAAAGCCGCCCGCCTGCGCGAGCGCGAACAACAGTAGCGGAGGCACGCCGCCGTGCGCTGCACCATGCAGGTGGAAGAATCGGTGCGGCGCCTCGGCTATTCGTGTATCGCCGGCGTCGACGAGGCCGGCCGGGGCTGCCTGTTCGGCCCCGTCTTCGCCGCCGCCGTCGTTCTCGATCCCGCCCGCCCCGTGCGCGGACTGGCCGACAGCAAGGTCCTCGCGCCGCAACGCCGCGAAGAGCTGGCGGCGGCGATCCGCGAGCGCGCCGCGGCCTGGGCGGTCGCCTCGGCCTCCGTCGAGGAGATCGACCGCATCAACATCCGCGAGGCGGCCCGCCTCGCCATGCGGCGCGCTGTCGAGCGGCTGCGCCCTCCGTGCGACTACCTTCTGGTGGACGCGCTGACGGTCGACTGGCCCGTGCCGCAACAGGCGCTCATCAAGGGCGACGCCCGCGTGGCCTCCATCGCTGCGGCCTCCATCCTGGCCAAGACCGCGCGGGATGCGCTGATGCTGGAACTGGACCGGCGCTACCCCGGCTACGGCATCGCCAATCACAAGGGCTACGGCACGGCCGAACATTGCGAAGCGCTGCGCCGCCTCGGTCCCACCCCGCTTCACCGGCGCAGCTTCGCCCCCGTGCTGGAGGCGCTCCAGGGCGTTTTATGACCGCGCCTCCCGCCCCGCCGCCTGCGCCCGGCCGCGGAGACTCCGCCGCCGAACTCAGCCGCTTCGAGAAGCTTTCCTATGTGCTCTACGTGCTGATGAGCATCGAGGTGGGCGTGTTTCTGCTCGTGTACCCGTGGTACGCGGATGGCCAGTTCTGGGCGCAGAATTACTTTGTCAAGAGCGTCCCCGAATGGCGGCCCGTGCTGCTGAGCAATTATTTCCGCGGCGCGGTGAGCGGCCTGGGCGTGCTGAACCTGCTCATCGGCGCCTTTCACACTTTCGCCTTGCGGGACGTGCTGTTTCCCCGCAAGAGCCGGGCCTGATCCCGCGCTGCGCAGCGCGACGCAAAGCACAATGGATTCAGAGCCGCGAGCGAAGCGGCGCGTCGGACAACGGATTCGGAGCCGCGAGCGGAGCGGCGTGCCAGACAACGGATTCGGAGCCGCGAGCGGAGCGGCGCGCCAGCGCCGCGGGAGCGAGCGGTTCCCCGGCGGCAGCAAAACTGTTCGTGTTTTCCGGGGGTGAACGTTTTCCGCCGCAACCGCTCACTCCGGCCGTCGTTCTGCCGAACGACAGCCGCCCCGTTCGCGGCTCCGACAGCGCAGAGAACAATACCTGCGACCCGCACGCTCACTCGGGAAGAAAACTGCCTGCGCTGGCGCGGAAGCAGAGCCGCTCGCCAGCCGGGTCCGGTTCCACGCGAACCACCTCGCCGGGCGCCGCCAGCCGCTTGAGCACCACGCGCGCCAGCGGCTGGATCACGTGGCGGTGCATGGCGCGCTTCAGCTCGCGCGCGCCGTACTCGGCGCTGGTGCCGCGCTCGATCAGGAACCGCCGCGCCTCGGCGGTCAGCGCCAGGCGGAAGGCCGCATCGCCGAGCCGTCCGGCGAGATGCTGCTCGAGCGCCTCAAGCTGCAAATCGAGGATCGCCTCGAACGCCTCGGCATCGAGCGGGTGATAGGTCAGAATCTGGTCGATCCGGTTGACGAATTCCGGCGAGAAACGCTTCTTCACCGCGCGCAGCGCCACCCGCTCCAGCTTCCGGGCGCAGGCGCCGTCGCCCGCGCCCGCCGCCAGCCCGAACCGGGCCACCGTCTGGCGCGCCATCTCGCGCGCGCCCAGATTCGACGTGAGGAAGATCAGGCTGTGATCGAAGTGCACGGTCGTGTTGTCGCCGAGCTTCAGCGTCGCCTTGTCCAGCACGCCGAGCAGCAGCCGCGCCAGCGAGCCGGCCGCCTTCTCGATCTCGTCGAACAGAACGATCGTCAGCCGCGACCGCTCGCTGGCCACCGCATTGAGCTTCGTCTGGTTGATCATCGGTTGCGTCTCGCGGTGGCCCAGATAGCCCGGCGGCGCGCCGATCAGCTTCGCCACCTCATGCTCGAGCTGGAACTCGCCGCAGTCGATCCGCAGCACGTTGCGCTCGCTGCCGTGCAGCGCCTCGGCCAGCGCCTCCACGGTGCGCGTCTTGCCCGTGCCCGTGGGCCCGAGCAGCAGGAACACGCCCACGGGCCGGCCCGGCGGCGCCAGTCCTGCCTCGTACAGCTCCACGTAGGGCACAATGGCGCGAATGGCCTCTTCCTGCCCCACGATCCGCCGCCGCAGCCTCGCCGCCAGATCCCCGTCATCGGGCATCGGCGGCCGGGGGCGGATCGGGACCACGTTGGCGCGCATCATCAGCGGGCATCACCTCCGCGCGACATTGTAGCGGCGCGCAGGAAGCCCGCCCGCGCCTCCCTGCGGTTGCGCGGCGCGCGGAAGCGGGCCTCGGCCTCAGGCGGAAGTCCCGAAGAACGAAAGAATTGCCTCGATGATGCGGAGGCTGGCGCGCCCGTCGCCAAACGGGTTGCGAACTCGCGTGAACGCCTCGCGCGCCGCCGCCGAATCCAGCAGCCGCCCTGCCTCCGCGGCGATCCGGTCCGGGTCGGTTCCCACCAGGATGGCCGCGCCCGCCTCCACCGCCTCCTGGCGTTCGGTCTTCTCGCGCATCACCAGAACCGGCTTGCCGAAGGACGGGCCCTCCTCCTGCACGCCGCCGGAATCGGTCAGCAGCAGGTCGGCGCGGCGCATCAGGTCGACGAACGGGACATAGTCGAGCGGCTCGATCAGACGCACGTTGGCGACTCCGCCCAGTTCGCGCTCGACCACGCCGCGCACGTTCGGGTTCGGATGCACGGGATAGATGATCTCCGTATCGCCCCGCGCTGCGATCCGCCGCACGCCCTCGCAAATCCGCAGGAACCCCTCGCCGAAGCTCTCCCGCCGGTGCGCGGTCATCAGGATCAGCTTCCGGCCGGGCGCCGGCGGCGCGCCGTCAAAGCCGGGCCATTCGCCGCGCTCCAGCCGCTCCCGCGTGTACAGCAGCGCGTCGATGCCCGTGTTTCCGGTGATGAAGATGCGCTCTTCCGGGACGCCTTCCCGCCGCAGATTGTCTGCGGCGCGCGCCGTCGGCGCGAAATGCAGCGCGGCCAGCCGCGAGGCCAGCACCCGGTTGGCCTCTTCCGGGAACGGCTGGCTCATGTCGCCCGTTCGCAGCCCGGCCTCGACGTGGCCCGAGGGGATGCGCCGGTTGAAGGCGGCCAGCGCGCCGGCGAACGTCGTGGTCGTGTCGCCCTGGACGAGCACCAGGCCGGGCCGGCAGCGTGCCAGCACCGCGTCCAGCCGTTCGAGAATCCGCGCGGCGAGCAGATTGAGCGGCTGATCCGGCGCCATCACGTCGAGGTCGTCGTCCGGCCGCACGCCGAACCGTTCCAGCATCGCGTCCAGCATTTCGCGGTGCTGCGCCGTCACGCAGACGCGCACCCGGAATTCCGGCCTCTCCCGCATCCGCAAAATCAGCGGACACAGCTTCACCGCTTCGGGGCGCGTGCCAAAAACAAAAAGAACCTGGATTGTTCTCATCTCTCGGGGCGGCCGGCGCGCGGCGCCGCGCGGCCCGCCAGGGCAGGAGAAGCTACTTGTGACGGTAGGTGATGCGCCCTTTGGTCAGATCGTAGGGCGACATCTCCACGGTGACCCGGTCGCCCGCCAGCACCCGGATGCGGTTCCTCCTCAGCTTTCCCGCCAGGTGGGCCAGCACGACCCGGTTCTGATCCTGATCCAGTTGAACGCTGAACAAACCGCTGGGGAATTTCTCCACCACCGTGCCGGTCACTTCAATGCAATCTTCCTTGCTCATCTGCCTCCTGTCATGGGGATGATCCTGACGCGACCCGGGCTGCCGGAATCGCGCATTTTCAGTATATCCCAGCCGGATTTCGGCATCTTTGCAGGCAACGCGCGGCCCTCAGCCGCAAAGAAACCGCCCGGGATCCGCCTCCTCGAATTCGGCCCGCCGGAACGCCTCCCGCATCTGCCACGGCACGGTGCAATCGAAAATCGTCTTGCAGGAGATGCCGGGCGCGCGGATCGACGGGCTGAAGGCGGGCGACTGCGACGGGTCCAGCGGGTGGCAGCGCACGCCGGGGATGAACACCGTGCTCGCGTCGCCCTGGTAGCGCGTGGTCATCGCCCACAGCACCTCGTCGGAGCTGAACAGGTCCACGTCGTCGTCGACCAGAACCACGTGCTTCAGCTCGGGAAACGCGGCGAAGGCCACGAGCGCCGCCTGCCGCTGGCGTCCTTCGTCGCGCGGCTCCGCCTTGCGGAATTGCAGGATGGCCAGATACTTCCCGCCGCCGGCCGGGTGGCAGTAGACGTTGCGCACGCGGCCCGGCATGCTGCGCTCCTCGAGTTGCAGGATGCTCGCCTCGGTGGGGATCCCCGTCAGGTTGGTGTGTTCGAGCCCCGGCCCCACAATCGTCTGGAGCACCGGGTTGCGGCGGTGCGTCACCGCCGTCACGCGGATCACCGGCAGCTCCGGCTGCGCCACGCCCATGTAGCCGGGAAACTCCGGCATGCTGTAGCCGGTATTGCTCTGGACGTCTTCCCGGATGCGCTCGCCGGGAAGGATCTCGCCTTCGATCACAATCTCGGCGTCGGCGACCGCGGCCGCCTCCACGGACACGCAGCGCGCCAGCCGTACGGGCCGCCGCCGCAGGCCGCCCGCAATGGCCAGCTCGTCGAAGCCCAACGGGGTCGCCGGGGGCTCGAAGCACGCTGCGATGTAGACAGCCGGGTCCATGCCGATGCTGACCGACACCGGCAACGCCTGGCCGCGCGCCTCCGCCTTGGCGCGGAAGACGTCAATGTGCCGGCCGGGCGCGAAATACACGCTCAGCCGGTCCGGCCCCTGCACGCACAGCCGGTGAATGGTGACGTCGGCTTCTCCCGTGTCGGGATCCTGCGCCCGCACCAGGCCCATGGTGATGTAGGGGCCCGCGTCCAGCCGCGTGTTCGTGGGCGCGGGAATGAGTTTCCGCAGATCGAACGGCGGCCGGACGACCACTTCCTGGCAGGGCGCCGCGCCTTCCATCACCACCGGGGCCACCGGGCGCCGCAACGCCTCCAGCAGCGCAAAGGCCACCCGCTCCGGCTCCGTCCCCAACAGCAGCGCCGCCCGCCGCCGCGTCGCCAGAACGCCGGCGACGACCGGGATCCCGTACCCTTTGACGTTCTCGAAAAGCATCGCCGGGCCGGCTGGCGCGGGCGGCTTCACCGGCACGCCGGCGCCCACCCTGCGGTACACGGCAGCCAGCTCCGCCTCCGCATCCACCGGGATCCGGGTCGATACCAGCTCGCCGGGGATCGAGGAGAGAAAGGCGAGCGCGCTGCGCAAGTCGATGATCTCGTCCGCTGTCATATCCGCTCAACGCTCCCCGCCGGCCGGCCTCGGCTTCAGGTGCTCATCGAGGAAGGCGAGCACCATCGCGCGCGCCACCGGACCCTGAAAATCGGGGCCGCCGTGCCCCGCGCCGGCGATTTTCTCGAATGGGCGGCTACATCTGCAAGCGCGCATCGATTCAAGCATAGAATGAAGTGGGCAGGAGGCTCTCCATGCGAATCCGGGCATTGCTCGCCCTGCTGTGCGCCGCCGGCGCCGCCGCCCAGCCATTGCCGGACACGCAACCGCTCGAGTTCCGCGGCGACGCAGCCGCGGCGATGGTCGAAGGCATCGGCCGGTACCTCGAACGGATCCGCGGCTGGTACGCGGCGCGCCGCGACCCGGACCCGATCCATCTGCGCCGCATTCTCGGCGCTGTCGACCCGCGCGCCGATCCCGTGCGCCTGGAACTTGCGGGAACCCCCGAAGAATCCCCCGTCCTGGCCGCCGGCGACGGCTTCGAAGTTCTCGCGGTCCGCTGGGCGGCTCTCGACGGCATCGACGGCGAGGGGCTCTACCTGCGCCGGCTCTCCCCGCCGAGCCACCTGGTCATCTTCCTGCCGGAGCCGGAGCGCGCGCCCGAGCAGTGCCCGGAGATGTTCGAGTTCGCCGCCGCCGGCGCGGACGTCTTCGTGCCGCTGCTGCTGAGCAGCGCCGAGCCTCCGCCCCCGGCGCCGGGCGGCTGGGCGAAACAGCAGTCCGAGCGGGAATGGATCTGGCGCATGGGGTATCCCGTCGGGCGCCACCCGCTGGGGCTGGAAGTGCAGAAGGTGCTGGCGCTGGTCGACTGGTGGAAACAGCGCCACCGCGAGCAGCCCGTCGAACTGGCCGGCGCGGGCGACGGCGCCTGGGTGGCCGTCTTTGCCGCCATCCTCGACCCGCGCGTCGCCCTCGTCGAGGCGAACTCCCTGGGCATCGAGCCGGAAAGCTACCGCAGGCAGCCGCTCTACCGCGACATTTTCGGCCTGGCGCGTTTTTTCGGCGAGGAAGACCTGCGCGGCCTGCTGCGGTCGCGGATCGGCTCCCCGCCGCGGCTGATGGCCGCGCCGCTGCCGTTGGCCCGCAGGGACGCCGGCGCCCGCCGGCTGCGGCAGGTCCGGCAGATGGAGGAGTTCCTCCAGCGGCTGGCGCGCCGCTCCCGCCGCGTGCGCGACGAGCTCTGGTCCCACATCCGCGGCGGCTCGCCCGAAGCCTGGCGCGCGGCCGCCGAGCCGCTGGCACGGCGCATCCGCCACGACGTGCTCGGGGAGCTGCCGCCCGAAGAGGTCCCGGCGCGGCCGCGCACGCGGCGGCTGGCCGCCATGCCGGACTACCGCGCCTGGGAGGTGATGTTGCAGGTCCGCCCGGAGTTCTTCGCTTACGGGGTGTTGCTCGAGCCCGCGCGCAGGCCGGCAGGCGAACGCGTCCCGTTGATTGTCCTGCAACACGGGCTGCAAGGCCGCCCCGCGGACCTGTTCGGCCAGAAGCCCGATTCGCGCGCCTTCGCCGTTTACCGCAACTACGCCGAGACGCTCGTCCGCGAAGGCTGGGCCGTGTATCTGCCGCAGAACCCGTACACGGGCGAATTCCGCCATCTGGTGCGCATGGCGCACCCGCTCGGGCTGACGCTGTTCTCCTTCATCCGCGAGCAGTACCGCGTGGCGCTGGACTGGCTCGCCGCGCTGCCCTTCGTCGATGCGGACCGCATCGGCTTCTACGGGCTGTCTTACGGCGGCAAGACGGCGCTGCGCGTGCCGCCCTTCGAGCCGCGTTTCCGGGCCGTGGTCTGCGCCGGCGACTTCAACGAGTGGATCGGCAAGCTGGTCACGGCGGAAGAGCCGTGGAGCTACATGTTCACCGAAGAGTACGACGTGCTCGAGTGGAACCTCGCCCATGTGGCGAGCCACGCCGAGCTGGCCATGCTGATCGCGCCCCGGCCGTTTCTGGTCGAGCGCGGGCACCGCGACGGGGTGGGCATCGACGAGTGGGTGCTGGGCGAGTACGCGCGCGTGCGGCGCTTCTATGACGAGATGGGCATCGGCGAGCGCACCGGCATCGCCTTCTTCAACGGACCGCACCGCATCGACGGGGAGGAGGCGCTGCGGTTCTTCCGCAGGTGGCTCGCCGGAAGATGAGCCCGCCGCGGCAGGCTCAGGCGCGCGCCTGCATTTCGGCCGCCCAGCGCAGGAAGCGGGCCAGGTCGCGGCGGCGCTGCCAGCAGAAGCGCCAGAAGGCGGCCGCGTCCAGGCTGTCGGCGTCGATGCCCCAGTAGGTCTCGATCCGCCAGCGAAGATACGGGCTGCGCCATGGCGCCAGGCGGTAGCCGCGGCTCGCTGTCCAGAGGAACCGGAGCATTCTCCACAGCATGGCCCGGCGTTTCTCAGCGGCTGGCGCGCTTGGCCGGCTCGGGCGTGGCGTAATAGCCGCTGCGCGTCCGCACCGTGTAGCGGCCGTTGGCCGCCACCACGCGGATGGAGCGGAAGGTGCCGTCGAGGTTCTGGTTCAGCGGCGTATAGGCGATGACGTACTGGCTGCGGATGTCGTGCGCCACCTGCTCGGCGATCTGCTCCACTTCGGCGACGTCGCCCGGATAATAGCTGGCGCCGCCGGAGGCGCGCGTCATCGCGTCGATGGTGCGCATGGCGCGCTTGCGGTCGCGCGCGTCCTCCTTGCCGAGGATCCCGATGCCGTAGACGAGCACCTCGGTGCGATGGATCTTTTCCACCAGCTTCTCGAGCGTGATGCCCGTCGAGGCCGTGTCGTTTCCGTCCGTGATCACCAGCAGGACCTTCTTGTCGCGCTTGCCTTCCTGCTTGAGGTAGTCGATCGACATCGACACGGCGTCGCGCAGCGCGGTGCCGCCGCGCGAGTCGATGCGCGCCACGCCCTCCTCCAGCTTCCTGATGTCGTTGGTGAAGGGCACGTCGAGATAGGCTTCGTCGTTGAAATTGACGACGAACACCTCGTCCTGCGGGTTGGACGCCTTCACCAGCCGGACCGCCGCCGCCTCCACCCTGGCGCGCTTGTCGCGCATCGAGCCGCTGTTGTCAATGACGATGCCCAGGCTGACCGGCACGTCCTCGCGCCGGAACAGGCGGATCGGCTGCTCCACCTTGTTCTCGTAAACCTTGAACGCGCTCTGCGGCAGGTTGGTGATCAGCCCGCCCTTCTTGTCCACCACGGCGCAGTGCAGCACCACCAGCCGCGTTTCCACGCGGATGACGGACTGGTCGTCGGGGGTGAGAGGCTGCTGGCTGGTCGCGCAAAGGGAAGCGAACAGAAGGGCAGCCGCGATTCTACTGAGTCGGCGCATAATAGCCCTGCCGGTGCAGCGCCCGAAGTGGCGGGAGACCGCGCGGCTGATTCAATTTTACCGTGATCCGGCGGTACTTCCCGTCGCGGTTCTGGTTCTTCGAGATGTAGCCGAGCACATACTGGTTGCGCAGCTCAAGGCCGATCTTGGCCGCGATGTCCGGCAGGTCGTTCAGGTTGTCGACCGGGAAATGCCGCCCGCCGGTCATTTCCGCCAGGTCGCTCAGCAGGCCCGGCCCGGCCAGCTCCTCGGCCGTGCGCCCGCGCGAGCCGATCGGCTCGAAGATGCCGATGGCGTAGACCTGCGCGTCGGCCTCCTTCAGCAGGTTGCGGATCTCCGTTTCGGTGTAGCGGCTCGAGTTGTCGCCGCCGTCGGAAATCACCAGAATCGCCTTGCGCGGGTTGCGGCCCTTCTTCAGCGTCTGCATGGCCAGATAGAGGGCGTCGAGCAGCGCCGTCCGCCCTTTGGCCTGGGTGAACGTCAGCCGGTTCTGGATCTCCTCCACGTTCCGGGTGAACGGCACGACGAGCTGGGGCCGCTCGTTGAACTGGATCAGGAAGAACTCGTCCTCCGGGTTGGCGGTCTTGAAAAACGCCGCCGCCGCCTGGCGGCTCTTGTTCAGCTTGTTGCCCATCGAGCCGCTGGCGTCGAACACCAGCCCGATGGAAATCGGCGCGTCAAAGCTGGCGAAATAGGTGATTTCCTGCTCCACCTTGTCTTCAAAAAGGCGGAAATTTTCCTTTTCCATCCCGGTGACGATCTGGTTCATCGGCGTGGTCACCGTGATGGGCACCAGCACCAGGTTGGTGTCGATGCGCAGGTTGGGCTTGATGCGTTCGTTCTCCGGCGCTTCGGCCCGCGGCTTCACGCGAGGCGTGATGCTGGGCCTCGCCTCCTGAGCCAGCAGCCCCTCCGCCGCCCCGCAAGCGAGCCAAACCAGACATGGCAGGATCCACTCCTTCATGGCCGGTCTCCTTTGCCCGCACCTTGAGTATATAGCAGGTTATTTATGCTATGCTCGATTGTGCCCCCAAGCATCTTGGGAGTCATCCCTGCCCGGTTCGCCTCCAGCCGTTTCCCCGGAAAGCCCCTCGTCCCCATCGGCGGCAAGCCCATGATCCGCCACGTCTGGGAACGGGCCAGAGCTTCCCGTCTGCTCGGCCGCGTTCTGGTGGCCACCGACGACAGCCGGATTGCCGCCGCGGCAGCCGCCTTCGGGGCCGAAGCCGTCATGACCAGCCCCGCACACCCGTCCGGCACGGACCGCGTGGCCGAAGCCGCGGCCGCCACCGACGCGGAGATCATCGTCAATATCCAGGGCGATGAGCCGCTCATCGACCCGGCCGCCATCGACCTGGCCATCTCTGTCTTATTGGACGATCCATCCTGCCAGATGGCAACACTAAAACGGCGCATCGAGCGCGAGGAGGAAATCGCCAACCCGAACGTGGTCAAGGTGGTGACGGCGCTGGACGGCCGCGCCTTGTACTTTTCCCGCTCGCCCGTGCCCGCCAACCGCGGCGGCGGCGCCGTCTACTGGAAGCACATCGGCCTCTACGTGTACCGCCGCCCCCTGCTGCTCGGCTACAGCGCGCTGCCCCGCGGGCCGCTCGAGGAGGCGGAGAAGCTCGAGCAGCTCCGCGCGCTCGAGAACGGCATCGGCATCCGCGTGGCCGAGACCGCCTGCGATACCATCGGCGTCGACACCCCGCAAGACCTCGACGCTGTGCTGAAATTGTGGAGATCCCGGCAGGAGCCGGGACAGTAACATGGCCAAGTTCATCTTCGTCACCGGCGGCGTTGTGAGCTCCCTCGGCAAGGGGATCGCCGCCGCCTCCATCGGCTGCCTGCTGGAGTCCCGCGGGCTGAAGATCACGTTGCAGAAGTTCGACCCCTATCTCAACGTGGATCCCGGCACGATGAGCCCCTTCCAGCACGGCGAGGTCTTCGTCACCGACGACGGCGCCGAAACCGATCTCGACCTCGGCCACTACGAGCGCTTCACCCACGCCCGCCTCACCCGGAACAACAACCTCACCTCCGGCCGCATCTACGAGCGCATCATCACCCGCGAGCGCCGCGGCGACTACCTCGGCAAGACCGTCCAGGTGATCCCGCACGTCACCAACGAGATCAAGGGCGCCGCCAGCAAGGTGGCCGACGGCGTCGACGTCGTCATCTGCGAAATCGGCGGCACCGTGGGCGACATCGAGAGCCAGCCGTTCATCGAGGCCATCCGCCAGATGCGCCACGAGCTGGGCCGGCGCAACACCCTCTTCGTCCACGTCTCCTACGTGCCCTTCATCGCCGCCGCGCAGGAGCTGAAGACCAAGCCCACGCAGCACTCGGTGAAGGAGCTGCGCTCGATGGGCGTGCAGCCCGACATCCTCATCTGCCGCTCCGAGCGGCCGCTGCCCGAGGACCAGCGCGACAAGATCGCGCTGTTCTGCGACGTCGACCGCAACGCCGTCATCAGCGCCTACGACGTCGACACCGTCTACCAGGTCCCGGTGATGTTCGCCGAGCAGAAGGTGGACGAGCTCGTCGTCGAAGCGCTCCAGCTCGGCGCCGCCGGCCCGCGCGACCTCGGCCGTTGGCAGGCGATGCTCGACCGGATGCGCGCGCCGGTCGACGAGGTCGACATCGCTCTGGTGGGCAAGTACGTCGAATACGAGGACTCCTACAAGTCCCTGAAAGAGGCCCTGCTGCACGCCGGCATCCATCACCGGCTGAAGGTCCGCATGAGCTGGATCGAAGCCGAGCCGCTCGCCTGGCCCGAATGCGCCGCGCATCTGGCCTCCTTTGATGGCGTGCTGGTCCCGGGCGGATTCGGCAAGCGCGGCGTCGAAGGCATGCTCGCCGCCATCCGCTTCGCCCGCGAGCGCCACGTGCCGTACTTCGGCATCTGCCTGGGCATGCAGACCGCGGTCATCGAATTCGCCCGCAACGTCTGCGGCCTGGCCGGTGCGGACTCCACCGAATTCGAGCCGGCCACGCCGTACCCGGTCATCTACAAGCTGCGCGACCTGCTCGGCGTGGAAGAGCTCGGCGGCACCATGCGGCTGGGCGCCTACGAGTGCCTGCTGGAGGAAGGCTCGCTGGCGCGGGCCGCCTACGGCCAGGAGGTGATCAGCGAGCGCCACCGCCACCGCTACGAGTTCAACCGCGCCTTTGAGGACCGGCTCACCGCGGCCGGACTGCGCGTCACCGGGCGCTCGCGCGACGCCAAATTTGTCGAGATTGTCGAGCTGCCCAGCCACCCCTGGTTCCTCGGGTGCCAGTTCCACCCCGAGTTCAAGTCGAAGCCCCTCGAGCCGCACCCGCTGTTCAAGGCCTTCATCGGCGCCGCGTACGAGTACCGCCAGAAGCGGCTCCAGGTGGAGTCGAACCCGCTGTTCGCCGATGAAGCCCGTTGAGATCCGGCCCGGCCTCGTCTTCGGCGGCGGCCCGCTCGCCTTCATCTGCGGCCCCTGCGTCATCGAGAGCGAACAGCACTGCCTGATGCTGGCCGAGGCGCTGAAAGAGGCGCTCGGCGGCCCGTTCGTCTTCAAGGCGTCCTTCGACAAGGCGAACCGTTCGAGCCTCGGCTCGTACCGCGGCCCGGGCCTGCGCGAGGGGCTGCGAATCCTGGCCGAGGTCAGGCGCCGCACCGGGCTCCCGGTTCTCACCGACATCCACACGCCGGACCAGGCCGCGCCTGCCGCGGAGGTGGCGGACATCCTCCAGATCCCCGCCTTTCTCTGCCGCCAGACCGACCTGCTTGTGGAAGCCGGACGCACCGGCCGCGCCGTCAACATCAAGAAGGGCCAGTTCATGGCGCCGCTGGACATGCGCCACGCGGTGGAGAAGGTCCGCTCCACCGGCAACGGGCGCGTGCTGCTGACCGAGCGCGGCGCCTGCTTCGGCTACAACAACCTCGTCGTGGACATGCGCGCCATCCCGATGATGCGCTCGCTCGGCGTGCCGGTGGTCTTCGACGCGACCCACTCCGTCCAGCTGCCGGGCGCCGCGGGCGAGCGCAGCGGCGGCGCGCCCGAGTTCATCGCCCCGCTGGCCCGCGCCGCCGTGGCCGCAGGCGCCGACGGCGTGTTTTTCGAGGTCCACGAGGCGCCGGAGCGCGCCCTCTCCGACGGCCCCAACGCGCTGCGGCTGGACCGGGTGGCGGAGCTGGTTGCCCTTCTGCGGCGGCTTCACGCCCTCCTGCACGACTCCGGCCCCGCAAGCGTCTAACATAAGGGTAGGAATCGTTCCCAGGAAAGGACTGCCATGGCACACAGCAGGCGACGCCCGGCGCGGCGAGGCTTCTCCCTGATCGAGCTGCTCATTGTCATCGCCATCATTCTCGTCATCGCCGCCATCGCCGTGCCCAAGCTGAACAGCGCGCGGATGCAGGCGCAGGAGATGGCCGCCATCCGGCAGATCAACACCATCCACACGGCGCAGACGCAGTACATGAGCCAGTTCCAGAAGTTCGCCGAGAGCCTCCAGCAACTGGGGCCGCCCGCCTCCGGCGCTCCCGGGCCCGCCGCTGCGGATCTCATCCCCGGCGACCTGGCCTCCGGCGAGAAGACCGGCTACGTCTTCACCATGACGCCGACCAAGGAAGGCTACGCCATCACCGCCGTCCCCAAAGTCTATGGCAGCACCGGCCGGCGGACGTTTTACTCCGACCAGACCTTGGTGATCCGCGAGAACTGGGGCCCGGAACCCGCTACCGCGCAAAGCCCGGAGATCAAGTAGCCGCGCGCCTCTTCCGGAGGGCTGCCGGTCCGCGCGTGGAAGCATGAGGACTGCGCCCGGCGCGCCCTGAGCCGCAGTTGCCAAGGTTCGGTCCGGCCGTTTCCCCATGCCCCGGGGGCTGCCCGCGCGGCCTTTCGCGCTATGGAACACGACGCCCGGCCGGGCGCCGTTGCCTTTGCGGCCGGGGTGGCGCATGGCGCCATTCAACCGGCGATTGCTGCCATCAGGCCGCAGCGCATTGACGGGTTGAAAAGGCGTCCGATAGACTGGAGGTTGACTGATTCCCGCCGGCCGGATCTCTACAGGAGCTCGAGCGGCGTACCCACACAAGCAGGAGGGCATGCAGTTGCCTGACGTCAGACGTCACATTTTTACCTCGGAGTCCGTTACCGAGGGCCATCCCGACAAAATCGCCGACCAGATCAGCGACGCCGTCCTGGACGAGATTTACAAGGAAGACCCCAACGGGCGCGTGGCCTGCGAAACACTGGTCACCACCGGGACGGTGATCGTCGCCGGGGAGATCACCACCACGAACCTGAATTTCTTCAAGAACCTCCCGGATCTGGTCCGGAGCGTGGTGAAGGACATCGGGTTCACCAACTCCGAATACGGCTTCGACTACAAGTCCTGCGGCGTGATCAACCTGATCCACGGGCAGTCGCCGCACATCGCCATGGGCGTGGACACGGGCGGCGCCGGCGACCAGGGCATGATGTTCGGCTACGCCTGCGACGAAACCGAAGAGCTGATGCCGATGCCCATCATGCTGGCCCACCGGCTGGTGCGGCGGCTCAGCGAGGCTCGCCGCAACGGCGAGGTGGCCCACCTCCGGCCCGACGGCAAGAGCCAGGTGAGCGTCGAGTACGCCAACGGCAAGCCCGTGCGCGTCGACGCGGTGGTCGTCTCCACGCAGCACGACCCGCACCCCACGAAGCCCAATGCCATGCCCGACGGGCTGAGGGAAGAAGTCGAACACAAGATCATCCGCGCCGTCGTGCCCGCAGAGATGCTGGATGAGAAAACGAAGATCCACATCAACCCCACCGGCTGCTTCGAAGTGGGCGGGCCGCACGGCGACACAGGCCTGACGGGCCGCAAGATCATCGTGGACACCTACGGCGGCATGGGCCGGCACGGCGGCGGCGCGTTCTCGGGCAAGGACCCGACCAAGGTGGACCGCTCGGCCTGTTACATGGCGCGCTATATCGCGAAGAACATCGTCGCAGCCGGGCTGGCCAGCCGTTGCGAAGTGCAGCTTGCCTACGCCATCGGTGTGGCCGATCCCGTCAGCGTGCTGGTGAACACCTTCGGCACGGGCATCATCGACGAGGATCGGCTGACCGAACTCGTGCGGGCGCATTTCCCCCTGACCCCGCGCGGCATCATCGAACACCTGAAATTGCGCCGGCCGATTTACCGCCCGACGGCGGCTTTCGGCCACTTCGGCCGCAAGGAAGAAACGTTCACCTGGGAGGCGGTCGACAAGGCCGCCGCATTGCGGGAAGACGCCCGGGTGGCGTCGGCCGCCCGCTGAAACGCGCCAACCGGCGGCGCGCCACCCTTTGCGGGGCGCGCCTTTTCTCTGTCTGGAGGTAGTCTCCTTGGCCCTCATTGAAGGCTGCAAGCATTCCATCGAAGTCACCATCCCCGCCGAGGCGATGGCGGCGGAAATCGAAAAAGTCACCGAAAAAGTCCGTTCCCAGGCCCACATCCAGGGCTTCCGGCCGGGAAAGGCGCCGGCGAGCATTATCAGGAGCCGGTTCAAGGACGAGATCCGCCAGGAGGCGCTCGAAAACCTTGTGCCGAAGTATCTCGAGGAGGCTTGCGAACGCGAAAACCTCCGCGTGGTCAGCCGCCCCGCCATCAAGGATCTGCACTTCCACGAAGGCGAAGCGGTGCATTTCCGGGCCGAGTTCGAGGTCGCGCCGGAAATCGAGCTGAAGGAGGTGCGCGGGCTCAAGGTCGCCTACGCCGAGCCGGTGGTCACCGACGAGGAGGTCGAGGAGCGGCTGAACCAGTTGCGCGAGGCCCGCGCGGAGTTCGTCAACGTGGACCCGCGCCCGGTGGAAGACGGCGACCATTGCCTGGTCACGCTGGAAACCATCTCCGGCGTCGAGGGCGAGCCGCTGAAACAGGACGACATCAACATCGAGGTCGGCGGCAAGGACACGTTCGAGGCCTTCAGCGAGGCGTTGCGCGGCGCCGTGCCGGGCGACGTGCGCGAGGCGGAGGTCACCTACCCCGAGGATTACGGCGCCGAGCGGCTGGCGGGCCGCACCGTGCGCTTCCGCATCACGCTGAAGCAGATCCGCAAGAAGGAGCTGCCGGAAGCCAACGACGAGTTCGCCCGCGATCTGGGCGACTTCCAGTCGATTGACGAGGTGCGCGAGGAGATCCGCAAGGCCATCTTCCGCGAAAAGGAATACGAGGCCCAGGTCAAGGCGAAGAACGAGCTGATCGACCAGCTCGTCGCCATGCACGATTTCCCGGTCCCCGAGGCCTACATCGACGACCGCATCGAGCACATGCTCGACGGGCAGCTCCGCTCGATGCAGGCCCAGGGCATCGACATCAGCAAGATCCGCATCGACTGGCAGAAGCTGAAGCAGAACCAGTACGAGCAGGCCAAACACGACGTGAAGGCGGCGCTGCTGCTGGGCAAGATCGCCTCCAGCGAAAACATCCACGCCACGGAAGAGGAAATCGACCAGGAGATCCAGCGCATCGCGTGGCAGCGCCGGGAACCCGTCGCCGCCGTGAGGCTGAAGCTCGAAAAAGAGGGTGGCCTTCAGACGATCGTCAACCGCATCATCACCGACAAGACGCTGAAGTTCCTCTTCGACCATGCGGTGAAGGTGCCGCCCGAGACAGCCGAAAACAAATGAGCGCGGCGGCGAAACGGTTGCTGGAATGCGAAGCCCGCTCGATCGAGCGGGCTTCGGCGCGTCTGGGCGCGGAGTTCGAACAGGCCGTCCGCCTGCTGGCCGACTGCCCGGGCAAGGTGGTCACGGCGGGCATCGGCAAGAGCGGCGCGGCGGCGCGGAAGCTGGCCGCCACGCTGTGCGCTGTGGCGGCGCCCGCCGTCTATCTGCATCCGGCCGAAGCCGAGCACGGCGATTTCGGCCTGCTCGAGCCGGCCGACGTGCTCGTGCTGGTTTCCAAAAGCGGCGCCACCGCGGAGATGGTGCGGCTGGCGCGGAGGGCGCAGGAGCTGGGCGCCGCGCGGCTCGGCATCCTGGGCCGCCTCGATACGGAGCTGGCGCGCCTGTGCGACGTGGTTCTCGATGCAAGCGTCGAGGAGGAAGGCGATCCCTACAACCTGATTCCGGCGGCCAGCGCGATCGTGGCCACGGCGCTCGGCGATGCGCTCGCCGTGGCGCTGATGGAGGCGCGGCGCTTCAGCCCGGAGCAGTTCGGGCGGCTCCACCCCGGCGGGCAGCTCGGCCGCAACCTGCGGCTGCGGGTGCGCGACGCCATGCACGCGGGCAGCGGCGTGCCCTGGGTGCGCCCGGAAGACAGCCTGCGCGAGGTGGTGATCGCCATGACGAAGAAGCCGCTCGGCGCCGCCTGCGTGCTGGGGCCGGACGGCCGGCTGGCCGGCCTGATCACCGACGGGGACCTGCGCCGGGCGCTTGAGCAGCACGACGACATCCGCGCGCTGCGCGCGTCCGACGTCATGACGCGCACGCCGGTGACGGTTTCGCCCGACGCGCTGCTCGGGGAGGCCCTCGAGCTGATGGAGCGGCGCCCGCGCCAGCTCAGCGTCCTGCCGGTGGTGGAGGAGGACGGCCGCGCTGCGGGCCTGCTCCGCCTCCACGATGTCTATCAGGCGGGCCTGTCCGGCCCGAGGGACGCCGCCTGAGGGCGGCGCCCGGCCTGTTTATTTCCCGGGTCCGGGAAATGTCAGCAATCCCGGCTTGAGCACCACCATAATGCCCGCCACCAGCATCATCTGGTGGCGCCGGAGCCCTTCGCCCGGGCCTTGCTCGAACCACGGATGCCGGGACCAGTCCTTGCGGATTTCGAGCCGCGAGATGAGACAGTCATTCAGCCGCGACTCCGCCGTGAGAGTGAACTCCCGGAAGCGGTTCGGCTGTCCGGTCCAGAAGCCGTCCCGGTCGCTGTAATGTTCAAAGCGCGGCGACAGAGCGATATTCTTCGCAAGGCGGATGCGCGCCGCCCCGGCCACGCCCCAGAAGGTGGCGGACGGCGCGGCCGCCATCCGCTGGTTGCCGATGTCGAAGTTGAAGTACATGGAGACCCGGTCGGCGGGGGTGACCGTCACCACCGAGTCGTAGAAATTGCGCCAGCCTTTGTTGGTCCCCGTGTGCTCCGGCCCGGCGTACCAGGTGTTGGCGATCTGCACTTTGCCGAGATTGCCGGTGCTCGTGAATCCCAGGGTCTTGCCGGAGTTGTTGTCGCGAACCGTGTTCCAGCCTGTAACCACCGCCGCGCCCAGCGTCCAGCGATTGCCCGCGGGGACGGTGGCGCGCAGGCCCGTATGATAGTACGGCCCGAAGGCGAACAGCAGGCTGCGCGAATAGTTCCAGTTCAGATGGCTTTCCGTGACCTCCGCGCCGGCGCTGGTGACGAATTTCCCGAAATCCACCTGGACTCCCCGCCACGAGGCCGGCTTGAAAGAAACATAGGCGTTCAGCAGGTGCCGCGACCAACCGGTGTGTGATGGCTCGCTCAGCCAGAACGCGTCATAGACGCGCCCGGCGCCCGCATCCAGGCGGAAGCCGACCGGCGACGGATCCACGGAAACCGTCGCCGTGGCGCTGGCCAGGCTCCATTTGTCCGCCGTCAAATTGAACGCCTGCAATTGCGAAGAGCCGGACGCGGGGTGGTTGTAATTCAGATCGTAGAAGGTGTCGACGTAACCGCTGAAGTTCAGCCGGCGCCAGCGGAATGTTTCCGGCAGCGGCGGAGGTGAGGAGGAAAGCGAGCCGGAATCCTGGCCGGCAACATGCAGGCACGCAGCCAGCAGAAAGGCACACGAATAGCGCATCGGGGATCTCCTCGAAATTCGAAGTTCGGATGGGAGACTCGCCGATGAGGCGACACTGCTTGCCCGGCGAGCAGGAGCCCGGGTGGGCGGGACAGAACTACGGAGTACCGCTCAGGCGGGGCGGGTCCCGGACTCGAAAAAAAGTATGCTTCAAAAACGGAATGAATACAAATCGATATTTTTTATGGCTTCCATGCAGGCGGGCGCCGGGACTTGCGCTGGCAGAGCCGCGAACGGGGGCCGTCGTTCGGCAGAACGACGGCCAGAGTGAGCGGTTGCTGCGGACATATCGCGCGCGTGGCCTGGCCCGGCGGGACGGTGCTGCTGCCGGCAGAGGACCGCTCGCTGCCACGTGTCTGAATCCGCACCGGTGGAACCGCTCGCTCTCGCGGCCTTCGGCCGCTTCGCTCGCGGCTCTGAACGCGGTGGTTGCGGGTGCAGATCTGCTGGCAGAGCCGCGAACGGGGGCCGTCGTTCGGCAGAACGACGGCCA
>Ga0308417_1000748_pt1 | contig 22764 bp, 18 predicted proteins | sample HotsprSampleOS65_FD_203528 | JGI IMG/M metagenome (GOLD analysis project Ga0308417, IMG submission 203528) | Hot spring phototrophic mat microbial communities from Octopus Spring, Yellowstone National Park, Wyoming, United States - 20090730_OS65 ...
GATCGCGGCTCGCGCCGGCCCGGAATGCTCAGAGACTCTTTAACGACAGGTGCAATTATCCAGACTCTCTTTTTCAGAGTCCGACACAAGGCGAAAGCCGGTGCGCCACATCCGGGCGTAGTCGAAGACCGCCCGCGCCCTCTCGGGGGTCGCCGCCGCATCCGACCACGACAAAGAAGCCGGCGCGACAGGTTAGTGGCGGTCGCTTCACCGGATACTTTGAGGGGCAGCGCCGCCAGCTCGCCGGCGCTCAGCTCAGGAGCGGGGGTGGAGCCGCACGAAGTCCTTACCTGAGATGACGTAGTACCAGTCGGCGAACTTTTGCGCCAAATTGCGGGCGAGGCGTTCGCCGTCGGCGCCCGAGCCGTCCCCACGAGGCGGCTCAGCGCGGACGGTGACGAAGAGGAAGCGGTCCTGTTCCGCGGCTCGTGGCAGCTCGCCAGAGGTAACGGTCGGGCCGGCGACAGAGGCCGCAACTTCGCCGAACCGCAACGTATAGACGAGCCCCTGGGCCGTCTCGACGAACAGCTCGCCTTCCTTGGCGAGCAGGCGCCCGTCAGGCGTAATGAAAAAGCCTCGCTGGCGCAGCGACATCACCGTTTCCAGGGTCATCGCAAGCGGCTGGCCGCTCTTCAACTGTTCCGCCAAAGGTTTCGGTTTCGGACGCGCGCCCACCACGCGCAGCCGCGCCAGCGTTCCGAGGAGGGCTTCGACCGAAGCGCGACTCAGCCGGCGCGGGCCTTCCGTCTTCCAATCGTTGCCCTCCCGACTGAGTGTGATCCGCTCCTGGTTCGTCAGCCGGCCGAGCCCTTCGTCGATCAAATAGCGATTGATGACCACACGCCGGATGTCGGTAGCGTTGAGGCGCAAGAGGTTGCTCTCGATCCAGTCGGCGAACTCGGCCGAGGGGTCGGCCTCCGTCTTGACGCTGTAGGTGCGCTTTTGCCCCGGGAGTCGGAGGTAGCGGTAGCCCTGTCGCTCCGCGTCCGGCTTGCCGAGCACGACATCCGCCAGAATGCGTCCTTGTCCATCCCGGAGCGTGACGCGCTTGCCACGCCCCGTCAAGCCGGCCACCGTCATGTCCAGTGGATCGATGACCCCGTAGGCGGCGTGATCCTCCAAGCGATCGCTCACCACCAAATCCTTCTTGAGATCGAGCAGCGCCGCGGCGGTTTTCGCCAGACGGTCGCGGGCCTCGGCCGGGTAATCGTAATGGGAGCTGAGCACCCACTGTCCTCGCCGAAACTCCACCTTGAGCGGACGCGCCACGGCCTGCTCCTCATCGTAGTCGACCACCTCGATCGCCTTGACATCGAGCACATCGCGATAGCCCGGAAACAGCGGCTCGCCTTGATCGGAGAACACCTCCGGCCGGATCGCCTCGGGCTCGATCCAGCTTGCTGCGAGCAGGAGAGCCAGGGCGGTGACAGCGAAGACGGTCGTGGTGAGGAGTTCCCGCCTCATGTTGCTTGCCGCACAATGAGCCGCTCGCGGGCCAGCCGCATGCGCTCCCGCCGCAGCTTCCGCGCCGACACGAAAAGGAAAATCACGAACGCCGGCACGGGCGGCAGCGCCACCGCGAGCAGCTTCACCGTGTTCTGGATCCGTCTGACGGAGGCCTCCATGGCGATACGGGCGTTTTCCACCTCGCGGTTGCGCTCGTCTTCGATGTTGGCTCGGGCCACCTGGAGGCGGCGCTCCTCGGCGCTGCGCAGGTTCTGAATCATGATCTCGCGGGTGCGCTCGTCGAGGTCGGTGCGGCGCTCGAGTTCCCGTACGGCGGCATCTAGCCGCGCCTGCGCCTCAGCCAGGCGCGCCGCGGCCGTCGCCTCGGCCTGCTCGGTCTGCTTGATCCGCTGCTCCTCGTAGACCCGCGTGCGCGCTTCGAGCGCCTCAAGCGTCCGATGCCGGGGACGGCGTTTGCGCAAGGCGATAAAGGAGCGGTCGCCGGCGAGCTCATCCACCGCATTCAGGATGAACGTGACGTTGTCAAACCGTAGCTGCTCGACGCCGCGGCGCCGCAGTTCGAAGAACTGCTCGCCCATCAAGTCGACGTCGGCCACCACCACTGCGTTGAGCGAGCGGCCTCCGTCGCGCCGCAGGCGTGCCGCCAGCGTGTAGACTTCCGGGTCTGGCTGCCGGCGTGGTTGCTGAATGATCACCGTGCCGAACAGCGTTCGTTCGACCAGCTGGTTCCAGCGCAAGGTGCCCGAGTTCGGGCCCGTCGTCATCAGGGGTATGAATTCTACCGCAGGATCCCCTCGCGGACTGAGCGCTCCGGCATATAGCAGCACCACCTCTTGCAACCCCGAGGTGATCTCCTCGCTCTGTTGAAAGGGCATCGGCGCCTGGTTGCCCGGTCCGACGAAGATCACCTCTTGTGGCAACCGCCGAAGCTGCGGGTGGGGATTGTAGCCGTCCCAGACGATCCGGTCCGACGACCAGCGCACGCCCAGCGCTTCCAGCAACGGCGCCAGGTTCGCCGCCGGCGGCGCCGTGCCAGGCTGCTCGAACAGGCCGCCGGTCGGCTGACCGGCCGCCGCCGGCGAGAGATTGACGTTGAAGGCGGGAAGCGGATCGAGCAGAATCAGCACCGGCCGGCCGCTTTTGACGTAGGCCACCAGACGCTGGAGCTGGCCGGCGTTCAGCGTGTGGGGCAGCGCCACCAGGAGCACGTCGAGATCTTCCGGATAGTCGGCGTCCGGCGTCACCCGCACGACCTCATACTGTTTACGCAACTCGGCGACGATCGACCAGTCGTTGCGCTGGCGTTTGGTTTCAAAATCGAAGCCGCCGAACAAAGCCGCCGCCGTCTCAAGCACCCCCACCTTGCGCCGCTCGGCTCGGGAGACGACGCGAATGGAGCGCACCAGCTCGTACTCGACGGGAAGGCCGCGGTCGAAAAACGGAATGACGAACTCCTCTGTGCCGCAGCGAAAGACCAGCCCGAGGAAGATCTCGTTGGCCGCCGAAGCGCTCTCTTCGCCTGCCGGCACCCGGTAGGGCTGAATGCCGTACCGCTCGCGCGCCTCGCGCGCCTCCGGCGAATACTTCACCGTCTCGACGATACGCGTCTGTATGCGTTCCTTGCCCACGGCGGAGAATTCGCGGAGAAATGTCACCAGATTCCGCCGCGTTTCCAGATAGGTCCGGGGCACCTCGGGGCTCAGATACGCGTGGATGAAAACCGGACGCGCCGGATCGAGGCTCCGGATCAGAGCCAGCGTCTCCGGCGCCAGCGAATGGATCTGCTCGGAGGTCACGTCCAGCCGGCCGCCCCAGTGTCCGGCCAGGATCGTTGCGGCTCCGGTGATGACGGCCAGCGAAGCGGCCCGGACGGCCAGATGCAGCCTCATCGGCGGCGCCTCCGATCCCGAACGCCAGCGGCGCCGCCCCGCCAGTTTCACGCTGAGGTAAAGCACCGACAGCGCCACGAGGAGGAAGTACACCAGACTTGAAGCGGTGACGACGCCCGCAGCCGGGTCCCGAAACTGCTCTACCACCGAAAGCTGCTCGGCCCGCCTCTGGACGGCGCCGCTCGTCACCGCGCCGGCGTGCCGCACAAAGACGGGCAGCGCGCAAAAGACGCTGCCCAGGATGAAGGCCACGGTCAGGTTGTCGGTCAACTGGCTGGCCAGCAGGCCCAGGGCGAGCAGCGCCGCTCCCATCAGCCAGTAGCCGAAGTAGGTGGCGGCCATCAGGCCGGGATCCGGGTTTCCCAACACAAGCAACACGACCACATGGCTGAGCGAGAAGATGAGCGCCACAGTGTAGATGGCGAGCGCGGCCAGGTACTTGCCCAGCACGAGCGCCGCCTCGGTCGCCGGCAGCGTCAGCAGCAGTTCTTCCGTGCCCTGCTTGCGCTCTTCGGCCCAGAGCCCCATCGTGATCGCCGGCGCTAGAAAGATCAGCAAGTACGGGAAGAAACGGTTCAACTGATCCAGGTTGGCCAAGTTGGCCAGGAAGAAGTCCTCCTGCCAGAACGCGGCGACGGCGCTTAAGAAGACGAACAGCGTGATGAAGACATAGCCGGTAGGATTCTGGAAATAGCTGAAGAACTCGCGCTTGAAGACGGCCAGGACTACTCGGCGGCTGGAGCCTGGCATGGTTCCTCCATCGGACGGGCGCCCCCGGTCAGGGCGAAAAAGGCCTCATCCATGCTGGCGTAACCGTTCCTCATCTGCACCGGCGTGCCGTCGAAGATGATGCGTCCTTCGTGGATCAGGATCACACGCCCGGCCACCGCCTCCACCTCCTGAAGGATGTGCGTGGAAAGCAGCACCGTGCGCGTGCGGCCGATCTCCCGAATCAGGTGTCGCACATCGCGGATCTGATTGGGGTCGAGCCCAGTCGTGGGCTCGTCCATGATGAGCACGTCCGGCTCGTGCAGCAGCACTTGAGCCATGCCCACGCGCTGGCGGTAGCCTTTCGAGAGCTTGGCAATGGGCTTTTCAAGCACCTCTTCCAAGGCGCACTGCGCAACCACCTCGTCGATGCGCCGCCTCAGGCGCCACCGCTCCATGCCGCGAGCCTCCCCGAAGAACCTGAGCAGGCCGAGCGGGGTCATGTCCGGGTACAGGGGGCCGTTCTCCGGCAGGTAGCCGAGCCGCGCCGCACATTGCAACCGCTCGAGGAAGACGTCAAAGCCGGCGATACGCGCGCGGCCGGCGCTCGGCGCTAGATACCCGGTCAGCAGCTTCATCGTCGTGCTCTTGCCGGCGCCGTTGGGCCCAAGAAAGGCCACGATCTCGCCGGCCGGCACCGAGAAGGTCACGTCGCGGACGGCGGCGAAATCTCCGTAGAACTTGCTCAAGCCCACGGCTTCGATCATAGGAACGCCGTCGGTCGTTGCCATGGTGCGCTGATGAAGTTCAATGCGCCGGCTTGTGAGCCAGCCGGCGGGAGGTTCTCTTCCTCAGATTAGCAGATAGGCCCGCGCCGGACGGGCTCCGAGGTCTACTCGAGGGAGCGCTCCGGCGGGCCGTCATACTCCAGCTCAGCCGCCGCGGTCATCTCAAGCGGCTTGTAACGTGCCTGGGCTTCCACCGCGTGCGCCACCAAGCCCGCAGCGCGCGAGATCAAAAACAACCCGTTGGCGGCCTGCTTGGGGAAACCGATCTCGCAGAGCAGGGCGGCGATGGCGCCGTCGATGTTCAGCGGCAGGTGCCGCTCCAGGGCCACGGAAACGGCGCGCTGCAACGCCTCGGCATGCTCGATGTAGGGCCCACGGATGCCCAGTTCCCGCGCGCACTCGAGCAGGCGGGCCACGCGCGGATCCTCCCGGTGCACTTTGCTTCCGAAGCCGGGAATGCGCTGGGCGCGCGAGCGGTAGCGGGCGACGATCTCGGTCGCCGCTTCAAAGGGATCCAGGCGCATGGCGACGCACTCCTCAAGCACCGTCATCGCGTCCTCGATCGCCCCGCCGTGGTAGCGCGTGATGGCCAGCATGCCCGCGGCCACCGCGGCGCTCAGCGACGCGCCGGTGTTGGCAACCGTGATGGCCGCGCGCGAAGCCGGCACGGTGGGACCGTGGGCGATCACGGAGACGAGAATGGCCTCCATCATCCGGCCCACTTTGGGTTCAGGCAGCTCGCCGACCAGCAGGAGGTAGACGGCCTGGCCTAAACTGACGCGGCCGATCAGGTCGCGCAGGCGGTAACCGCGAATGAGGATCTTGTCGGCTTCCGCCCAGGAAACGGCGGTTTTTAGGGGTTCCGGGTGCATCTCTACTCTCTGTTGTACTACCCGGCGCCGGACAAGAAAAGCGGGCCTTCTGCTCCCCTTATCCGCTATCTGGGCCGCGCGCCCGGCAGGCGTCAGCGACCGTGCCGCCTCTGCTGCCGGAGGAACGCGGGGATGTCCAGTTCGTCTTCGGCCGAAAAGTCGCCGGCGCTTGCCGCAGCCACCACCTCCTCCGGCGACGGCTCCTCGGAGGCTGGCTCACAGGCAGGCGGCGCCGGCCTCGCCCGGTGGAAGAACTCTTCGCCGATCACCGCCGCAGTCGACCGGCGCTCGATCTCGGGCAGATTAGCCCGCTGAAAGCCCGTGGCGATGACGGTGATCTTCACCTCGTCGCCCATCGTCTCCTCGAGCACCACGCCGAAGCTGAGCTGCACCTCGGGGTTTTCCGTCGCCTCGCGGATGAGCGTGCAGGCCTCGTGAACGTCGTGAATGCCCAAGCGGCTGCTGGCCGTGATGTTGATCAGCACGCCGCGGGCGCCGGCCACGCCGCCCTCCTCAAGCAAGGGACAGCCGATGGCCTTGCGCGCCGCCTCCACCGCCGCACCGTCGCCCTTCGATGAGGCGGTACCCATCATCGCGTAACCCATCCCCAGCATGATCGCTCGCACGTCGGAGAAGTCGCGATTGATCAGACCCGGCGTGGTGATGATGTCGCTGATGCCCTGCACGCCCTGGCGCAGCACGTCGTCGGCGGCGCGGAAGGCTTCGACGAACGTGGTGCCGCGGGGCAGCAGCTCGAGCAGCCGGTCGTTGGGGATGGGGATGACCGTGTCTACGGTCGAGGCCAGTTCGGCCAGCCCCTCCTCGGCCAGGCGTTTGCGCTGCGGTCCTTCGAAGGAGAAGGGCTTGGTGACGACGGCGACAGTGAGGGCGCCCAGCTGCTTGGCCAGCGCAGCCACTACCGGCGCAGCGCCGGTTCCGGTCCCGCCGCCCAACCCGGCGGTGACGAAGACCATCGCCGCGCCGTCCAGAATCTCGATGATCCGCTCGGTCTCGTCCAGGGCCGCCTGGTGGCCGATGGTTGGATCCGAGCCTGCGCCGAGCCCGCCAGTGATGCGGGCGCCGATCGCCAACTTGTTGGGCACCGGCGAGGCCTGAAGCGCCTGCCGATCGGTGTTGATGACGTAGAACTCCACGCCGCCGAGCCCGTGGTCCATCATTCGCGCGACGGCATTGGAGCCGCCACCGCCTACCCCGATCACTTTCATCTTGGTGGCCGGCGGGGCCTCTGCGTCGGCGATTTCGAATTTCAACTCCCGTAAGGGTTGCCTTGCTTGTGACATGGTTGTCCTCGCTTGTTGTCAGCGCATGATGAGTCCCAAGATCCCCGGCGGGCGGCGCCGCATCTGGCGCCGAAGTTTCAAACGCGCCGAGTACATGGCCAGGCCCACCGCGGTGGTCCATTCCGGGCTCTGAAGGCGCCCGGGCAGGTCCTTGACTCCGACAGGCAGGCCCTTGCGGGCCTGGCAGTGCAGCACATGTTCGGCCATGTCCAGCATGCCGTCGAGCAGCGTGACCGCGCCGGTGAGTACCACGCCCTCCAGCAGCGACCGGTCCATGCCCACGCGGGCGATCTCCTGCGCAACGTAAGCGAACAGCTCCTCGCTGCGCGCGTCCAGAATTCGGTTCAGCTCGCGCCGGGAGACCTCTCGTCCCTCCCGCTGCGGGCGGGACGGCACGACGATCGTGCTCGTATCGGCCGAACGCGTGTGCGGCACACAGCCGTACTCGCACTTGAGCTCTTCGGCGTCTTCATAGGCGACGCAGAGCCCCCAAGCGACGTCTTTGGTCAGATGGTCCCCGGAAACGGGCAGGCTGGCGGCCTGTACCAGAGCATCGCCGTCGTAGATCACCAGGTCGGTCGACTGCATACCGATGTCGACCACGGCCACTCCCCGGCTCCGCTCCTCCGGCAAAACGGCGGCATAGGCCGCGGCGAGCGGCTCGTAGACGGTCTCCTCGACCGCCAGAGCCGCCTGGTGCATGGCTGCCACGACGTTCTGCGTCTCCTGGGTCGCTGTGGTCACCAGGTGGACGTTGGCCTCCAGGCGCGTGCACTCCATTCCCGTCGGGTCGCTCACGCCGGGCCGCCCGTCCACAGTGAAAAACTGCGGGCAGATGTGCAGGATCATCCGGTCGTGCTCGAGGTTGACTTGGGCGGCCCGCTCGATCGCGAAAGCCATCTCGTCGCCCGAGACCGCCCGGGGGCGGGCAAACCGGTAGGCCCAATGGCTGTCGTAGCCCCGGATCGTCGGCCCGCCCACGCCGACCACCGCTGACTCCACGGCGAAACCGGCTGCCTGCTCGGCAGCCCGCACGGCGTCCCGGATCGAATCGGATACCCGTTTCTGGTCGGCGACGCGGCCCCGGTGCCAGCCCGAAGAGGCCGCCTCGCCGTGGCCGAGGTAGCGCAGATAGTTGCCTTCGAGCGCCAGGATGACGCAGCGCGTCCGCCAGCTCCCCGCGTCGACTCCGGCTGCCAAAAGCGCGCCGGAGGCGGCGGTCTTCAACTTGGGCGGTGCGCTCTCCTGCGTGCTGGTTCTCATCGATGGACTCCATCCAAGACGGTGATGCGGTCATCGAGCCGGAGATCGAACCGGCTGGCCTCCGGATAGCGCCGCCGCACCTCGGGCCAGTACTGCAAGAAACGGCTCAAGCGCGCCTGGTAACGTTCCCGGCCCAGCCAGACCTCCACCAGGCTGCCGCCCGCCTGGACCCTGGCCCGCAGGTTGTTCGGATTCTCGGCGTTGACCTCCGAGATGCGCTCGCGCAGCTCGCCGACCTCCTCGAGCAGACGTTGCATCTTGCGCACGCGCAGCGCACGCGCCTCCGGCGGCTGGTCTTCCCGCAAGCCGGTGATCACCGGCAGGTCATAAGCGCTGCCCGGCGGAATTTCGAGCAGCACCCCGTCGGCGTCAATCAGCGCGGCGTGGCTCAACGCACCCGGTACGCGGGGCTCAAGCCGCACGAACGCCACCGGCTCGCGCTCCTCGATGCGCACCTTGAGGCGGTTCGGCCACACGCGCGCCACCGAAGCCTCTCGCACCCAGTCGACCTCCAGCAAGCGGCGCCGCCGCTCGGCCAGCGGCACCCGGTACACGCTCCGCCCGATGTCCTCGGCAAAAACCTCCACGATGCGCTCCCGGGGGGCGTGGCGAAGTCCCTCAATGTGGAGCCCCGGGCCCGAACCGGGATCCTCCTCAAGCGGGCGCAAGGCAAACCGTGTATCCTCGACTAACTGCCGCTCGACGCCTCGATAGAGCGCATGCCCCGCGACGAGCGAGGCGGCCGCCGCCAGAGTCGAGACGAGCAACTTCAACACCGCCCGAAGCCGGGCGCCGCGGCTTTCCGCCCCAGGGTCGCGTTTCGCCACTCAGCCCTTCTCCCCAAGCGCCTCGAGCAACATGTCCGAGGCCTGCGAGACGCTGCCCGCGCCCAGCGTCAGGATGACGTCGCCGGGCCGCGCCTCGGCCGCCGCCGCGGCCACGCCGCGCTCGAGCGTTCCCACATAGGTGACATTCCGGTGACCGAACTGGCGCAGCCGCTCCGCCAGCGCTTCCCCCGTCACGCCCTCGATCGGGTTCTCCGAGGCCGGGTAGATCTCCAGCACAAAGACCGCGTCGGCCTGGTGGAACGAACGCGCGAAATCGTCCATCAGCAGGTGCGTGCGCGTGTAGCGGTGCGGCTCGAACAGCACGAGGAGGCGGGCGTAGCCGGCTCGCCGGGCCGTCTCCAACGTGGCGCGGATCTCCGTGGGATGGTGCCCGTAATCGTCGATGACGGTGACGCCGCCCCGAACGCCCTTGAGCTGGAAGCGGCGCTCCACGCCCCCGAAGTCGGCCAGCGCCTGCCGGATGCACTCGACGTCGACCTCGAGTTCGAGAGCCACGGCGGCGGCGGCGGCGGCGTTCAGCGCATTGTGCGCGCCGGCAATGTTCAGCCTGAACGCCCCGAGCTCCCGGCCGCGGAACCGCAGCAGGAAATCCGACCCCGACGGGCCGGCCTCGAGGTCGCGAACGAGAAGATCCGCCTGGGCGCTCGTGCCGTAGGTAATCGTGCGGCGGCCGATGCGCGGCACCAGCCGCTGCACCTGCTCATCATCCAGGCACAGCACGCAGGCGCCGTAGAAAGGGATCTTGTTGGCGAAGTCGACGAAGGCCTCGAGAATCCGCTCGAGCGAACCGTAGTGGTCCAGATGCTCGCGGTCGATGTTGGTGATGACGCCGATGATCGGCGCCAGCTTCAGGAATGAGCCGTCGCTTTCATCCGATTCCACCACCAGAAAGTCGCTGGAGCCGACACGCGCGTTGGCGCCCCCCATGGCGCGAACGCGGCCGCCGACCACTACCGTGGGATCGAGCCCGGCGTAGCTGAGCACGGCGGCGATCATCGAGGTCGTGGTGGTCTTGCCGTGGCTGCCCGCCACGGCGATGCCGAACTTCAGCCGCATGAGCTCGGCCAGCAACTCGCCGCGCGGAATGACGGGAATCTGGCGGCGTCGGGCTTCCTCGATCTCAGGGTTGGTGGGCGCCACCGCACTGGAGACGACGAGCAGTTTCGCCTGGGCCAGGTGCGTCGGGTCGTGCCCGTGATAGATGCGGGCGCCCAGGGATGCCAGCCGTTCGGTGGCGGCCGACAGGCGGAGGTCGCAGCCGGAGACCGGGTAGCCGAGGTTGAGCAGGACCTCGGCGAGGCCGCTCATGCCGATGCCGCCGATTCCGAGGAAATGCAGGGGCTGCGGCTTGAAAAACATTTTCATAGGGTATTGTTTCCTTGACCCCATCCCCGTGTCAATCCGTTTCGCCCGCCACCGGCCACCTCCTCCAGCACGTCCGCCGCTCGCCGGGCCGCCTGCGGCCGGCCCAGCCGCCGCGCCGCCCGTCCCATCGCCTCCAGGCGCCCCGGCTCCAAGGCCAGGCGCGTCACCTCCTCGTACAGGCGCGCTCCATTCATCTCCCGGTCCAGGACCAGCCGCGCCGCTCCGGCCGCCGCCATCGCCTCGGCGTTGCGGAGCTGGTGCTCGTCGGCCGCATACGGAAACGGAACCAGAATCGACGGCTTGCCGGCTGCCGCCAGCTCCGCCACGGCCCCCGCCCCGCTTCGGGAAACCACCAGATCGCTTCGGGCGAACGCGCCGGGCATGTCGTCGATGAAAGCCACGACCTCGCCTTCCAACCCACTTGCCCGAAAGGCCTCGGCAAGGCCGGCGCAGGCCTGCACCCCCGTCTGATGTAACAGGCGCACCGGCACCGGCCCGTGCCGGAACAGCGGCCAGCTCTCGCGCGCCGCCTCGTTGAGAGTGCGCGAGCCCTGACTGCCGCCGGTGACCAGCACCGTGAGCACCTCCTCACGGGGCTTCTCCGGAAGCTCGAAAAACTCCTGGCGCACCGGCAGACCGGTCACCTCCCACTTCGAAGTCGGGAAGTAGCGTCCCGCTTCAGGGAAGCTCAACAGCGCCCGCGTCAGACAACGCCCGAGCCAGCGGTGCGTGAAACCCGGCATGGCGTTCGGCTCCATCGCCACCAAGGGCGTCCGGCCGAGACAGGCTGCCAGCGCTACCGGGCCGGCGGCGAAACCGCCCATGCTGAAGACGGCCGCCGGGCTCAAGCGCCGGAGCAGCGCTCGCGCCTGGAGCACGCGCAGCGGCAACTCGGCGAGCGTCCTGGCGGCCCGGAGGACGCCCACGCGCTTGAGCGGGCCGATCTCGATGAATTCCAGCGGGAATCCCTCCGGCGAAACCAGGCGGGACTCGAGCCCCTTGCGCGTGCCGACGAAGATCGGCCGGTGCCCGCGGCGGCGCAACTCGCGCGCGACCGCCAGTGCGGGAATCACGTGGCCGCCGGTGCCGCCTCCGGCCATCACAAACACGCGGCTCCTCTCATCGCGCACGTTGACTCACGTTCAGCAGCAGCCCGAGCATGAGCATGCTGCTCACCAGCGAGCTTCCCCCGTAGCTGACCAGCGGAAGCGGGATACCCTTCGTCGGTCCGAGATCGACCGCCACGCTGATGTTGATGAACGCCTGAAGGACGATCGAGACCGTGATGCCGACCGCCAGATACCGCCCGAACTCGTCGAGTGCACTCCAATACAGGCGCAGCCCTCGCAGCAGGATCACCACAAATGCCGCGAGCACCGCCAGCGTCCCCACCAGCCCCAGCTCCTCCCCGATGATGGCGAAGATGAAATCGGTATGGGCTTCCGGCAGGAAGCCGAGTTTCTGATTGCCCTGCATCAGACCGGCGCCGAACGGGCCGCCGGCGCCGATGGCGACAAGCGCCTGCTGCGCCTGGTAGCGGGTGTCCGGGGGCGCATTCCCGCTCATGGCGTACGCTTTGATCCGGCCGTTCGGATCGACCCGGTCGAGGATCTTGTAGTCCGGGTCGAACTTTTGGATCACACGTAGCAGGCGATAGGGTTCGGAGACGACGGCCGCCGCCACCGCCACACCCATGAGCACGGTGGCGATCTGGAAGTAACGGCGCCTCATTCCCGCCACGAAGAAGATCGCACCGGCGATGCCCATCAACACGACGCCGGTGCCGAGGTCGGCCTTCACCACCAGGCCCGCCAGCAGCGCGATGGCCAGCGCCGGCGCCGCCAAGGTCCGCCCGCTGTTGATCTCGGCGGCGCGGGCGGTCACATAGTAGGCCAGGAACAGGATCAGCGCCGGTTTGGCCAGCTCCGACGGCTGGAAGCTTAACGGCCCGAGGCGCAACCAGCGGTGATGCTCTCGATCGAGGAAATAGACGGCCACCAGCAGGCCAATGACCACGCCGAGGCCGATGAACGCCCACCGCTCCGACATCAGTTTGCGGTAGTCCCATCGGCTCAACGCCACGAGGAGACCGAAGGCCAGCACGGCGGAGGCGGTCTGCCGCAGAAAGAAGAAGTGGCTGCTGCTTGCGTAGCGAGCCTCGGCGACGACGGCGGAGGCGCTGAAGACGAACACCAGTCCCAGCGAGACCAGAAAGAGAACGGCCAGAAACAGCGGCCAGTCCATCTTCAGGCGCATCTCGTCTCCTCCAGACGCGCGACGGCGGCCTTGAACACCCGGCCTCGGTGCTCGAAGTTTTCAAACTGATCGAAGCTGGCGCAGGCCGGCGCAAGCAGGACGGTCTCGCCCGGCCGGGCGCGGCCAGCCGCCTCCTCGACCGCCGCCTCGAGCGTTCCGCACTCAACGAGCGGGACTGCTCCCCGAAGCGCACGCGCAATCTTATCCGCCGCGGCGCCGATTAGCAGCACCCCGCGGGCTTTCTCACCGAGCGGAGCGCGCAGAGGCGCGTAGTCGGCGTCCTTGTCCTTTCCGCCGAGAATAACCCAGAGCGGTCCGGCGAACGCCTCGAGCGCTTTGAGCGCGGCGTCGACATTGGTGGCTTTCGAATCGTTGTAATAGTCCACGCCCCGGACCTTTCGAACGAACTCGAGCCGGTGCTCGACGCCGGGAAAGGAACGCACCGCCGCGGCAATCGCCTCCCGGCCGGCGCCGGCCTGGTGCGCCGCGAGCGCCGCCGCCATCACGTTCTCCAGATTGTGTCGCCCCCGCAGCGGCACCTCCCCGGCGGCCAGCAGGGGAACGCCGTCGAGCCAAATGCGGTCCTTCTCAAGCCAAGCCCCGTGCTCGAGCCGCTCCCTCGAACTGAACCAGACAGGGCGCCCGCCGACGCCCGCGAATCCCCGGCAAGTCGGATCCTCACGGTTGAGGATCTTCACGTCGGTTGCCGCCTGGGTCTCGAGCAGGCGCCGCTTGGCCGCCACGTAGCGCTCGAAGGTGCCGTGACGGTCCAGATGATCGGGCGTAATGTTGAGCACGGCGGCCACCTCGGCCCGGAAACGCTCAACGGTTTCAAGCTGGAAACTGGAAACCTCTAGCACGTTCCACTGACCGGGCCGGCTGGAGGCGACCATGGCGCAGGGCGCCCAGCCGATATTGCCGCCCACCTGGGCGGGGATGCCCGCCTGACGCAGAATATGTCCGGTGAGCGCCGTAGTCGTCGTCTTGCCGTTCGATCCGGTGATGCCGATCACCGGGCCTTGGAGAAACCAGCTCGCCAGCTCCAGGTCTCCGATCACGCGCGTGCCGCGCCGGCGCGCCGCCTCGAGCGGCGCCAGATCGGCGGGAACGCCCGGCGAGACGACGATAAGGTCCCAGCCCTCAAAGCGCGCCTCGCTTTGGCGCCGAAACGTCGCTCCAAGCGCAGCCAGCTTCTCGGCCGCGGCGGGCAGCTCCTCGAGAGGCCGCTCGTCGACCGCCTCCACCACGGCGCCCCGCTCGCGCGCCACCTCCACCGCCGCCAGCCCGGAGCGGCCCATCCCGATGACCAATACCCTGGCGCCCTCGAGCTTCATCGCCGCTCACCTGAGCTTTAACGTGGTCAGCGCAAACAGCGCCATCACCAATCCGGCGATCCAGAACCGGGTGATGATCTTCGACTCCGGCCAGCCGATCTGCTCGAAATGATGATGTAGCGGCGCCATCTTGAAAATCCGCTTACCGCGGAGCTTGAAGCTCCCCACTTGGAGAATCACCGACAGCGCCTCGATGACGAAGATGCCCCCGATGAAAAACAGCAGGATCTCCTGCTTGATCAGCACGGCCACCACCCCCAGTGCGCCGCCGAGCGCCAGCGACCCGACGTCGCCCATGAAGATCTCTGCCGGGTACGCGTTGTACCACAGAAAGCCGAGCGAAGCGCCGGTGAGCGCGCCGCAGAAGATGGTCAGCTCGGCGGCGTCGGCCATGCGCACCAGCGCCAGGTAGTTGGCGAAGACGGCATGGCCACTGGTGTAAGTCAACACCGTCATGGCGCCGGCAGCGATGATCATCAGGCCGATCGCCAGTCCGTCGAGCCCGTCGGTCAGATTCACCGCGTTGGCCGAACCGATGAGCACCAGCGCGATGAACAGAAAGAAGAACAGAAACGCCAGAGGATAGGCCCAGGGATGATCAAGCCATGCATCGATCAAGAGGTTCGGCTTGAAGTTTTTGAAAAAGGGGACGTTCATGGCGGTGTTGTAGCGCCCCTCGGCATAGAGCGCCAGCAACAGAGCGCCCACCGCAAGCGAAGCCGCCAGTTGAAGGCCCAGTTTGTGGCGCGCCTTCAGGCCCAGGTTCCGCCTGTGTTTGATCTTCAGGTAATCGTCCCAGAAGCCGATGGCGCCGAAGGAAAGCATGCCGAACAGAGCCGCCCAGACGTGAGGATTTCGCAGGTTGGCGAATGCCAGCGTCGGCACAACGACCGAGATGAGGATCAGGATCCCGCCCATGGTGGGCGTGCCCGCCTTCTTGAAATGGGTCGCCGGTCCGTCCTCGCGAATGTGCTGGCCGATCTGGAACTGGCGCAGGCGGGCGATCAGCCACGGCCCGAGCACGATCGAGATCGCCAGCGCCGTCAGGCTGGCCAGCGCCGTCCGGAAGGTGACGTATCCGAACAGCCGGAACGGGCTGTAGTAGTGATAAAGAATCTCGTAAAACAGCCAGTAGAACATTCCGCGCTATCCGAGAAACCTTTCGAGAGCCCTCTCGATTCGTGTTCCGCGCGAGGCCTTGAAGAGGATGACGTCGCCCGGGCGCGCCAACTGCCGCAATAGCTCACCCGCCTCCTCGGGATCCTCGCGGAAATGAGCCGCCTCGCGCGGGAGGCCGGCTTCGACGGCCGCCTCCACCAAGTGGCGCGCATCCCCTTTCACGCCGATCAGCAGCTCGAGCCCGCTTTCGGCGGCATAACGCCCCACCTGGCGGTGAAGCGCCTCACTCTGGCGGCCAAGCTCAAGCATCTGACCGAGCACCGCCACCTTGCGCTGCCCCGGCGTCTGCCGCAGCGTGTCAAGCATCGCGCACATCGCCTCCGGATTGGCGTTATAGGAGTCGTCCAGAATGGTGACGCCCGCGCGGCTGAAGCGCCGTCCGCGCCTCTCGGGTGCTTCGAAGCTGCGGACGGCGCCGGCCAGCTCCCCGGCGTTGAGACCGAACAGGCGCGCCACCGCCAGCGCAGCCAGCAGGTTCCGGATCGCATGTCGCCCTTCGAGCGGGGTTTCAAACCAGCCGCCGCCGACCAGGTGAAAGCGCGTTCCGGCCTCGAGCGGCTCGAGGCGGTCGGCTCGAACGTCGGCCCCCTCCGAAAAGCCATAGGTGATCACCGGGCCGGGGTGGACTTCGCGGAAGGCCAGCACACGCGGGTCATCGGCGTTGAGCACCGCGGCGCCGTCGGCGGGCAGCGCCTCGATGAGCTCCCGCTTGGCGCGCGCAATACCCTCGATGGAGTCGAAAAACTCCACGTGCGCGTGCCCGACGATGGTCACCACGCCGATCTGCGGGCGCGCGATGGCGGCCAGCTCGGCGATCTCGCCGGCCCGGTTCATGGCAATCTCGATCACCGCCGCCTGGCAAGACTCGCTCAGGCGCAGAATCGACAGCGGCACGCCCACGTGATTGTTGTAGTTGCCCGCGCTCTTGCCGACCGCCAGACGCGTGCCGAGCAGATGGGCGATCGCCTCCTTGGTCGTCGTCTTGCCGGCGCTCCCGGTGACGCCGACCACCGTGCCCGTCCAGCGGAGGCGCGCATACGCGGCCAGATCCTTGAGCGCGCGATAGGTGTCAGGCACCGTCAACAGTGGCCCTTCGGCGGCAACCGGCCTTTCGACGACGGCCGCCACGGCCCCTTTCCGAAAAGCCTCGGCAGCGAAGTCGTGACCGTCGTGGTTCGGTCCGCGCAGGGCAATGAAAAGATCGCCCCTCTCGAGCGTGCGTGAGTCGACGCTGAAGCCTGTTGCACGCCCGTCCGGGGGCGCCTCGGCTGCGCCGATCGCTTGTGCGACCTCTTTGAGCTCCAGCGTCATTCCGTCTTTCTCCCGTAGCCGAAACTTCGCAGGATTCGCCTCGCCACCTCTCGGTCGTCGAACGCAATGGTGCGGTCTCGCAGAACCTGATAGGTCTCGTGTCCTTTGCCGGCGATCAGCACGATGTCGCCAGCCTTGGCCTCCACAAGGGCAATGCGTATGGCCTGTTCCCGGTCCGGCTCCACCCGATGCGGAGTGTCGGTGCGGCGCAGCCCGACCAAGGCGTCGTTGATGATCGCCCGCGGATCCTCCGAGCGCGGGTTGTCCGATGTCAGCACCACAAAGTCGCTGCCCTCGCCCGCCGCCTGCCCCATCAAAGGGCGCTTGGCGCGGTCCCGGTCGCCGCCGCAGCCGAACACCGTGATCACGCGTTTCGGACCGAGGTCCCGAGCGGCGGCGATGGCATTTCGGAGCGCATCGTCAGTGTGGGCGTAGTCGACGATCACCAGAAACGGCTGCCCCTCATCCACCGGCTCGAAGCGCCCGCTGACGGTTCGGCAGCTTTCGATGCCCCCCACAATCGTCTCCGGCGCCACCCCGTGGGCAAGGCCCGCGCCGATCGCCGCCAGGATGTTATAGACGTTCATGCGGCCAAGCAACGGGGAGCGCACCTGGAACTGCTCGCCTTCGTAGCAAGCTTCCAATCTCAGGCCGTCGAAGCCTGCGACGACCTTGCGGGCGCTCAGTGCCGCGCCTTTCTTGAGCCCGAACCAGATCGTTCGAGTCTTGGCGTCGGGTTCGATGCGGTGCGCCCACGGATCGTCAAAGTTCAACACGGCGCAGACAGGCGGCGGCGCATCGCGATCGTGGAAGAGGAGGCGTTTGGCCTCGAAATAGTTTTCCATCGTTCCGTGAAAATCCAGGTGATCGCGCGTGAGGTTCGTGAAGACCGCAGTGTGGAACGGGATGCCGTGCACCCTCCCGAGCGCCAGAGCGTGGGAGGACACCTCCATTGTGACATGAGTGCCGTCGAGTCGGTCCAGCTCAGCGAAGAGCTCGTACAGATCGATCGATTCCGGCGTGGTGTTCACCGCAGCCAGCGGGCGGCCGGCCAACACATGTTGAATGGTCCCGACGAGAGCCGTCGTCTTTCCGGCCGCCCGCAAAATGGCGTCGATGAGATAACTCGTCGTCGTCTTGCCGTTGGTGCCGGTAATGCCGGTGAGCGTCAGCCGGCTGAGGGTGTCTTGAAACAGCCTGCGCGCCGACAAGGCAAGCGCCTTCCGGCCGTGTTCGACTCGAAGCCAGGGCCCGCCGTACTCCGGCGGCGGCTCGAGCTCGCTCACCACCGCCACAGCGCCCCGGGCGAGCGCCTCTTGGGCGAACTCGCGGCCGTCCCGGCGCGAGCCGGCAAAGGCGAAGAACAGGTAGCCCGGCCGGACGCGCCGCGAATCGTAAGCGAGCCCGCTCACCTCGGCGCGGGCCAGCTCCGGCGCCGGCTCCGAGCGGAGCCCGACGCCTGCCAGCAACTCAGCCAGCCTCATGCTGCCCTCTTCCTGCCACCCCGCTGCCGACTCCCGGCATCACGGCGCAAACACGATCCGCACCCTCTGCCCGGCTGCGAGCACCGCGCCCGGCTCCGGGTCCTGTCTCCGCGCCAGGCCGCTGCCCTCGAGCTGGACCGGGATACCGCTTCGCGCCGACTCGGCCAGCACCGCCCGCAGCGGCTTGCCGCGGAAATCGGGCACCCGGGGGCCGACAAAATAGTCCGGCCCGTCTGGCGCCTCCGCAAGCACCGGTTCGGCGACTCGCGCCAGCTCGTGCTGCGGCGAGACGGCCTGCTTGCCGGCATCGGGGACGTCGGCCAGCTCCTCCTGCCGGGTCGGCGGCGCGTCGGGCTCAATCTCTTCGAGCGGAATGTCCGGTACCGCTCCCAGGATCCGCAAAGCTTCCCGCGCCACGCGCTGAAAAACCGGCGCCGCGACCACGCCCCCGTACCTCGGCGCCCAGTTGAGGGTGACGGCCACGACGATGACCGGATTCTGCACGGGGGCAAAGCCCACGAACGATGCGTGATAGCGGTGCGTGTAGCGCCGGGTCACCGGATCGGGGATCTGAGCCGAACCGGTCTTGCCTCCTGAGGTGAATCCTGCCAGCCGCGCCTGCCTTCCGGTGCCCTCGAGCACGACGCTCTCCATCATCCGGCGCATGAGCACCGCCGTCTCCGGCTTCAAGATGCGCCTCCCGGCTGCCACCGGCTCCTCGCGATAGGCGCCGTCGGGCGCTTGCCGGCCGAGGATGAGCCGCGGCTTCGGCAGCACGCCCCCGTTGGCGATCGCCGAGACGGCAAGCGCCAGTTGGAGCGTGGTGGCGCTGAGCTCGTGGCCCATGGCGATGGAGCCGATCGACGTCCGGTGCCACCGCTTCAGCGGATGCACCACGCCGGGCGACTCCCCCGGCAGGGGAATGCCGGTACGCTCGCCGAAGCCGAAGCGACGAATATATTCATAAAGCTGCGGTTCGCCCACCCGGAGGGCGGCTCGGATGGTGCCGATGTTGCTCGATTTGGCCAGCACCTTCTGCATCGGCAGAACGCCGTAGGCGTGAATGTCGCGAATCGGCCGCCCGTGGAGCACCAGCACGCCCGGCCCGCAATCGATCGGGCTGTCCGGCTTCAGGTCGGTGGTCTCCAGCGCACTCGCCAGCGTGACCACTTTGAAGACCGAGCCGGGCTCGAACGGTACCGAAATGGCTTGGTTGGTGCGTGAGGCCAGATCCTCCGGCCGGCGCACCGGCTCGTTGGGGTCGAACGGCGGATAGCTGGACATCGCCAGGATCTCGCCGTTGTGCGGATTGACGACGACAAGACTGCCGGTCGGACAATTGAAGGCGCGAGCGGCCTGCTCGAGTTCTCGGTTTGCCACATACTGAATGCGTTCGTCGATCGAGAGCCGAATGTCGGCGCCCGGGCGCGGCTCTACCAGCACGTGAAATTCGACACCGCGCTTGCGGGAGTCCCGCAGAAAGGTTACCAACCCGGGCTTGCCCCGGAGCTCCTCGTCGAGGCTCAGTTCCAGGCCGCCGTTGCCGTTTTCCTCAAAATCCACCGTGCCGACGACGTGGGCGGCGGTCGGGCCCTTCGGATACACCCGCCGGCTCTCTCGGCGGAACCGAATCCAGTCTTGGCCCAAGGCCTTCAGCCGCGACGCCTCCTCCTCGGTCAGCTTGCGCTTCACCCACACGAACGCTTTGTTGTTTTCCACCCCCCAGGCCAGGCGTTCCTGGAGCCGTTGCGCATCGAGTTCAAGGACCGAGCCGAGCAGATCCGCCGCGCGGTCGATGTCGTCAACGTTACGGGGATCGACGAAGGCGGATTCGACCGGCACGCTCAACGCCAAGATCTCGCCGGTTCGATCTAGGATCTTGCCGCGCGGCGCGGGAATCGTCTCCGTGCCGTTATGCTGCTCGCGGGCGGTCGCCGCGAGCTCGTGGTGCCGCCAGATTTGCAGATAAACCAGCCTGCCCGCGAGGATCAGGGCCCAGAGCAGGAATGCCCCGGTCAGGATAGCGACGCGACGATCCCTGTGCGGCTCCAGATGCGGACCCACCGCCGGCCCCCCACCTCACGGCGCCGTCACCGAGTCATCGCCACCGCTCCGTCCGGCGCGGGCGCCAGCGGCACCAACTCCGACGGCTCCGGATCGACGTAACGCTCGGCCTCCGCCAGCCTGGCCAGGCGCGCCGAGCTCGATAGCTCCGCCTCCTGCTTGTCGAGCAGGGCCAACTCCTGGCGGATCACTTCGAGCTCTGCCTCGAGCGTGCGGATCTGGTAGCCGGCTAGCAGATTGTAGGCGAACGGCGCGAGCGCCAACACCAGCGCGACGACCGCCAGCAAGCAGGCCACAATCGAACGCACGCAGGCTCTTGACGCCTCGGGCGCAGCCTCAGCTTTGAGCTTCGAGTTATCGATGGGACGGACCCAGAAGAACAGATGCTCGTTCGGAAGCGGCCGGCACAGGTAGTCCTGCATGGCCGTCTCGCGCACGGCGCCCTCGGCGGCCTTCGCCCCGGTGATCCAATCAACAAGCGTTGCTAATGTCGCCATCTTCGTACCCCGTTTCGGCCTGAATTCTCTCGACGGCCCGCAGCCGGGCGCTCCGCGAAGGAGGGTTCATTCGGACCTCCTGCGCCTGGGGCCGGACCACGTGCCTGCTCATCAGCCGGACGACGCCCCGGCGTGCCAGTTCCCGAAACCTTTGCTTGACAAGCGCGTCCTCGGTGGAATGAAACGCCACAACGACGGCGCGGCCGCCCGGCGCCAGCAACCGCGGCAGCGCCTCTAGCAGCGCCTCCAGCTCCTCGATCTCGCGGTTGACCGCGATACGCAAAGCCATCGCCGCGCGGGTGGCCGGATGCAGTCGACTCTTGCCCCGAGGCGCGACCGACTCCACCACGCGGGCCAGGTCGCCCATCGTGCGGAGCGGCCGCGCCCGGACAAGTGCTCTGGCTAGCTTCCGCGCCCTCCTTTCCCCCGCCAACCGGAAGAAGAGGTCGGCGAGCTCGTTTTCGGTCAATCGATTGACCAGATCCGCGGCCGTAGTCGGCTGGCTGCGATCCATACGCATGTCGAGCGGCGCCATCGCCGCCGACAGGGTGAAACCCCGTTCGGGTGCAGTCAACTGGTAGTAGCTCGCGCCCAGGTCGGCCAGCAGTCCATCCACGCACGGCACGCCCAATTCGGCCAGCAGGTCCTCCAGCTCCGAGAACAGCGCCTTGCGTAAGATCACCCTGTCCTTGCACGGCTCCAAGTTCCGCGCCGCCAGCTCGAGCGATTCGGCGTCGCGGTCGCAGGCGATCACCCGCCCCGACTTGAGCCGCTCCGCGATCGCCCGAGTGTGCCCGCCGAGCCCGCAGGTGGCGTCCAAATACCAGCCGTCGGCTCGGACGGCAAGGTAGCTCAGCGCCTCGTCGCACATGACCGGGAAGTGCTGCATACATGGCGGTCCTACAACAATCCGGCCTGTTCGAGCTTTGCCGAGGCCGCCGGCAGGTTCGGAATTGCCTGCGCCAGTAGTTCATCAATGAGCTTCTCCGAGTACAAGCTCACGCGCCCCTTGTGGCATTGGAGCCGGACGTCCTCGTTCTCGAAACCCAAACGTCGCCTCAACTCGGCGTGGATTATGACGCGGCCCTGCTCATCAAGCTCCGAGTCGCGGCCGAAGAGATTGGCCACAAACAGCAGGCTCTGCGCCGCTTGCGGATCCTCGCGGAAGCTCGCCAGCAGCTCTTGATTGCGCCGCCACGCTTCGGCCGTGTAGATGCGGATCGACCGCATGTCCGTGGTGGTCACGAAAAGCTTGCTGCCTTCGTTCGAGACCCGGATCAGGTACCAGTAAATCTCAGCGGGGAGCTTCAACCGGCCATTCGGACCGATCTTGGCCGGGAAGGTGCCCCGGGGAATCTCCTCCCTGTCGATCCGGTCGTCCAGAGCGACGCCTCCGAGTCCATTATCGGCCCTTTTTTTCCAGAAGTCAATAGTTCTAATCGAACAATTGGCATTTAGCAGCCATTTTAGGCCATTTCGCTATCTTTTCGCCTACGGCTTGGTCCGAATTGGCAACAGCTCGCCTGCTACCGTCTGAACTCCCGGTTGATGGCCCGGCGGTGAGAGTTGGTTCCCTGGGCTTAGCCGGCTGGACGAAAAGGGAGGCTGGCGAGGGGGAAAGCTGAGGTGGTGCGCCCCTTCAGAGGCGCACGGCTAAGGCAGGGGGGACTGAGGCGGCTTGGCAGAGAGGGGTTTCAGACATTGCTGCGCGCTGCGAATCGGAAGGCTTTGGGTGGGCCGCCCGGACACACTTGCCCGGTCCGGCCCGCTTAGCGGCGTGCCACGAGCAGCGGATGGCCCAGCGTGTCGCCGTTGGGTTGGAAGCCCTTGCCGTCGACGTCGACGTAGATCGGGTTGGTGAAGGCCACCGGGCGCATGCCGGACTCCCAGCTTAACCCCCAACCCTTCTCAAGATTGAAGTCTTCGCCCGTGGCCACGACGATCAGGTGAGCATCCTGCTGGAGCGCCACCGTCAGCAGCTCGTCGAACTTCACCACCCCGTTCCGGAAAAACTGCGGGTGGCTCCGGCGCGTGTAGTTATCCTGCGGGCGCGGCCGGCCGTTGACCAGCACCTGCACGCGGTCGATGTCGAACCAGTTGGGGGCCTGGACGCGCACCTTCAAGCGGATCGAGCCGGC
>Ga0308417_1000751_pt1 | contig 22747 bp, 20 predicted proteins | sample HotsprSampleOS65_FD_203528 | JGI IMG/M metagenome (GOLD analysis project Ga0308417, IMG submission 203528) | Hot spring phototrophic mat microbial communities from Octopus Spring, Yellowstone National Park, Wyoming, United States - 20090730_OS65 ...
TTGGCCGTCACATCCGCCACGATCTTGACGTTCGTTTCCAGCAACTGATCGCGACTCATGCCCGGCTTGCGCGGCACGCCGGACGTGATGATGATCAGATCGCTGTCGGCGGTCGCATCGTACTCGGTGGTACCGACAATCCGGACGTCGAAGCCTTCAATGGGTCCGGCTTCGTGCAGATCGAGTCCTTTGCCCTGCGGCAGTCCGTCCACGATGTCCACGAGCACGATGTCGCCTAGCTCCTTGGCGGCAGCCCAGTGCGCGCAGGTGGCACCAACGTTCCCGGCCCCGATGATCGTGATCTTGGCGCGCTGCATGATGACTCTGACCTCCAGAACCTCGCTCTCCTGACCGACAACCCGCGGCCCGTGTTTGCCGCTCTGAGAATTGTATCGGCGATATGCCAGCGCGAGGCCCGCAACAGGGCCAGGATCAGCGCATCGGCCGGATTCCGAGGCGGCGCATCTTGCGCCACAGGGTGATCCGACTGATGCCCAGCTCGCGGCTGGCGACCGTGCGATTCCAGCCGGTCCGCTGCAACACCTCCTCGATGGCGCGCCGCTCCATCGCTTCCAGGAAGGTCAGTCCGGGCGGGGGCTCCGTGGTCGGTGGTGATTCCGCCGTGGCGCGCGCCGTGCGAAGCGTTTCGACACCCCCGAGGATGTCCCCGTCCGGTCCACGCACCGGACGAAACATGATTTCGACCCGCGTTTGGCCGTCTCCCTGCACGGGGATGACCACTTCACGGGTTTCGAGTTCCCGGCCGGTTTTAAGCACGAGTGTGAGTGGGCAGCGATCCTGCGTGCAACAATCTTCGGTGCGCAGCACGTCAAAACAGCGCTGCCCGATGACCTCGTCGCGTGGCCGGCCGGTCAACTCCTCGGCCGCGCGATTGAAGCTCGTGATCACGAACTCGCGATTGATGGTGATGACCGCGTCAAACAGCGCGTCCAGGACCGCTTGCAGGTGTTCGACGCCCGGCAGTAGGGGTTGGGGGTTTGCGCTCACGGCGCGCATTATACGCGTGCGACCGATCATTCCAAGTACGTCGACCGGGGCGCTCGACGAAGCGGGTTGAATGACCAGCGCGCTCAGCCGGATGCTCCAGGTGCTGCGAACGTGAGGCGGCCCGCGCCTACTGACCCGGATAGAACGCCGTGCCGTTGATGTCGACCGCCAGGACGGCATACAGTCCCGGCACGTAGCCCGTTTCGAGGTACGCTGTCCCGTCCGGCCAGTAAGTACCACCGTAGAAACGGGCCCGGACCAGCCCGCCACCGTCGTAGACCTGCACTGTTTCAAGGGACACCGGCCAGCCCCCGTCCAGCGGCGTGCCGGCCAGGGAAACCAGGCCGACGACACTGCCGCGGTTCAGGTCCGGGCAGGGACCGAGGCCGGGGACGCTCTCACGAAGCCGGTCCCAGTCGCGGAGCGTCCGGATCTGGATCAGGGCTAGGCGGCGTCCCAGCGGCGTGCACAGCGGTCGCAGACGAGCCACATCCGCCACCAGGGCCTGTTGACGCTGCGCCGGCGGGCACGGCGGCGCCGCTTCCAGGTCGGACAGGGCGATGCGCCGCGGGGGCAACAAGAATCGACAAGCCGGAAGTACCGCTAAAACACCGGCCAAGGTGCAGACGGCGCCCAACCGCAGGGCGGCGCGCGTGCGCCCCGGCTTGAAAAGCGATGCAGCCGTCCTTAATCTCCCTGACTTCCGGCGGTTGGTCATGGGCGTCATCGTGTGTATCGACCGAATCGCCCCCAGGCAGGAGGTACCGGATGATTATCGGTGTGCCAAAAGAGACGAAGCCGTACGAGTACCGCGTGGCGATCGTACCGTCCGGGGTGGAGCAGCTCACGCGACACGGGCACCGGGTGCTGATCGAGCGTGGTGCGGGGATGGGCTCGGGCATCGCGGACGAGGATTACCAGGCTTATGGGGCGGAGCTGGTCGTTGACGCCCGGGAAATCTGGGAGCGAGCGGAACTGATCTGCAAGGTGAAGGAGCCGCTGCCGCATGAGATCAAGCTGATCCGGCCGAAACAGGTGGTCTTCACGTATTTTCATTTTGCGGCCAGCCGCGAGCTCACGGAGGGGGTACGGGATTCCGGGTGCGTAGCGATCGCCTATGAGACGATCTTCGACGACAAGGGGCGCTTGCCGCTGTTGGCCCCCATGAGTGAAGTCGCCGGCAAGATGAGCATTCAGGAGGGGGCGAAGTACCTGGAGAAGCCCATGGAGGGGCGGGGCATCCTGCTGGGCGGCATCCCCGGCGTGGAGCCGGCCAACGTCCTGGTGTTGGGGGGCGGGATCGTCGGCACGTGCGCCGCCCGGCTGGCCGCCGGCTTCGGCGCCCGCGTCACCATCATGGACATCGATCTATACCGGCTGCGTTACCTGAGCGAGGTGATGCCGCCCAACGTGACGACCGTCTACAGCACCGACGAGGCCATTCGCCGGCACTTGCGGACGGCCGACCTTGTGATCGGGGCCGTGCTCATTCCCGGCGCACGGTGCCCGATGCTGATTCGCCGGGACTACCTCAAACTCATGCAGCCCGGCTCGGTCATCGTGGATGTGGGCGTCGACCAAGGCGGCTGCTGCGAAACCACCCGGCCGACCACTCACAAGGACCCGACCTACGTGGTGGATGGCGTCGTGCATTACGGCGTGGCCAATATGCCGGGTGCCGTCGGGCGGACCAGCACCTTCGGCCTGACGAATGCCACCATCCCGTACCTGGTCAAATTGGCCAACATGGGCTACGAAAAAGCGTGCGCGGCAGATCCGGGACTGGCAGCCGGCGTCAACATCGCGCATGGCAAGATCACGAACAAGCCGGTGGCGGATGCCTTCGGCTTGCCGTACGTTCCCTACGTCCCGCGGTAGCGTTCTCCGTCCGGCACGCCGCCCTCGGGTTGCTGTGTCCGCGCCCTGGTGTGCGGGCAGCCGGCGGCGACACACGGTGATACCCGGACCGGCCGCTAAGAGGTGTCGGCTGTGAAAAAGTGGCTCAAGTGGATCATTCTGCTGGGCGTCGTCGGGCTGGTCGTGATCGTGTGGCTCGTCGCTCGCCGGCAGACCTTTACGCCGCCGTGGGCCGAACCGAAGCTGGGCAAGGTGACGCGGGGGGATATTCGCGTGCCGATCACGGCGGCCGGGCTCATTCATGCGCACTTGGTCGTCGAGGTGAAGTCGAAAGCGTCGGGCGAGATTATCGAAGTCCCGGTGATCGAAGGCACGTACGTGCACAAGGGCGATACGCTGGTCGTGCTCAAGAAGGACGACGAGCAGCGGATGCTGGACCGCGCGCAGGCCGAGTATGAGCGGGCCCAGGCCATGCTCGACCAGGCGCGCGTGGCCGTGGAGCGGGCGGAGGTGGGAATCGCCGCTGCCCGCGCGCGTCTGGAGGAGATTATCGCGCAGGGGCAGATCATTGCGTTTGAAAAGGAGAAGATCGAGAAGACGCTGCGGGATGGCCGGTCGGATCTCTACAGCGAGCAGCAGGTCAACGATGTCCGAGCGCAGTACCGGATGAATCTTGCCCAACAGGAGTCGGCCCGCATCGCGATCCGCAACGCCGAGCTGACCAAGGAGGATGCGGAGGTGGCGGTCCGCTCGGCCGAGGCGACGGTCCGCGCCGCCCGTAAGACCTTTGAGGATGCCGAGGAACGACTGCGGGAAACAACGGTCCTGGCGCCACGCGATGGGATCGTCACACAGGTGTTCGTCAAGAGCGGCATGCTTGTGCAGTCCGGGACCCAGAGCCTGATGGGGGGTACGCAGCTCATGACGCTCGCCGACGTCTCCAAGAAGAAGGTCGTGGCCCGCCTGGATGAGGCCGACTACGGGCGCGTGCTGGCCATCTCGCCTGTCGATGCCCTGCCCGACATGCCGCAACTGCGACAGGCCGCACGGGACGATGCCGCCCAGCTCGAAAAACGTTCCGGCAAGGTCCGGATCATGGTCGACGCCTTTCCGGACCTGACGTTCGAGGGCGTTGTCGAACGCGTTGAGCCGCAGGGCAAGCTGAATCCCGGTTCCTCGATCATCCAGTTCGACGTGCACGTAGAGATCACGGACGAGCGCCGCCACATGCTGCCCCTCGGAGCCCAGGCGCAGGTGGAATTCACGGTGGAGAGCGCCCTGGGCGTGTTGCGCGTGCCGGCCGAGGCGGTCAAGAGCCTTGACGACCGCAAGGGCGTGTACGTCCGCGTCACACCCGAGCCCGGGGGCAAGTACGGCAAGCGCTTCGTACCGTGCCGGTTTGGGGTCAGTGACGGGGAATTCACCGAGCTGATCGAGGTGCTCGGCGATGTGCCGCTGAAGGAAGGCGATGAGGTTTATACGAAGCTGCCGACCAGTGCCGGCGAGGGTCACGAGTAAAGCGACAGCGGGGCGCGGGGCGCGAACCGCGAACGGAGCCGCATGCGCGGTCATGGCGGGGCCCGTTCGGCGTCGCGTCCAATGCGCTGACCGTGCCGTGGGGGACACTGCGTGGGCCGGGAGCGCCGCGGCGTGTCGCTGATCGAAGTACGCGGACTGACCAAGCTGTACCGGATGGGGGATTCGATCGTCCGTGCGCTGGACGGCGTCGATCTGACCGTGGAGCAGGGGGAGTTCGTCGCGATCACCGGAGCTTCGGGCAGCGGCAAGAGCACCATGATGCACGTGCTGGGTTGTCTTGACCGCCCGACGAGCGGCGTCTATCGACTGGACGGCCGCGATGTGAGTGCCCTGTCTGATCGGGAACTGGCCGAAGTCCGTAACCAGCGCATCGGGTTCGTGTTCCAGACGTTCAATCTCATCAACCGCATCACCGCCTGGGAGAACGTGGCCGTCCCGCTTTTCTACGCCCGCAAGACGAACACGCGGCCCGCGGCCATGCGGGCCCTGGAACGCGTCGGCCTGCTCAACCGGGCCATGCATCAGCCCAACGAGCTGTCCGGCGGGGAGCGTCAGCGGGTTGCCATCGCGCGGGCCATCGTGAACGATCCTCTGCTGCTCCTGGCCGACGAACCGACCGGCAATCTCGATACGCGCACCGGCGAGCAGATCATGGAAATCTTTCGCTCGCTGAACGAGCAGGGCGTGACCATCATCATGGTGACTCATGAGCTGGACATTGCCGAGCACGCCCGCCGTATTGTGCAAATGCGCGATGGGCGTATTCTCTCCGACCAGCCGACCGCCGAGATCATCGCGGCCCGCGGGCATGCTCGTCCGCGCAAGCTGTCTTCCGCGGAACCGGCGCCCGCCGTGGTCGCCCGCGCAGCCGCCGATGAACCCGGGACGGCGGAGCCGCCGCCCATGCCGCCGCGGAAGCTGCCCGGGGCGACGGCCACGCTGGTCTGCGGTTTGACCGCCGTCGCCCTGTGGATCGCAGCGGTCATTGTGCAGTTTACGTTGCGGAAGCTTTACCACATCAACCCGGAGGAGTTCGACCCCGCTCAGCCCAAGCTGCCGCCCACGCCGGTGCTGATCGGGAGCGGCCTGGCGTCGCTGGCCATGCTCGTCGGGATTGTCTTCGGGATCGTCGCGGTGGTGCTGGCCCGCGGGGTGCGGCGACGCGCGCGGGAGGAAATCGCCAACTGGCAAGGCAGGCGGCGGGCGCTTGTCGGCGCCGTCCTTGGCTGGCTCACAATCGTTGTTCCCGTGGGCCTGATCCTGATCGCGGTCGTGAAGCTGATCGTCAGCGGCGTACCGAAGGCCTGAGCGGCAGTTTTCCGCAGCGCGTCGCGGGAAGAGTGCCGCGGCGGAGCGTTGGCGGGGACGCGTATAATCGGGCGCAAGTGTGCCGCGTCGGCCGCCAGGAGCCGCCCGTGGAAACCTGGAAGGAATTCGATCAGAACGTCATTACGCACAGCGCTGCCCACCATCTGATGGCGATCGACGATCTGGTGGGGCGGCTCGGATACGCCCGCGTGTCGGACATTGCCCGCCGGCTCAATATCACGCGCGGCAGCGTGTCCATTTCGCTTCAGCCGTTGAAGAAGGCGGGCCTCGTTCACCAGGATGAGAATCGTCACCTGCGTCTGACCGCGGCCGGGCAGGCATTGGTGGATGCCATCAAGACCAAACGGCACCTGATGCAGCGGCTGCTGGCCGAGGTACTTGGCGTGGCGCCCGCCCAGGCGGAGATCGACGCCTGCAAGCTGGAGCACCTGGTGAGCAACGAGACCGCCCAGCGGCTGCTTTCGTTTCTGCGTTTTCTCGACGGCGACCCGGCGCGGGCGCGGGAGCTGGTGGCCGCCTGGCGCGCCGCCGACCCGACCTGTGCGGGGGCGCCGGCCGCCTGTCCAAGCTGCGAGAGCGAGTGTCTGGCGTCCCGGCTCGAACGCTTTGGTTCTCAAGGAAACCGACCGTGAGCACACTGTCCAACGACGAGATGATCCAGGAGCTCAACCGTCTGTTCGCCGAGGAGGTCGAGGCCGCCCTGCGGTATCTGCACCTGTCCAATGCAGTCCGCGGCCTGGAGCACGTGCTGGTCGAACCGGTATTGAAGAAGGCGTTTCGCGAAACGCTGGAGCACGCCGAAGTGATTGCGCGCAAGATTCGCGCGCTGGGGGCCGTCCCGCAGCTCAACGTCAACCTGGCGCTGGACCCGGTGGCGGTGGATGGCAAGCAGGCCCTGGAAATGGCCCTCACTTTCGAAGAGGCCGCCCTGGAGGCGTACCAGGACTGCTTCCGCCGGGTTGAGGGCGACATTGCTCTGGAGGAGTTCATTCGTTCCCAGATCGTGGTCGAGTCGGAGCATGTCGCTGAGCTGAAGCACTTGCTGGTGGAGTAACAGGCCGGGCACCCGTGCCACCTCCTGCCGGCCGGTAGCGCCTCTTGTCCCGGCGGGTTCCGTGGACGGACGGATGGGCTCGGCGGTGAGGTCCGTGGGTGTCGGAACCAGACAGGAGGAACCCGGCCAGCCAGCACCCGGACCCGGGAGCGGCGTTCCCCTCGCAACCCCGACCGCGCTGCCGGTTTCCCCGGCGGCTGCGGATCACTCGCAAGCGCGACTTCGAGCGCACGATGAAGGAAGGCGTACGACTCGTTGATCGGTATCTGATGATCTGGGGCCGACGGAACGGCCTGCCTGATACTCGCCTTGGCTTGGCAGTCGGCCGACGACACGGGACTGCCGTGCGCCGTAATCGGCTGAAGCGTCTGGTGCGCGAGGCGTTCCGGCTGTCTTACGCGGAGCTTCCGCGCGGGCTGGACCTGGTGTGTGTTCCGCAGGCGGGTGCGGAGCCGACGCTTGCGGCGCTGCGCGAGTCGTTGCCGCGGCTGGCCGTGCGGCTCGAACAACGCATGGCCACACGAGACACGGAGCAGAAGCGGAGGACCTCCCCGTTCGTCGTGGATGACGGTCCACCGTCTTCCGGTTCCTCTGAACGCGGTGGCAATCGGGAAGAGGACGTTGATCGGGCGGCCCAGGGCGGGGGTAGTTGAATAAACCGCAGAATGGAGCCGTCCACAGAACGAGTGGCTACGAGCAGGGGCGCCCAACCTCAGGCCCCCACGCGTGTCCAATTCGTCAGGAGCGCTCGTGCAACCGCAGGCTGCCACGACTACCGCCCCCGCGGACGACGCCGTGCTCGTGCGGCAGACATTGTCCGGGCGGCGGGCGGCGTTCGACGAGCTGATCGAGCGCTATCAGCGCCGTGCTGTGTCGGTGGCGTACCGCCTGCTGAACAACATGCACGACGCGCTCGAAGTGTGCCAGGAGGCGTTCATTCGTGCCTATCGGAACCTGCACACGTTGGAAGACCCGGAGCGGTTCGGCTCGTGGCTGCTGAGAATCGTCACCAACCTGTCGCTCAATTTCCGCCGCTCGCGCGGGCCGCGGCTGTCCTTCGAAGACTGCCTGTTGCCCGAAGAAGGCGCGCGCGAGGAACAGCTTCCGGACGCCGCGCATTCCGAGGATCGGCCCGGGGCCCGTCTGATGGCGGCGGAATTGCAGCAGCGCCTCCAGGCCGCCCTGGCCGAGCTGCCACCGCTGCAACGCACGGCACTCGTGCTGTTCAGCATCGAGCAGATGCCGCAGAAGGAGGTGGCGGAAATCATGAAATGCAGCGTCGAGGCGGTCAAATGGCACGTCTTTCAGGCCCGCAAGAAGCTCAAAGAGCAGTTGACCGACTACCTCTGATGCCGGGTGCAGGCTCGAAGGGGTGCACCGGCGGCGGGTGGGTAGCACCTGTGCCGTCTGCGCGCGACCACACGCCCGCCCCTTCGACCCTTCATCTGTCCAACAGCCCGTGCGCGAGGCACTCCTGTGACCCACGCTGAGTTCGAACAACTCGTCTGCGCGTGGCTGGATGAACCGCAGCGCACGGACCTACGGCAGCAGGTGGAGGCGGCCATCGGCGCGGACCCGTCGCTGGCGGCCCACCTGGACGAGTGGCGCCGCTTCGACCGCTGCCTGCGGGCCGCTTTGCCGCCGCCCGGCGGGGTACGGTGGGAAGCGCTGCGGCTGCGCTTCAGCCAGGCTGTCGACGAGGCAGTCCAGCGCGAAGAGTTCGCGCTCGACGCGGCCCTGAAGCACTTGCCGACGGTAGAGCACCGCGTCAACTGGCCGCGCCTGCACCAGCGGATCGCATCTGCGGTGCGGCGCAGCGCGGGGCGGCGCGCTGGGCTGCGGGCAGGGCTCGGCGTGCTGAGTCTGGTCGGACTGGCCGCGGCGGCCGCACTGGTGCTGTCCGTTTTGCCTGACGCAGCGCCTTCGGCGGTGTCTTCGGGACTGGTGCAGGTGTCCGTGCGGACGCCGGCGTTGGCACCCTCGTCCGGGACGGTTGTGGTGCGTGTCAGCGTGCCGGAGGGGTGTGAGCCGGAACCGGAGCGGTTTTTCTGCATCGACCCAGTTCGGCGTGGTGCGATAGCGGATGAAGTGGCCGGATACTACTGAGGCATCAGCCATGCAGACGTCACAGGTACATTCCGTTTCCCAGTGGCCGCGGATCGAAGCACTGCTGATGGCGTTGGCAGGCGCGCTGGTGGCGGTCGGGCAACCTATGCGGGACCTGGTCGAAGCGGCCTTGGACCAGAAGGTGACGCAGCGCATCGAGATCAGCGAACGTCCGATCCGGGCCGCGCTGACGGAACTGGAGCAGCGAACCGGGCTGCGTTTCGCCCTGCACGAGAAGGCCCTCGAATGGATGCCGGCCGGCGACGAAACCCGCATCGCGCTGGTCGTTCAGGACGTGTCTGTGCGCGAGGCCCTGCGGCGGATCTTTGACGGGCTGGGGCTGACGCTAAGGGTCGAAAACGACAAGGTGCTGGTCGAGCCGTCGCCCATGCTGGATCGACTCGGCCGACGGCTCACGGTCCAGGAAGTGCAGGTCCTCCAGGCGCTGGCGGCCAGGCCGTGGTCGGAACTGAAGGCCGATGACGTCGAGGTCGAGTTTCGGCTGCCCAAGGACGCGCAGCCGCAGGCGGCTTTCGAGAAGGCCATGCGGGAGGGGCCACCGGCCACCGCGCTCGCGCGATTGGAGGAGGTCACGCAACGCCTCGGCTGGCTGTGGGTCCTGCACGGTCGCACGCTGGTCATCTACAGCCCGGCCGATGATATTCAGCAGCGCCTGGACCGGCCGCTGGACCTGAGTTACCGGGGCGTGCCGCTCGACGAACTGCTGGTCGATCTGGGCCGCCGGGTCGGCGTCACCGTGCACTTCGAACCCGGCGTGCTGGGTCGTGTGGCGGCCCGTGATCGCCGGGTGGACCTCGTCCAGCGTCAGATTACGGCGCGTCAGGCCCTGGAGCTGATCGTGGGACGCACCGGCCTGGCGTACGATGTGGTCGACGACGGCCTCGTGGTCGGCGCAGGACAGGCGGTCGAGCAACCTGCCGGCCGCATCGTGGCTGTTCTCCGCATTCCCGTCGGGGATGAGGGTGTGACCATCGACTTTTTGCTCCGGGATACGGAGTTGCCGCCCGAGTTTCGCCAGCTCTACCAGCAGAAGTTGCCGCAGGTCATCGAGCTGTTGCGGAAGCAGGCCGGGCAGTGAGGCCGGTCCCGTTTCCAGCGCTCCCCACCGATGCTAGACTCTGCCGACCCGCACCGCGGTCTTGGCCGGCCCGGCGGTGACCGGTCTTGTCCCGGTCCACCGGCCGGCCGCGGGTCCGTAACGGAGATGCATACCATGGCGGTCAGGCTTGAAGGTCGCTCACTGCTGTCGATGAAGGACCTTACCGGCGACGAAATCCGGTCCGTGCTGCAACTGGCGCTCTGGATGAAGGCGAACCGCGCCGCGGTTCAGCGGGCCGCACCGCTCGCGGGTCGTACGCTCGGCATGCTGTTCCAGAAGCCATCACTGCGGACCCGCGTTTCCTTCGAGACAGGCATGACCCGCCTGGGCGGCCATGCCATCTACCTGTCGCCGGTCGATTTCGAGCTGGGCAAGCGCGAGTCCGTGGAGGATGTCGCCATCGTGCTGTCCCGTTATGTGGACGTCATCATGGCCCGCGTGTTCGGGCACGACATCGTCGAAACACTGGCCCGTCACGCGACGTGCCCCGTGATCAACGGCCTCAGCGATTTCGAGCATCCCTGCCAGATTCTGGCGGACCTGCTCACCATCCTGGAACGCAAGGGGCGGCTCGAAGGCCTGTCGCTCAGCTACATCGGCGACGGGAACAACGTCGCACGCTCGCTGATGTTCGGCGGCGCGCGGGTCGGAATGAACGTGACCGTCGCGACGCCGCCCGGCTTCGAACCCGGGGCCGCGGTGCTGGACGAAGCGCTGGCCATAGCCCGGGGAAACGACGCCGCCGTACGCGTCGTGCATGATCCCCGGGAAGCCGCGCGCGACGCGGACGTGCTGTACACGGACGTCTGGGCCTCGATGGGCCAGGAAGCGGAGGCGGAAGCGCGCCGGGCGAGATTCCAGGGATACCAGATCAATGGTGACTTGCTGGCGTGCGCGCGGCCCGACGCCATCATTCTGCACTGCCTGCCGGCGCACTATGGGGAGGAAATCGACTACGCGACTTCCCGCACGCCGAATTCCGCCATCTTTGATCAGGCGGAAAACCGCATGCACGCGCAGAACGCGCTGCTGGTGATGGTCGCTGGGGCGACCGGCGCCCTGCCGGCCGCGGCCTTCGGCCGGCGCACACCGGCACCGAAGCGGGCCGCACCGCCCCGGGCGCGTGCCAAGCGCTCCTCGCGCCGTCGAAAGCGCTGATCGAAGCGGGCTCGCGGGCAGCGGCGGCTCACGCACGTCATCCCGGGCGCGGAATCGGTACGGCCGGCACTCAGCGCCGTCTGCTTGCGTTGCTATCATGTCCCGGTCGGGCGGGAACAAGAGAAGGAGACGCGGCGTGTTCATGGCCAGGCCGTGCCGCTACAGGTTAAGCCGGTTCCCGTCGGCGCTCGGTGTGCCGTTTGTCCTCGCGGTCGGAGCGGTACTTGCGTGGGCCGCGCCGCCCGCGACGCGGCCGGACAATGTCGCGCCTGACGGTTACATCTCGTTGTTCAATGGGGAGGACCTGACCGGATGGGGGGGGCGAGTCGGGGATCCGTCGAAGCGGGCCGCCCTGTCGCCAGCCCAACTGATGCGGGCGCAGCGCGAGGCGGACGAGCGAATGCGCGCGCACTGGCAGGTCGTAGATGGCGCGCTGGCATTTGACGGCCAGGGTGACAATCTGTGCACCCTGCGCCAGTTCACGGATTTCGAGCTGCTCTTGGACTGGAAGATCGAGGCCGGCAGCGACAGCGGCGTCTACCTCCGCGGCTACCCCCAGGTGCAGATCTGGGACAAGCCGGAGGGCTCCGGCGGTTTGTGGAACAACAAGCGGCACGCCTCGCAGCCACTGATTGCCGCCGACCGTCCGGTGGGGGAGTGGAACACCTTCCGCATCTTCATGATCGGCGACCGGGTCACGGTGTACCTCAACGATTTGCTGGTGGTGGACGACACGCCACTCGAAAATTACTGGGAACCCGACCAGCCGGTTTATCCCCGTGGGCCGATCGAGCTTCAGAGCCACGGCACGCGGGTCTGGTTCAAGAACATTTACGTTCGCGAGCTTGTTCGTCCTCCGGACATCTCACCGCCCCAGCGCCCGCTTCTCCGCCCGGGAGACCGGGTGGCGATCGTCGGCGACTCGATTACCGAACAGAAGCTCTACAGCCGGTACATGGAAGACTACCTGCTCGCGTGCGTCCCGCAGCTTGAACTGTCGGTCGTGCAGCTCGGCTGGAGCGGGGAACGCGCCCCCGGCTTCCTCGAACGCCTCGACAACGATCTGTTTCCGCTCAAGCCGACGGTGGTCACGACCTGCTACGGAATGAACGACGGCCTCTACAAGCCGTACGAACCGGCGACCGGTCAAGCGTACGAACAAGCGATGCGGCAGATCATCCAGCGGCTGCGCAACGCCGGCATACGTGTGGTCGTCGGGGCGCCGGGAGCGGTGGACTTCGACACGTTCCGGCGTGTCAACCTCTCGCCGCCCGTGTACAACGCGACACTGGCGCAATTGCGGGATGTGGCCCGACTGCTCGCCTACGAGCAAGGCCAGCCATTTGCGACGGTCCACGACCACATGATCCTGGCCATGCGCCGGGCCAAGCCGGTCTTGGGCGCCGAGTACCATGTCTGCGGACCGGACGGATTTCATCCGGCGCCGAACGGCCACGTGGTGATGGCGTATGCGTTTCTCAAGGCCCTCGGGCTGGATGGCCACATCGGAACGATCACTGTGGACTGGGCGGCTGGGACCCCCGCGGCCACTGCCAGCGAGGGCCACAAAGTGCTTGCCGCGTCAGCCGACGGCATCCAGGTCGAGAGTTCCCGGTACCCGTTCTGCTTCTACGGCGATCCGACGCGCCCCGACGGAACACGCAGCATCCTGCCATTCATACCGTTCAATGCAGACCTGAACCGCTTCCTGCTGGTCGTACGTAACCTGCCGGCCGCCGCCGCGACCGTCACGTGGGGCGAGCAGAGCAAACGGTTTAGGCGCGAGCAATTGCAGGCCGGGATCAACCTGGCCGCCGAGTTTCTTGATAACCCGTTCAGCGGACCCTTCCAGGCGCTGGACGAACTCGTGGCCAAGAAGCAGGCCTTCGAAACCGCGATGATCAAGCAGTGCATTTCAACGTTCCGCCAGTATCGGAGCCTGTTCGGCGACGATCCAGAGGTCGAAGCCGCCACGGCGATGCTGCGCGAGCGGCTGCTGCGGATTCATGAGCAGTGGCAGGCCGACGTGCGGGACGCGGTTGTGCCCGTGCGCCACACACTGAAAATTCAGCCGGAGAACGAGTAAGAGAGGCCGGTATGTTTGCTGTGGGCCTCGCAGCCTTCGTCGTGGGCGTCGGGTTGCTGCTGGTCGGCTTGGCATCTGCGCTGGCCTTATCGTTGGAGCATCTGGCCGGACTCGCGCTGCCGGGCTGCGGGGCCGGAAGCCCATGTGCACAGGCAGCCGCCAGCGCGTGGGGCAAAGTGCCTTACGTGAACTGGCCGGTGTCCCATCTCGGCGCGGCCTGGTTTTTCGCCCTGCTGGCCGCGTGGACATGGATGCGACCTGCCATTTCCACCGCCGTGCGCTGGCTGGTGCGCCTCGGCGTCCTGGCTTCGATCGCGTTTACGCTCGTTATGCTCATCGGCGGCTACCTGTGCCCCTACTGCCTCGCCGTGCACGCCGGCAACATCGCTTTCTGGGTTTTGCTGGAGTCCTGCGCTCGACGTTCCCGCAAGCCGCTGGGCGCAGTTTCCGTCGGCGTGAGTGCCGTTGCGTCAGGGCTGGGGGGCGAGAGGTCAGCCGTGCGCGCTGTCGGTGGCCGTCCGCTGGCAGCGGGCGTTGCCGCCTTTGCACTCGCGACGGTCGTGCTTGCGGTTATCGAATACCGTGTGCACCGCGCAGCGGTCGCTGTCGCCGAATCGGAGCTCGACCGGTCCACCGCGGCGGTGATCGGAGCGCAGGAGTCAACGCCGACCGGTGCGGAGCCAACTACAGGAGCCGCGGCGCAGACCACCCCGGCGGAGGGGGGAAATGATGGCTCGACGATGGAGGGCTTCACGGGCCGCTATCGTCTGGGCCCCGAGGAAGCTCTGCTGCGGTTCGTGCTCTTTGTCGACTACCAGTGCGCCTTCTGCAAGGTCATCGACGAGGACCTGAAGGCGCTGCTGGCGGAGCGGAACGACCTGTCTATGTCGGTCAAGTTCTGGCCTGGCGAACCGGAATGCAACCCGTACACGCCCAACCGGCATGTGGGCGCCTGCCTCGCGGCCCGCGCTGCCGAGGCCGCCGGAATGCTCGGCGGCAACGACGTGTTCTGGCAGATGCACTTCTGGCTGTTCGAACGCTCCGGACGCGTGACGCCGACGGAGCTCCGCGAAGCGGCGGTCCGCTTTGGCCTGGACGCCGACGAGTTCGAGCGCCTCATGCGGAGCGAAGAGACCGCCCGGCGCGTGGCGGCGGACGTGCAGGAGGGTTTCGAGCTCGGGCTGCGGACGACGCCCATGATCTTCGTCAACGGCGTGGAGTTCACCGGTTGGAACGCGCCGCTGGCGCTGCGCCGGCTGGTTGAAAAGGCGAGCAGCAGTAACCTTCGGCCGGCAACGGCCCAGAAGGATCGTCCGCCGCCCGCAGTCGAAGCGTTCATCCGCGACTGGCGCATGGAGCCACCGCAACGCCTCTTGCCGCTCGAACGTGCCTGGCCCAGCGGTCCGGCCGATGCACGCTTGCGCATCGTTGTCTTCGGAGACTATCAGCAGCAAAACTCGGTTCTGGCTGACGGGATCATCCGGCAGTTTCAGAACGAGCGCGGCGACGTGCAATACACGTTCCATGCGTACCCCCTGGACGCCGCGTGCAACCCGGGCGTCAGCGAGGGAGTTTCGCCGCTTTCGTGTCGAGCGGCCGCAGCCGCGGCGGTGGCCGGCGAACTCGGCCGTGCCGACGGTTTCTGGAAGGTCCACAATTGGCTGATGGCGCACGCCGAAGGGTTCGACGACGATGCGCTGTGTGCGGCGGTGGCGTCGCTCGGTTTCGACGCCGCGGCATTCCTGGACAGGTTGAACGACCCCGCGACCAGCGCGGCGGTCGCGGACGACGCTCACATCGCGTACGAGATCGGCGCGCGGGCGAAGCTGCAACTCACGCCGCGGATCTTCATCAACAACAAGCCGGTCCGACGCTGGCTGCACGGGGACCGACCGGTGTTGCGAGCGATACTAGAGGCAGCCGCAGGGCCATGAGCGGCAAGGGGAGAGTATGGCGGCTTTGGTCACCGCGTAATCGCGGCCGCCCGCCCCCGACTTGCTACCATCGAGCCGGCAGATTTCAGACCTTGCAAGACAGAACAGACCGATGTAAAAGATACGCGGGTCGCTGATCGCAGGGCGGCCCGGTGACGCGGGTGTAGCTCAGTGGTAGAGCGTCACGTTGCCAACGTGAATGTCGTGGGTTCAAGTCCCATCACCCGCTTCGAGTTCTGAGTGTTCACGGGGTGCGCGGGCCGGTGTCGAGCCCTACGTCCGGATGGGATGGCGGGGCGCAGCGCCGAGCACGCCCGAGCTGTGCCGACCACGGTGAGGCCCGGAGGGCGTCACTGCGCCGTCACGCCGATGGGTGCGTTGACTCGGCTGTCCAGGAGGGATGCGTCCGGTCCCGAGCCGGTACGGCGGCCGTACGGTAGAAAGCTCCCCTGGGGCGCGGCTCAGCTTCACAGCTGGAACCGGCGCATGCGCTGATTAGAGCAGCCACTCCGTGTTGCTCGCCGGCGGCCGCGGCAGGGCGCAGCGGAGACCGCGGCGCCGCTGGATTGCGGCACGACTCTACAGGATGCGTCTGATGGCGGCCTCCAGTTGGCCCGGCTGACGCTCCTCCAGTTCGTAGGTCACCCGCAATGCGGGCTTATTCAGCTTGAGCATGCGACCCAGGTCGATCGGCGTTCCGATCAAAACCAGATCACATTTGACCGCGTTGATCGTCTGCTCCAGCTCCTGGATCTGCTTTGCACCATAGCCCATCGCCGGGAGAACCTCTGTCACGTGCGGGTACGCCGCGAAGGTCTTCCGGATCGATCCGACCGCGTACGGCCGCGGGTCTACGATCCCGGCGGCCCCGAAAGTGCGGGCCGCGATGTGTCCGGCGCCGTAGCTCATCTCCCCGTGCGTCAACGTCGGCCCGTCCTCCACCACGAGCACCTGCTTGCCGTGAATGGCCTCCGGATTGGACACGTGCACCGGCGAGTTCGCCATCACCAACGTGGCATCCGGATTCACCTCCCGGACATTCTTTAGCACCAGCTCAACGTGATCCGGCTTCGCCGTGTTCACCTTGTTGACGACGACCACGTCCGCCATACGCAGGTTGGTTTCCCCCGGGTAGTACCGGCGCTCGTGTCCCGGCCGGTGCGGATCGACAATCGTGATAAACACATCCGGCTTGTAGAACGGCATGTCGTTGTTGCCGCCGTCCCACAGAATCACGTCGGCCTCGGCTTCGGCGGCTCGCAGAATCCTCTCATAATCGACCCCGGCGAACACGAGATTGCCCGCGGCGATATGCGGCTCATATTCCTCCCGCTCCTCGATCGTGCACTCGTTGCGGTCCAGATCTTCGAACGTCGCGAAGCGCTGGCAGACCTGTTTCGTCAGGTCGCCGTACGGCATCGGGTGACGAACGGCGGCGACCTTCTTGCCGGCGGCTTTCAGAATCCGTACGACCGCCCGCGAAGTCTGACTCTTCCCGCACCCCGTTCTCACCGCGCAGACGGCAATGACCGGCTTGGTGCTTTTCAGCATGGTGTGCTGCCAGCCGAGCATGCAGAAGTCCGCCCCGTTCGCGTTGGCCAGAGCCGCCTTGTGCATGACTTCTTCGTGCGGCAAGTCCGAGTACGCGATGGCGACCACGTCCACCTTGTGCTTACGCACCAGCTCCGCCAGCTTTTCCTCCGCGTAGATCGGTATGCCGCGTGGATACCGGGGACCGGACAGGGCAGGGGGGTACACACGCCCGTCGATGTTCGGGATCTGAGCGGCGGTGAACGCCACCACCTCGAACGCGGGGTTGTCTCGCCAGTAAACGTTGAAATCGTGGAAGTCCCGACCAGCGGCGCCCATGATGATTACTTTTCGTGTCGCGTCCGACATACACCACCTCTATGCTTGTCCGTGAGCGCAAAAGGGTCCTGCGTCCGGCACACGCGGCGTGCCCGGCGCTGAGAAGCAGGATCAACCCTCCACAGGCTAGCCGCGGAGCGTGCCGAACTCAAGCGTGCTGCGCTTGTTGCCGGGCCGCGGGTCTGTTACGATCACCGTTAAGTTCTCGGGGTAGCGCAGATGTGGAGAAGGCTCCGGCGAATCAGACGGTGGGGGCTTCCTTTCCTGGTGGTCCTGTCGTTTGCCGCAAGGCCGGCGCCTGCACAGGAGGGGGAGCGGGAGAAACCGTTCCAGGAGCCGGGCATCAGTTATCGCGAAGTTCAGAAGCCGTACATTCAGTGGTTGGTGGGGGCGTTTCTCATCTTGGCCGTGCTCGGCGTCTCATTCAAGAACCCCCACCGGACTCACTTGGATTAGCCGCTCGGAGCGCGCCTACGGCCCTACGGCGGCCCTTTGTGAAGCGGACCAATGAGCAGGACGACGTGCCTCGCGGCGCTGATCTGCGTTAACCTCGTGCTGTTGGCAGCCCTGATGCTGGCCGCCACCTCAGCGCGTACGGCCAGCGCGCAGAGCGCCCCGACTGGCGACCCGTACCTCCTCGTGACAGGCGAGATTCTCGACGACTTCGACGCGCTCTACGTGCTCGACATGCGCGAGCGCACGCTGCATACCTTCTACTTCCGAAAAGGAACGCGGGAGCTGCAATACGCTGGCTACCGCAATCTGGAACAAGACTTACGTCACAGGGAGCCGAAACCGTGAGCGCGCACGACAGCAGGGGGCTGGACCTGCAAACGTACGCCATCGGCGTGCTCGCCGTAACGGCCGTGGTGTTGTTCGTGGGCTTCGTGCTCGTCGTCCAGCAGCCAGCGCAAGCGCTTTCCTCAATGGACCACGCTGGGGACTATAAGCTCCTGACCCAGCACATCTCGAGCACTAAAGAGCTGCTCATTGTGGTCGACTCCGCCGCGAAGCAGGCGCTGATATACGATTTCGACTACTCGACCAAGCGGCTGGAAATCGCCGCGGACATCCCACTGGACCTCATGCCGAAGCCAGCACCGCCTGAGCAACAACGCGAACGCCCGGGCCGCCGCAAGCCGTAATCCGGACGCCGTACCCGTGGATCGCGCCGAACAGGTACACGCGGCGCAGGCGTGTCAGGCCGCCCGAATTGCGGCCGCAGGCCAGCACGCGTCCGGGCAGCACAAGGCACCGACTCTTGCCGATTGCGGCGGAGGCTAACCCCGTATCTGAGCCTGTGCGTCGGTCGCAGTGCTCCCGATACCGTGCGTGCACGGTGTAAGGCGCAGTGACTTGGCGGACAGACCTTGCCGCAAGGCGCGGGGCCTGTGCGAATGCGTCAATAGGCGGCGTGAGACAGTAATCGCAACAGAATAGATGTTATAGGACCTATTCCGTCACTGCCAACTCCGGTCCCGGAGGCGAACGCCCCGTCGCCACCCGTGCCCATCGCCCGGTCCCTCCCCTCCGAGTTCGCGATCAGAACGTGCCGTGTCGGCGTGCAGGCACGCGTGCGCGGGGGCCAGCCCTCCCCCGTGGGCCATGCCGGCCGAGCCATGCTCGCGCGACCGCGGAAGTCGCGTGCTGCCGTCGGCGCGCGGGCCACTGCACGGTAGTTGGTGCGGGTTCAACGGCGTGCCGGCGTCTACGGCTGTTCTTTGGGTTGGTGTGCGTCGATTTGGCCGGGTACCTCGGGTGACCGAGGCGGCGGCCGTGTGCGCCGGTCGACGCCGCGAAGCGCGCTGTGGGAACGCTGCGACTTCGCGTCGGCAAATGGGGATTCGCGAACTGGCGGCGCGCTCGATCAGAAACCGCCACGCGAGTGGCGAGACGGCCCCGCTGTGGCGTGCTGGGTTGAGGTGGCGCGCCGTCGAAGCGTGAAGCGCCATATGGACCAGGTACCTGGCGGCGGAGACGTGCGGTCGGGATGGCGCTCGGCGCAGTCCGCGAAGGTCAGAGCGGGTCGGTCCCCTTCTGTCACGGGCTGAGCGCGGCCGCGCCGAGGGGTTCACATGGCGCGGGCCAGACAAGAACGCCCGCGTCGGGGTCCCAGGTGGCGCCTGGCGGGAGCGTGGCGCGCGATGAATCCGTGGGCGCTAACGGGCTGCGGGTGTGGGCGTCGTAAACGGCGATTCGTAGCCGGGCCGGCCGAAGCCCTGGGTGCGCGGGTAGGCGGTGGTTCAAGAGGACGGCACCGTCGACTGGAAGACCGTCGGTCAGCGGGACCTCGCACTTGAAAGAGCCGTGGAGGGGATCGGTGAACTCGGCGACGACCGAGGGCGTCACGGCGGGATTGATCGCGGGGTCAGGCAGGTTCCACACGGACTGGAGCACCCAGGCAGCGCCGTCGAGTGTTCGGGCACACCGCAGGCGCACGAGGCGGCACAAGCCGTGGTAATCGATGTCGACGGTCAACCCGGGGTCCTGGTGCAGCCGGAACAAGAGCGGCACGTCCAGGGGCGACGCGAAGACGTCGGGAAAGCCGAACCGGGCGTAGGCTTGCCGAGCGAGGGCTTGCTCCTCCTGGCTCCACGGGTCGATCCAAACGGCGTCGCGCGAGCCGATAACGGCGGGAAGCTCGAGGTCGCCGAACTGATAGGGTCGCCCAATTTCCCACGCAGCTTCGGGCTGCTCGGAGCCGGCGAAATAGAGGCGTTCGACATTGGCCAAGCCACTGCGGCCTGCCTGTTGGCGAAGCTGGGACGCGAGGCGTCGTTTCAAGACCTCGGCGTGTACCCTCGGTTCAAGCGCGACCACCTGGTTGAGCGCGACCGATTTCCGCATTTCGGCCGCGAAGCTGCCGACAAAAATGATGGCCACCAACGGCGGAATCCAGCGCACGGGGGCGGCGCGCTGCCCAAACCACCACTGCTGGAGGCCGGCGGCAGCCAGACCGGCAAAAAGCAGAGCCAACCCCGGCATCAGCAGCAGAACAATGTGCCGATGAATGAACGCGTGGTTGCGCATCGCCAGCAACCAGGCCCCGCCCGCGAACAGGAGCAGCAGCCCGTTTCCCAGCACCCGTCGCAGAGGAGCGGAAGTTGCCGCGTGCCAGACGCATAGCAGCACCACCGCAAGCACGCCGCTGGTCCAGCGTACGGTAGGAGTCAGGGCGGGGTACGCCATTTCGGCACTGTAGTCGCCCGGTCGAATGCGGTCGCGCCCCAGGCGCGTTCGCCAAACGCGGGCCAGCTCGCCGAAGGAAAACTGTTCTGCGTTGTGGCCAGATCGATACTGAGCGACCACGGCGAGGTCGTCGACAGCCCGGCGAACGCCGCCCAAGGCGAGGCTGTTGTGAGTCAACCGCGTCCCCAGCGCGGCAACACCTGCGAGCCCGACAAGCATGAGTCCCCGCAGCTCGCGCCGCCACCCGGGAGCGAGCAACCGCCCAGCGGCGAACAGCGGAATCATCAGAAGGTGTTCAAAGGTCAACCACAGGTCGCAGAAGAAGCACAATGCGGCCAGCGCCAGCCACCCACGGCGTGCACGTGGGGATCCGGCCGCTTCCTACGCCAGCCAGGCCGCCAGAAAACCGAAGAGCGTGGGCTGCGAGTAGGCGTGCTCGCGCAGGCTGTCGGCGTACTGTGAGAACGGCGCCGACCAGGCGTAAAAGAACACGGCCAGAGCTGCAATGACTCGGCTGCCCGAAAGCCGCCAGGCCACGTGCAGAAACAACAGCAGCGCGACCGTTGTCAGAAGCAGTGATGCGGCCCGGAACTGAGACAATTCGCGCAGTACGCACCGCCGCAGCAGCTCGTGAATCCACTCCGACGCGGGACCGTAGTGGGTGTAGGCGCGCCCGGACGGTCAGGCGACCAGGTGGCCCGGTGATACGGCAACCCCCACAGGGCGGCGAAGCCGGCGGCTTCGAAGTTGCGGCTGGCGTTGAGAACATTCGCATCGCTGAACGAGTCGCCGTGCTGCAAGCCGGGATACCGCACCCAGATGGCAGCCAGAACGGACATCCAGCCCAGAGCAAATAGTATTCCGACCGCGCGCGCTCCGCGTTCGACCGAAGCGGGAAACGCTGGCGAAGAGGATGCCGGCACCGGCGGTGGACTCAACGATGTAGACATTCCACGCTCCAGGCGGTGCTATCGAGTACACGCGCGACCCGATGGCACCGGCAATTGCGGCAGGGGCACACCGTGTCGGTCGCGCTGCTGGGTGTCGCCTGCTGCGGCGCCGGCGCACGGTGCTCGCCGACCCCTGCCGGCGCCGCGTGTGCGTGCGCTACGCGCGCGCTGGCCGTTTCGGCTCCGCGTGCGGAGATACTCATCCAGGTGCTCCGGGGCACTGAAATGGTGTTCCCACCCATAATCCCCGGAGTGGTAATCACACTCGTCGGTGCCGTACTTGCGGCACACGCGCGGCCGCGTGGCGTAAATCCCGCAACGGTGGTCCGGCAACAGGTAGCGACACGGGGTCCGGAACAGGATGTACCACTCGCCCTCCTCCACGAAGACCGACACGTTCTCGTGGATGAGATACCAGCGGATGTCGTCGAAATCGCCGGGGGTCTTCGGCGTGTCGATCGGCAGCGCAATGTACTGGCAGCACAACCCGGTGCAGTGCTCGCAGAGGTTTCCGGCCATACAGCAACCCGTCTTCGGCCCGCCCAGGGCGCCCCGAAGCAGGTTGCCAGTGTATCGTCAAAGGTCCCCGACCGACAACGGCGAGCAACCGCACCGCCGGCGATCTGCAATCGCTGTTCCGCTACGGATTCGCTTCAGTCCCCCATGCAGGTGCCGACGGCCCGAGCCATCGCAATCAGAGGATCGTCCGGCGGCACCTGGCGCTGCTGACCGGCCACGCTTTCGATGGGCACACTCGTGATCCGGCCGTTCTGGAGGGCCACCATCTGTCCCCAGGCCCCTTCGGCAACCAGCTCGATCGCCTTGAATCCGAAGTGCGATGCCAGCACGCGGTCGAAGGCTACCGGTGTACCGCCACGCTGCACATGACCAAGGATAGTTGCCCGGGTTTCCAGCCCGGTGCGCTCAGCGATCTGCTGGGCGAGCAGGACGCTCACGCCGCCGAGTCGCACCGGATCCGGGCTGTCGTGCACAATCTTGTTCACGACCTGCTGACCGCCCTCGGGCCGCGCCCCTTCCGCCACCGCGATCAGCGTGAAGCGTTTGCCGCGCCGATCGCGCTCCAGGCACGCCTCGCCAACCGAATCCAGCTTGTACGGGATCTCCGGAATGAGGATCACGTCGGCTCCACCGGCCAGACCCGCGTGCAGCGTCAGCCACCCGGCATTCCGACCCATGATTTCGACCAGCATCACCCGGTGGTGACTGGAAGCGGTCGAGTGAATCCGGTCGATGCACTCCGTCGCGGTTTGCGCCGCCGTGGTGAACCCGAACGTGAGCTCGGTGGCCATCAGGTCGTTGTCGATCGTCTTGGGCACGCCGATGCAGCGTACGCCGCGTCGGATCAGGCCGGCAGCCCCGCTCATCGTCCCGTCGCCGCCGATGCAGATGATCCCGTCCAGACGGCGGTCGGCGATGTGCTCAATGACACGATCGGTGACGTCTTCGAAGATTGGACGCCCCTGGTCGTCCTTTCCCGTGGCGAAGTGCGCCGGGTCCGCCTTGTTGGTGGTTCCGAGGATGGTCCCC
>Ga0308417_1000752_pt1 | contig 22741 bp, 12 predicted proteins | sample HotsprSampleOS65_FD_203528 | JGI IMG/M metagenome (GOLD analysis project Ga0308417, IMG submission 203528) | Hot spring phototrophic mat microbial communities from Octopus Spring, Yellowstone National Park, Wyoming, United States - 20090730_OS65 ...
ATCACGAATCTGGAAAAGGAGCTGAATGGGGAGCACAGCTTCCTCCCTCACCATGTGGAAGCGCAATTCCGCGAAGCGATTGTAAATGCGGGTGTATCGGTCTCGCAGCATGGTGGCTGGTACCGGTGCATCGCAGCGTACCTGCTGCTCCCTAGGCTTGACGACCTTTTGCAGGTCAAAAGCATGAGTGAAGAGAAGAATGTGGCTCCCATCGTGCAAAAGCTCCGTAACGAGGCCCTTCGGGAATCCCTCAGCACTTTCGGGCTTGAGGTGCCTGCGCGGTACGCTCGGACATCCAGCGGCACGGGTCGGACTCGCATACGCCTCTCACGCGAGCAAAAACAGCAGCTTGTGGAAAACTTTCTGGACGCTCTGCCTACCTTTGAGGCTCTCCAAGAGGTGCTGGACACCCTCCCTCAAAATACCAACCTGATGGTGAAGCAAATCCGCACCTTGGTCAAACGGTATCTCAGCATCGCTAACCGCCTCCAAGCGAAAGTTACGCAGGAGTAACCGCTCGCTCGCCCAAGTAGTAGGAAGCCCTGTCCATCACGGGCAGGGCACTTTTGTTTTGCCTCAAATCACGCAAGGCAAGAGAGCAGTAGTCTGCCCCACATTCAGACAAAAGTTTTTCTTTACCTTGCGCCTCCGACGGTATGAGCGCTATGACCACGCAGCACACGTTAGGCAAACAGTTAGAAGAAGCTACGGCACACTACCTCAGCGTAGTATGGGGAGCTGATGTAGTAGACTGGTACATCTACGCAAAACAAAATGGACTAAGCGGTCAGGACGTAGGTATCGACCTCGTGGCATACAAAAACGGCGAAGCTTACGCTGTACAATGCAAAAACTGGGAAAGGACAGTGGGCATCAACGACCTCCTAAGCTTCCTGCACAAAGCGAAAAAGGAAGGTTTCCAAAAGGTTATCGTAGTAGCTGACAAGATAAGCACACGCGTAGAAGAAGAAATCAAAGACTTTGGATTGGATGTAATCTTCATAAAGGCTGCTGATGTCAAGCAGTATGCTAATGGGCATGGTGAGCCGGCTATTGTAAAACAGAAGCTCTCACCCTTACCGCATCAGCAGCAAGCTATTGAAGCGGTTCTGAAGGGGTTTGAGAAGTACGATCGTGGCAAACTCATCATGCCACCTGGTACAGGCAAGACTTACACTTCCATCAAGATTGCAGAAAGTTTGGTAGGCGACTCTGGATGGGTGCTCTTTTTAGCTCCCTCTATTGCGCTTCTTGACCAGACGATTAGGGAGTATCATCTGAAAAGTGATTATCAAGTAAATGCGTATGCAGTTTTGTCGGACGACAAAGTGGGGAGAGTAACTGCAAAGAAGAAAACAGAAATAGACGACGATGAAAACAATATCGTTGATACTGCGAACTGGCACAAGCTTTCGCTTCTCAGTTACCCCGCCACCACAACCGCTCATGACCTAATCAAAAATCTCAGGTTTGAACCGAATAAGCTGAATGTCATCTTTTCCACCTACCAGTCTTTGGATGTTCTGATTGAAGCGCATGAGTTAGGTCTTCCAGAGTTTGAGCTTGTCATTTGTGATGAAGCCCATAGGACGGCTGGTGTGCGTCGTAAAGGCGCTGAGGAAAGCGTATTCAAAAAGGTGCATTACAACGAGCACGTCAAAGCTAAGAAGCGCCTCTACATGACCGCTACTCCAAAAATAGTGGAAGTGAAAGATAGTGATGAAGCTGATGAAATAGCCGCCCTGTACAACATGAACGACCCAGAGCTGTTCGGGCCTACCTTTTTTGAATATACCTTCGTACAGGCTACCAACGATGGCGTAATACTGCCTTACACACTGTTACTCCTGTTCATAGATAGGCGGGAGAAGAAACTTATTAAAGAGAAGCTGCAAGAACAATTGAAACGAGAACAAGAGAAGTTCCAAGAACACCTAAAAGAAGAAGAGATTTTAAATTTCCAAGAATACCTAAAACAACAAAGGGCTTTGAATGTAGATTATGCTACTAAGCTCAAGGCACTTGAAGACTTCATCTTAGGTAACGCAGTAGATGAGAAAGACCGTCCCATACGAGTAAAACCGAAATCAGGCATCATTTTCACCAATCGTGTCAAGCGCGCTAAAGAGATAAGCCAAGAGTACAACAAAATTATCAGCGTCTCTTCTAACATTAGTATTGACTACATAGAGGGTTTGATGAGCGCTTACGACAAAGCGCGACTTATCAAGTGGCTCGGCGATGGCAAAGAAGACGACGTGCATATCTTAGCTAATGCTAAGGTGCTCACGGAGGGCATTGACGTGCCTGCTCTTAGTTTCATCACCTTCTTTGACCCGAAGTCAAGTGTTGTTGATGTCGTACAAGCTGTTGGTCGGGCAGTACGAAAAGCACCCGGCAAAAAACGAGGGTACGTAATACTCCCCATTCTTGTCAATGACGATTCTGAAGAGACGAAAGAGAAGATTGACAAAAGCACCTTCAAAGTTATTTGGCAAGTGATTAGTGCTCTCCAGTCTATGGATGAGACTTTGGTAGCTAAAATGCGTGCGTTGTTCATAGACCCAAAGAAAGAAAAGACAGAAGAAACCTTTGAACCTCTGAAAGAAGACAAAACGGAAGAAGTGGAGGAGAGTAGGGAAAATGAAATCAGGTTAGGGATACTGGGTGGCCGAAGTCCAGAACTGATAGAAATACGTAACTTCATCATCCCCAAGATTGTCAAGATTTTCCGTTTAGCTCACGAGTTCATAGTTGATTGGACATCCGAAGCGACAAAACTTGCAAAGGAAATAAAAAGCCTGTTAGAAGAGGAAATACAAAACCCACAATCGCCCATAAAAGTAAAAGTAGACGAGCTTCGTGAAAAGTTAAAAGCAATGTATGGATACGAAGAATTCACGATAGAAGACAAAAAGCTCATAGCTATCATCACTCAGCACATCATAGCTAAACCTATTTTGGATGCCCTGTTCTTTGATAAAAAGTCGGAAGTAGAAAAAGTGCTGGACAGCCTATTTGACGAATTCAAGTACTTTGTAGAAAACAATAGTGATCGTTTGCAATACTTCTACCGAAAAGCTACCAACAAAGCAAAAGCAATAGTCAACAACGACGAACGACAAGAATTCATCAGATTGCTCTTCACTAACTTTTTCAACAATGTCTTCAAAGATATTGCTAAGGAGTCTGGGATTGCCTATACACCTATTGAAGTGGTGAATTTTGCAGTTTACATGACTAATGAGTTAGCCAAGAAGCATTTAGGGAAGACATTAGGCGATGAAGATGTTCACATCGTAGACCCTTTTGCAGGTACTGGCTCCTTCATCGTTTCGGTTATAGACATGATAACACCTGAAGAAGCGAGAGCAAAAATAGAACGTGGTGAGATTCGCGCTGCTGACATTGAACTGCTCCCTTACCTCATTTTGCTCAAAAACATTCAGGATACCTTAGATCGGAAAATAGATGACCCGCCTCTCTTTGACGATGCATTGTGGACTGACAGTCTCTACTTCCTCTCAGAAGAAAAAGCAGGCCTTCTCGATATAAACCCGCTCAAAGAACACGCTCAAAAACATAAACAAAAATCAATCCACATCGTTGTTACAAATCCACCGTGGAGAGGGAAACGAGATGATACTGAGAGTGAAACTGTTATCAAACTACCTAAAAATATAGCTGAACGCATCAAAGAGACTTATATCAAGTATGCAAAAGATTTTGGGGTTAAGAATGTAAATAGATATATTGACCCCTATATTCAAACGTTCCGAGTGCTCACTGATAAAGTAAAAGAAGGTATTGTTACAATGGTTGTCAATAATAGTTTCCTGACATCAAAGAATGGTGTTGGTATTCGTGTCTCACTGCAGAAAGAATACGACTACATATACGTATACGATTTGAAGGGCAGCGTTAACAATGGGATGAGAGGCATTGAATTCAGAAAAATAGAAGGTGAGAATGTTTTTGGCTCGCAAACACGTTTAGGCGTGTGTGTCATCTTTTTTATAAAGAATTCTAAGTCTCAAAATAAAAGAGCACAAATATACTATGCTGAAATAGACGACGGATTAAAAACTAAAGAGAAGCTACGAAAACTAAAAAACATAGTAGCTAAAAAAGACGAACATGTGGGCTGGAGACACATTATCCCGAATGAAAGATACGATTGGCTAAATAAACATGATTCAAACTTTTATGAATATCCAGAATTACGTGAAAAGGTATTCAGTGTTTTTAGCAATGGCATTATAACAGGTAAAGACTATGTTTTATATGACTTTGCCGTTGGGAGTCTATCCAGAAAAGTTACGGGGTATTTTAATATAGAAGATTTACATAAGCACATCAGGATAGCTGTTTATAGGCCTTTTGTGCCTATGTGGGTCTGTCATTATGGTAAAGTACTAAATGCAATTCACAAAACTGCCTTTATTGATACCGAATCCCCTATAATAACGGCATTTTATAGTAACCCTGGAACTGATTTATTTATGACAGGATATATATGTGACTATAAATTACACGGACATCAGGTAATGCTTTACCCACTCCGTACTAAAAAAAGCAGCGGGCTTTTTGATAGCAATAACGACGGCTCTAATAACGAGGTTAGCGTCCCTAATATCAACGCCGAATTCTTGCAGAAGGTACGCAAAGCTCTCAACATGCCAAACTTGACTGATGAAGACTTGTTTTACTACATTGCTGGTGTCATAGCTACTCCGCGTTATTCTGAACAGTATGGCAATAACCTCATTTCTTCTCATCATCGCGTGCCCATCTTTGACCGTGAGTCTTTCCAAAAGATTTCTGCAATAGGCAGGAAGCTAGGTGAGTTGCAAATGCTCTATCAAGACTACATGGTAGGTATGGTACTCAAAGTGTGGAAAGACGAAAGCCTTCGTAACCTTCCTGAGTATGCACTCCAAACTACAGGCGATGCTGACATGGATAAGGTGATTGAGTACATCCGTTACGATAGCCGGGACAAGTCTTTCATCATCAATGGCATTGTCAAAATCAGTGGCTTCCCTGAGGTAGCGCTAGAACACAGGATAGGCACATTGCCAGTCTTGAAGACAGTCGCTAATAGGTTACAGCCTCGACACGACGAAAAGACAGGTATTACCTTAGACCCGAAGCTTACCATTGGGGAGATATACGACATCATGAAGAAGCTGACCTACTACTGCTTAGAAGCTGACAAAATCAAGAAGGAACTCAATACGCTCTATGATGCGGCGGCTATCGTAGAACTGGATAGTCCCCGCCGTTGATCTACTCACAATCTGCTGGTTGTGCGCGTGCGTCATAGCCCTACCCGCGAGGGTAGGGTTTTCATTTTATGGTACTATGTCGTGCTATACAAGCATAAAAACACATAACATTACTAAATGCACACCATCATCCTTCTAAACGGGATTCATAGGCAGTGTTTTGGTAATTGGCCGGGTTAACTTTGGTGATATGGAACCTCTAAAGAAACTAATCAGGCGGCTATCCGTCTTGGAAGAGATCGTGGCCAAGTTGCGCGAAGATGTGGATAGGCTAAAGCAACATAAAATGGCTACTATCGTAGAAGGTACTAAGAATAAGAATACGCCTACAAAAAGGGGCACTAAGAATGCAAATCCAAAAATGAGATTAAGTATTAGAGATATTATCTTTAAATCAGAAACAATACGATATTTTATCAATGTTATACGTAGGATTATAGAGATCGTGGATATTATTATAGAATGAATACTATCGTAATCCTTTATTCTATCTACTATCTTTGGTACGATATAATTTTGTTTCATAACCCTCTATATGCTAATAGTGGGTATTTTTTCACTAACGCCATAGACAATAAAACAAAGTAATCATAAGCATTGGTCGTTGAGTTCGAGTAAGAACGGCTGCAGTCATAATAAACACAGTAACAAATCTTTTGAGGATATGAAGAAGCAGTTTAATTAAATGAAAGTCCCATCATGCCACTCTGCCTTTTTTGTGATGCGACGCCTTAAATTCAATGTAATTGGAGCTTACCACAAAGACAACTACACGAATTGCTCAAATTTTACAGTTGAGTTTCTTGCTTTATCGTATGATAGAACCGGAATAAGCCTTTTGTAGTGAATTCAGTTTTGTAAAGGATTCTAGTAATCTGTAACCGAGTGTTTGCGGAGTTAGTAATATGGACTCCCTGAGCAAAATCGCGTCTAGTCTTCTCGCGAGCCATGACCGACTTTTATACGCTAACCATCGCAGCTGTTGTAAGTCTATACGTATTATAGCATTTGATAGATGCTTGTGTCCTATACTATCCAGCATAATCTCATCAGCTAAAAGTATGGCAGCAGTAATAAAATCAGCTTTCTCTGGTATGTCGCCGTCAAATCCCGAGATATCTAGAATCATTCTCTCATCTAGTGGATTACCTGGAACATAATACCGACCTCCAGAGTATCTCAATGTGAACCTAATCCATCCATTCTCAATACTAACTTTATCACCGTAGTATTTTTTTAGTTTAGTTAAACCAGCAAAAGAAAGTCGCAAGCTATAAGTATACATATTAGATTTCTCGTACTCATTCAAACTTCTAAGAAACTCATCAATAGCCACTATGTCAAAATCAACAACATCAACTAACACTTTATGACTTATACCACTCATAGTAGTTATATGAGATTCTAACTTGTCATAAAAATCTCTCCAATTATTAGAAACCCTAAGATAAGAGTCTAAGTTTGTTATAAAAGACATTATGGCATTCAATATGTCGTATAATTTGTATATAAACTTGATATAAATGCTGTACAATCTATTTTTATGTATTCCAAATATGTCTATAATGTTATATTTTATCATTTCTATTTTTCTTTTTCTATTAGGGTCTATTGTGAGAGATATTATAATAAGCAGGTCGTTTATTCTATTACATAAAAATATTATTTTTACCCAATCCATCATTTCAGGAATGTAAGTAGACATTAGTGTAGTGCTATAAAACATCCCAGCACCTAAAACTCCTAACTTTATGGCAATCTTTTTGAGCAACTTGGACAAAAAAGCCAAGTAATCTTTAAAATCGTTACCGAGACTTAATATAATAGAATAATAATGTTTTTTTATCTGAGATTTTTTAATATTTTTAGATTTTATTTTACTTTCTGCCTTTTCAAGATATCTGCCCATCTCCATTATCATTTTGTGAATTTTTTTGTCTATCTTATAATTTGTACTATATGTTTTATTTTTGTACTTTTCGTAATATGCGGCTATCTTCTGTCGCATTATCGGACTTACCAAGTTATCGTAGTCTGTATTCTCAAGTCCTTTATCTAATTCATCATAAAAATTATTCCTAGCTATTTTTTGCTGAAGTTGAGACAATAAATTCAAACTATGGCTAATCTCATTATTTAAATCATAAAGTTCTTTGTAATGTTTTTCGTTTTGTCTTATTATTTTTAGCATTTCTTTTTTGAATAACTGAAAAGATTGTTCTGGTGATTGAGTATCGTAGGTGCCTATCATGTATATAAATATACTAACGGACTGCTCATCGTTTCTCAGTTGAGTTTCCTGCTTCGTCGCAGGATGGCTACGGTTTTGCCACAGCCCGCTCCCCAGGCGTAGTTTCGGGTCGTCCTAACCCTACGTAGTAAAGGTTTACAAAGGCATTTTCGTATCTTTATGGTAGTTGAGCTTCAATGCGTAAAAGAATTCAAGAGCATCCAATTAAATACTTTCGGGGAAGCGGGGAGAGTGGGTCATCTGCTCAACAATCGGTCAATCGTGAGCTGAAACCGATGAGGGGTAGAACTCAATCCCTACAAAAAAAGCTGGCAAGTTTTCTCCGTAGCCCTCGTCTTCTCATGCCTCGTGAGTCTTAGAGACCTCTCTCCCTTGAATAGGGTAATTTTCTTAAGGAATTGGGTAGGAGCGGCGAATAAGGTTAGCCCCTCCCATTTAGGTCAGAGGGCGATTATGTAGGTTTGACCTAAAGTGTTAAGCAGTTCGGGACTCTGTAAGATTACCGAATATTCTGTATATTTCATGTGTTTTTCGTACTAAAAAATTTTTTACCTAAATGTCGTGTAGCTAATTATGTGCGACGCTCGTTTCTTGTACATAGAACTCATGAACAACTTTACTACGACCAATATTGGGCAAAGTATCCTATCCCACTTATGTATCTATGGACTAAAAATATCAAGCCTAACACTGATAGTTTGACTTTATATTATTTAAAAAATGATATCATAAAATATTTCAAATACGAAGTGGAAAATACGGCACCCCGTTGTGTAATACCCTTGTATAACCACATAGAAAAGCAATACACAGTTGTTGTCAGTGACTATCCGTATATCGTTAAGACTGGGCATGATACTGCGACTGCCGATACTTCAATACATGTTGTTAGAACACCTAATGGTAATCTGTATCTTACAGGCATAGCCTATGGCTATAAAGGAATAGAACTAAGCCATGTTGTCTTAAACTTACAAAATGGTAGATTGCTATATATGTCTGGCAACTTAGAACAAGACGATAACATTGGTACTTATGTATACACTGAACCAATAGCTAACTCTTTTGTAATTGCAATGAAAACCAGAAAGCATAAAGTCAACATAAAGGTTATTAATCTAATAAGCGAAGATATAAAAGAAATAAATTATGACATGAGTAAGTATATAGACAAAATAGCCAAACATTATAATATTTTAGACCCCGAAATATATTACACAAAAATTAAAAAAGTCAAATATTATGAAATTTACAAAACTAATAATGGAGTCATATTTTATAGAAAATGTAAAATTGTTATAACTGCATATATAGGCGATAAATTATATCAACCTACTTTATTAGTTTTTTATGAAAATAATAAGATTGTAGTTAGCTTGGTATCAGGATTAGAAGATACAAGCGAGCTAATGAGAAAAGAGTATTCCATTGGGGCGCAATATGATATCTCTAAATCCTACCTGTATGCAGTAATCTTTTCCGTTGGCGATTATACTTTGATGAAGAGCAATAATATGTGGATAGGGAAATGGTTGGATTTATACTACAAAAGTGGTTCGTATTTCTCTAATAGTTATTCCTCTTATGATTTGCATCTGGAAAATCGTGGTGATCTAGTAATACTAAAAGTCAAGAATAGATATCTGAATGAAGAAGAGGACTTACAGTCTCTACTTATGTGTCTAATACAAAAACAAAAAATTAATGAAATTATCAATAAAAAGTATCAAATCTTGTCTCTTACACAAAAAAGTATAGAATTTGTCAGGGCAAATGATATTCTTAGTTCAATCCAGAACAGCATAGATAGTGAAATTTTTCTTGATATATCACAGCTAATAAGAAAAGTCAACTTGACTGATGTAATAAATAATTCAGTTAGAAAGTACTTAGGCATGGACTGCCGTATAGAAATAGACAAAACTTTAGGACAGCTACATAGCTCAAGTTGGAATTTGTATCTTGTCGTTTTCGCGTATTGTCCAAAAGAAGTAGCTTATAAAGTATTGCTTTTTGTTTCTAATATAAAAGATTTACTATCAAATTACAAAATTTTGAAACCAATAGCTGGTTTTGAAATAATTCAACGAGAATTTAACCATAGCAGCCCCGATTTTAGAAGGATAGCAAATATGATATATGTATTGTCTCAAAATTTTCATTTTTGGAATAGGATAAAGAACATGTTTAGCGACACGAAAGATGTTGATTTGATTTCTAATAAGATCATAACAACAAATCTCGGGCTCAATAAAGTTTATTATGACACCACGTTTAATAGATATTCCAAAATAACCGCCTCGGAGATAGGGAATGTTATTTGTAAACTATGTATAGTCAAAACGATTACTTCAATCACTCCCACCCTACAAAAGCAAGCTTCTAATATGGTATAGTTGAGACAATAGAAAAAGCTAGTTATATAAAAGAATATTTAAATGAGGTTAGCAACAGTTGCTACTTTCTGTCTACAAGTGTATATTCATAGCATAAACTCCTAAATATGGTGGGTAATAAAGATGTGCGCAGCAGCTGCAAATTTTTGTCTGGTTTAGTATATTTACATACAGCGGGGAGAGCGAGTCAGCTGCCCAGCAAACCGTCAACCGCAAGATGGAACGGGTGCGGGGTTCCACTCAGGTGGAACAAAAAAGCTGGCAAGTTCTCGCCGTAGCCCTCGCCTTCGCCTGCCTTGAGAGTTTCAGGGACTTCTCTCCCTTGAAGAGGGTAATCCTCGTAAGGGATTGGGTAGGAGCGGCGAAACGGGCTAGTCCCTCTCCCTCATCAAGAAGCGAATGTACTAAACATGTACAGTTTTGTACAGTTTGTGTGACAAGGTTATGGGTAAGATTGAAAAGTACAATAAAGAAATATTTGAAAATGTTGCGACTACGAAACTAGAATTAAACGAAATCATTCATGGAGTTTTAGGAAATTTGTAACGTGGCCCGCACAACCTTTTGTAGTTGAGCAGTCCACATTAAGATGATGTTCATCGACGGGACGTGTGCCCCGCTTTTTGTTTCTTCGTATTCGCCAGATTGCAAAACAGGAACTAACTTTCCTTGCGTGTTTGTCGTAATGCTTGGTATGACGACGCAAGCGCAAGTCAGCGGAACCGAACTCAAAGTTCGGATTGAAAAGGCCCTCACGGAAAAAGGCCTGAAGAAGCTTATCACGAATCTGGAAAAGGAGCTGGATGGGGAGCACAGCTTCCTCCCTCACCATGTGGAATCACAGATTCGTAAGGAGATTACGAGTGCTGGTGTAGCAGTCTCACAGCATGGAGGCTGGTACCGTTGTATTGCAGCGTACCTGCTTTTGCCCAGGCTTGAGGAGCTTCTGGCAGTCAAAAGCATGAGTGAGGGAAAGAATGTAGCTCCCATCGTGCAGAAGCTCCGTAACGAGGCCCTCCGAGAATCCCTCAGCACCTTCGGGCTGGAAGTACCCGCACGGTACGCTCGGACATCCAGCGGTACGGGTCGTACACGCATACGCATCCCACGCGAGCAAAAGCAGCAGATTGTGGAAAACTTTTTGGACGCACTTCCTAGCTTTGAGGCACTCCACGACGTACTGGACACACTCCCTAAGAACACTAACCTGATGGTCAAGCAGATTCGTACCTTGGTCAAGCGGTATCTCACCATCGCTAATCGCCTCTAAAGTTTAGCAGTATACGAGTAACCGCTCACCAGCTGAACAGTAGAAAGCCCTGCCCACTACGGAGGGGGGGCAGTTTCGTTTTGCTCAAATCGCGCAAGAGAAAAGTGTAGCACCCTATCCCGCTCTTGAATGGCTTTTTTTATTTTATACCTTCGACAGAGATGAATCGCAGACTGCTAAACCTTTTGTAGTTGCGCTTCCTACTTCGTTGCAGGATGGCTTTTTAAGTAGTTACTAAGAAGCAATTATTTCGACATACTTAGCATATTTACATATATAGCATGCAACACAAATTGACACTAAAAGCATACAAGTATCGTATTTACCCAACTGATGCTCAGATAGTGTTCTTTGCTAAGACATTTGGATGCTGTCGGTTTGTCTGGAACAAAATGCTAAATGAGAAAATACAGGCTTACAAAAAGAAAGAACGTATTCCACGACCCACACCCGCCAAATACAAAGACGAATTCCCATTTCTCAAAGAAGTAGATAGTCGCGCTCTTTGCAATGTACAACTACAACTTGATAAGGCATTCAAAGACCATTTCAAAAACCGTAAGCAATTCAAGATTCCGAAATTCAAAAAGAAGAGAGACAAGCAGTCGTACACTACAAACAATGTGCACAACTCCATAAGGGTAGATTTTGAAAAAAGTTTGTTATATCTGCCTAAAATAAAGGATGGCTTAAAGATTGAATTACACCGAAGGTTTGATGGTAAGATCAAGTCTGTTACCATAAGCAGAACGAGTGATGGTAAGTATTACGCTTCCATTTTGGTAGAAACTGAGAATCCCAGAAACAAAGTTGTAGAGCCTAAAAGCAAAGCCTGCGGGATAGATTTAGGGCTGGCTCACTTTGTTATCGTTACTAATGACTTTAGGAGTTACAAAGTTGAACACCCAAAGTATCTCCGTCGCGGCGAAGAAAGATTAAAGAGACTTCATAAGTCTTTCTCAAAGAAGCAAAAAGGTTCAAAAAATAGCGAAAAGGCGAGACAGAGACTTGCTAGGCAGCACGCGTACATTACTAACGCTCGCAATGACTTTCTGCATAAGTTGTCCAAAGCCATCATTGACGAAAACCAAGTCGTGGTGGTGGAGGACATCAACGTCAAAGGCCTGCTGAAAACAAGACTTGCCAAGTCCATTTCTGACAGCGGGTGGGCAAAGTTTCTGACCTACCTCAAGTACAAAGCAGAATGGTATGAGAGGACTTTCATTCAGGTAGACCGCTTTTTCCCATCCTCAAAACTTTGCCACCGTTGCGGACACAAAAACGGAGACTTGGCACTACATGATAGAACGTGGTGCTGTCCTACATGCGGTGAAACGCATGACCGAGACATCAACGCGTCTATAAACCTTTACTACGTAGGGCTAGGACGGCCCGAAGTTACGTACTTTGAGCAGGCTCTGGTGGATGACCGTAGTCCCTACGGACTACCTAAAAAGCCATCCTGCGACGAAGCAGGAAGCTCAACTACAAAAGGTTGAGCAGTCCGCTAGAAGATATTATTACCTTGCGCGCACTCGGAATCTAAAGTGTTATGAGGCACGTCCTACCAACGCGAGATAAACTTTCGGAAGAGCAAAAGGAGATACTTAGTGCTTTTAAGGATATTGACCGAATCCGTATCAATGCATATGCTGGTACTGGTAAGACAACAACTTTACTTAGTATAGCTGTCGATAACCCAGACCTCAAATTCCTCATTCTTACATTTAATAAGAGCGTATCTGAAGAACTTACACAGAAAATTAAAAAGTATCGTCTAGATAACGTGGACGCCAAGACAATCCACTCGTTGGCCTATGGTCACTTTATGCGTATCTCACGAGGTCGTATAAAACTGTTGGATAATCGTGATGTGCGCGATATGCTTTTACGCAGGAGTATAGCTGATGACTATAGCGAGAGTATATTTTTACACAAGCTTTATGAAGCTTATTGCCGCTCGGAGTTTATAGATATAAACCAAAACAACATTCGTTCCGTTATACTGAGTGATAGAGACCTTAGGAACATCGCATTAGCCTACTACATGCGACAACGTGAAAAATTTAGAGAAGATTATGCATTTAGCGACTTCGTCGTAGAATTAGCCAGCGATCTTACACATAAGGTAAATCAGATTTACGAGGTTTTCAGTGATCCTAAGTATGGTTTTACGACTCATAGTCATTACCTTAAGGAATACCAGTCAACAGTTACTAAAAATCTTATTAAAAAATTCAGCTATGACTGTGTTATGTTGGACGAAGCACAAGATGCTAATGGAATAATGCTTAGTATATTACAGCATCTCCCAGCTCGTAAGAAGGTAGCTGTCGGGGACATACATCAGTCTATATACGGATGGAACGGAGCCGTTAATGCATTGGCTAAACTGAAAGATTGGGATAACTTTTATTTGACGCACTCTTTTAGGTTTAGGAGCCCTGCAATAGCAGAACTAGCTAATAAATACTTGGCTAACCTCAAAGGTGAAACTAAACTTATAGTACCACGAGGAGAGCGAGAAGTACCAGGCCGAGCTATCATATCACAAACGAACGCTAAACTCATAGAGCATATAATCATGCTTGATGAACCTTTCAAAACGACACGTTCTTTAGAATCTATATTTGATGACCTATTTTTGGCTAATAACATTTTATTGTATTATACTAGTTCTGATACAAAATATCTAAGTGATTTGCCAACCTATATGTTAGATATGATTACAAGTATTTCAAGTTTGACAGAACTTAAGGCTTTTCTTGAAACATACGATTATAGCTTAAAGTACGCACTTGATGTTGCCGAATCTATAAAAACTAAGGGTTACGACGATGTAGAAGCCGTTTATAAGAAAGCGCAAAACTTGTATGACGAAAGAGCTACTCTCACACTCACGACAGCTCATAGCGCTAAAGGCTTAGAATGGGGACAGGTATATTTAGCAAGCGATTTTCGCCCACTTGACCAGATTATTAAAAGTACTGTGGACATAATTGACGCTAAGAATAAGCAAATAACATCTGGATTTTTAGCATATGCAGTCCGTGAAAACGCTCCTGGAATGCGCGACCTACTGGACTCCATAAACCTGCAATACGTCGCAGTTACACGAGCTAGCGATGAAAATAAGGGTGCAGGGTTATCTATCATAGATAATAACTTCGACCTGACAATAGAACAATGGTTCAATATCGCATTAGGAAACTGAAACCCTATAGGCGAAGACATCCAAAGGTACAACTCAAAATTGACCGCTCATTGGGCAGCTAACATATTTGAACAGAAGTTAGCACCTGTTTTATATCTCCTCTCCCCCCCCTTCCTCAGTAGTACCTTCTATCTCCTCACCACCTTCTCCCTCAATACCAGATTCTTCCTCGGCAGCTCCGCCAGGCGATGACATCTCAAAGTCAAAACCTTCTTCATATTCTTCCTCACCTTCCATACTTGCACTTTCGGTCGCAGCTTTTATCATATCATCCCAATTAATAAGTGTTTCGGGATTAGTTACAATAAACTGTAATATAGACTTCAAAACATTTACTAACTCTTCTTTGTTAATGTACTCTTTTTCAGTAATCATGCTTGTTATATTATCTATAACAGCAGATATTCCGTCTATATGGTTCTGAACTGTTTCTAACGCTACGTTCATGGATGTAAGTTTATTGATAGTCATTCCGAATATTTGTACTCTGACTAAATCTTCTTGATATGGTATTTTGAGTTTTTCACATACCATATTAGTTACGAAGTCGGAGATGGACTTTTCAATGCTTGTTGTAACATAGTTAACGCGATTATTGAATCTTTCGCTTTGTCGCATACTTTCCCAGTAAGTGATGCGAGCATTGAAAGCATCAACTGGCCATCCTATGTCGTTAGATATATCTTCCAAAAGCTCCCTCATCTCGCCACGATACTTATCAAGTTTCTCGGTAAGACGGCTAGTATCTAAGGGCTGGAGGTTACTAATGTAACTTTTGAAGTCTGGCAAAACACGTATGCTATAAGTAATCATTTGTAGGATATGTTGTAGGTTAGAGCGGACTCCAATGAGACCACCAACGTCGGCGTATAGATTAAGTATCTCCTCTATCTGGTCTGCTAGGGACTGTACAGTGTACTGAACGGCAGGATATTCGTGTTGTAGTAAAAATACCAGTGGGTACAGCAAGTCCCGTAGGGTTGTAAGACCTAAGATAATATCTTTTATGACATACTCTCGTAGTTTGGTTCGTGTGAAATAAAATAATGGCGTTGAAGCTAAAAAGACGAAAGGACGAATAAAAACACGTTCCTCATTAGTTAATAGATGCTTGTTTTTTGAGCTATACATTCTAGTAAAGTTCTTAGCTCTTTTAGAATGTTCAAATCCCTTACTATATTCTTCATATTGTTCTGCACTGAGGTTAAAAAGGTCAGTATAAAGCATCAAGTCGGGGACACCTATACGTAGTATACGCGACTCGGTCTTTTTCATGAACACAATACCGTTAGCATAAGTATTAACAAGATATCCGATTTCTTGCATATTAGTCCCTACTACAGTAATGACGCTTACAGGGTCATAAAGGTTGTGTATATTGTAATCCTCATCAGACCAAAAAGAATAAGAACCGTAGTATATTATATCATTCATAATATTCTTGATTATTCTAATAATATCTACTCTACTAAACCATTCTTCTAATATTTCGGCAGCTTTTTCTCTGTCATCTTGGTCTTCTATGTTTATGGTATAGGCTGGCTTATTGTTGATAGACCTAGATACGGCGTCGGCTAAGAAACGAGTAGCTAAACCCGATACACTTAGCATGTACATCTCGCTAAGCATATCTAAAATAGCGTAATACTGCTCTATCGTCTGTTGATTGTATAGTAAGGAAGGATAAGAGGTGGACGGCGAGAAAGCAATAGGCCGCTGCGGCGCTCCAAATAATGTACGAGGACTAGAATAATACGGCCCCCCACCACCAGTTATAAAACCATAACTACCACCAGAGGAGTTAAGATTATATAACGACTGAAAAAAGTAAGAGCTGAAAAATCTAGTTAGCGACACATGGTAAATATACAAATATATTGCTATATGCGATACAGTTTCAAAAATGCCATCGTTACGTAAATCATGAGGTCGTAAATACTATCATTGATACTACATATTACTCTTTCAACATATGTATCATCTTTGTTTTTGTCAATACTATTAATTAAATTCTTGATCCTTATAGCTTTTATATGTGCCATGGAAGAGATGTCGGATATTGAGAGTCTATCGTATATTACATCTGCACTATTGTAATCGTAATGCCTATGATGTATAATTTGGTGAATATGATTTAGTATTTGGTCTATATTCCTGTAATCAGTGCTGTTAATTACACTATGTATATAGAGGGTGTAGGTTATAATGTCTATCAATGTATTTTCATCTACATTGTCTCTTAGGCTATCTCCAAAGAGTTTAGCGGTGTTCATGATTAGTTTTGAAGGCAGACTATATATCAAAACATTGACGTCAATATCCCCGACCTCACCATACAAATCGCTTTTAGCATCGGAAAACGATACTGCTTTGTGAAGCAAATCTGTCAGAGCAGCTTTAATCTTATAAATGATAAGATTATTATACTCATGCATAGAAGGTACTTTAGTAAAACTAGATTGACTTTGATCTACTTCCATATCGTCATAATAGTACATAGAATTGGTAATAATCGAAAATGCCAAACCCAGAAACAATAAGCTCAAATTTGTTTGACGAATTTTCCATACTTTTGCTCCTGATGAGCGAGGTACGAGTATCCGACGTTTTACTAAGTAGTTTGGACAAAGAGATCGTCATCTATTGCTACGACTATGAGCAAGATGAGTTTAAACGTTTAGAAGGTGCAATAAAGCTATGGAGTTTTATTGTAATGATGTACATTATAAATAGAAATATTAAATCTGAAAAGATGATAGAAAAGATAGAAAAAATAATAAAAAAGCCCAAAATACTCGTTACTTTCCTAAAGTCTATCAAGAAGATTTTGTACGTTTGGCTGAAAGACTATGATGTACATTGCAGGCTTCTCATAAATCTGTATCCTGAAGTTTATAATCCTAAAAGGTTTTTGATGCTTCAAAATGTAAAGACACGGGAGTAAAGCGGACTGCTCAACTGTAAAAGATTGAGCTTCCTGCTTCAGCAAAGATTGCCTGAAAGCATGCGGACTGCTTAATAAGCTCTTATAAAAATAAACACCATTATTTTTAGTGTAGAAAATAGTTTGGTGTTTAGGGCAAATTATAGTATATAATGGTAAAGGTACATTCTTATGTATGTTACATTGTGGTGGACTTTGGTTATTTAATATGACGAAAGGTATTTTTATAAACTTAGATATTTTACATTTTACTGTCTGCTTATATTTGCGCACAAAGAACATAAATAAATATACCAAAAGGAACAATGCTGTATGCGGACTGCTCAACAGCAAGAAATTGATCTGTCCGCATAAATGTAATAAATTTGAAGAAATGGCTGATGTTCAGGGATTACCGAAAGTAGCCACACCACAAGATAATGTGGTCCCTCGCGAAACACATGAAAAACAATCATGCAGCTTAATAATGGGCAAAAGTTTCATCTTCAGGCAACCACATCTAGTAATCGGGAACCCACCCTATGCTCATTTCAATCAACTGCCCAAAGAAATGGCAGAACAAGTGAAAAAAATCATAGGAACATCAGAAGGAGATATATACTACGCATTCATAATCCAATCCATAAATCTACTTCAAGAGGATGGGGAACTGATATACATTGTTCCATATCACTTTTTCTATAATACACACGCAAAGGTTGTCAGAGAGCATATATTAAGAAATGGCAAGATAGAAATAATTATTGATCTTGATGAGGCTCGATTATTTAGTAAATCAAGCCCAGAAACAATCATCTTTAAGTTCAGAAAAGGTATCTTTAAATTGAATAACGAAAAGATAAAAATCCTTAGATTAAAAAAAATAAATCTTACATCATACAACATAATGGTAAGTGCAATAAAGGCTTTGATGAGCAGGAAATCTGATGAAGTATGGGATTACAAGGAGATAGAGCACTTCACCACATCTAGATTGTGGTCAACGTATTGGTCAAGTGTATCCTTTCAAATCAGTCAAATGCATTCCATTGAGTTGGGCAAGATTGCAAAAGTCGGTGTAGGACCCGTTTCAGGGTTTGATAAAGCTTATTGTGTTTCAGAAGATGAGTTCTCTACGTTGAAAGATAACGAAAAAGCATTAGTAAAAAAGTTTATTAAGGCCAAAAACTGTATAAGATATATAACAAAGGGGTATCATTACTATATATTGATTGATGATGAAATAGATGAAAACGAATTAAAGAGCAGGTATCCTAACATATACCTTAAGCTTTTGCGATATAAAGACAACTTATCAAATCGTCATTTATCAAATGGTAAAAGTTGGTTTAACTGGCAAGGATTGAGGAATTATAGGTTTCTTCTAGAAAACCTGCATAAGAAGCGAATTTATGTTCCGACTCTAGACAGACGACCTTATAATCGTTTTAGTTTAGGCGACGAATACACCCTGCCAGCATCAGATGTAATCTTTATACAACCGTATAATGATGATGACATTTTCTTTTTGCTAGGTTACCTAAACAGCAGTTTTTTTAGGGACTATTACCTAGCTCACGGTGGCCGAAGAGGCCGCCGCCTAGCATTTACCCCAAAAATACTTAATAGTATAAAAATCCCACTTTTCACTGACGAAGTAAAAAAAGAGATAAACAATATCACAAAAATTATAATAGATAAAATATGTATAAACCATAAGGTAGAAGACGAAGAAAGAAAAATGCAGCGAATAATCCAACATAATTTTTTCAAAGTAACATAATACTACAAAAACCTCTTTTTAGGATATTTAATCATGCTCTTCCACTTAAGTCAAATACCACATAAAGTAAAGACAAAACTCATTCGTAAAAACCGATGTTGATTATAGTTTGCATACATTATATACATACCTATAATAACTTAAGTTGATTTACCGAATTAGATGTTTTTTGACCTAATATTTCTACAAACTTCTTTTCTTGACTAATCACAAAAAGTAGCTCTTCATTTTGGAGGTTAGCAACAGTTGCTAACTTCTGTCTACAAGTGTATATTTATAGCATAAACTCCTAAATATGGTGAGGAAGAAAGAGGTGCGCAGCGGCTGCAAATTTTTGTCTGGTTTAGTATATTTACGTACAGCGGGGAGAGCGAGTCAGCTGCCCAACAAACCGTTAACCGCAAGATGGAACGGGTGAGGGGTTCCACTCAGGTGGAACAAAAAAGCTGGCAAGTTCTCTCCGTAGCCCTCGCCTTCTCCTGCCTTGTGAGTCTCAGAGACTTCTCTCCCTTGAAGAGAGTAATCCTCGCAAGGGATTGGGTAGGAGCGGCGAACAAGGCTAGTCCCTCCCTACCTGGTCAGGGGACGACTGTACTAAATTTGTACAGTTTTGTATAGTTTCTGTGACCAGGATAGTCTTCATTTCATACTGAATAATATATGAAAGTACTAGACTTTATTTTTGTCATCATTAATTGCTTTTATCATTTCCATACCTAGCCATGCGTCAAACTGTTTTGTCAAAAATGTTTTAGCATCTTTACATATAAAGTACTCTACAGGTTTCTTATGCCTTTCGTATTTGCGAACTGCTTTTACAAATGTTTTTGCATTAAAACATGAAATAATGGGATTATTATTTTTTATTTTCTCAATCACTCCATTCAAAAATTCACTTATCTTGTTTTGATTTTTGATTTCTGAGCGACATATGAAAGGATTGGCGCTCTTGTAGCCGTCAGACTTCACATGCACAAGATACTTGACTAAAAGATGATAGCTGTCATTCTTGATTCCGATAAATTCATATATAAGCTCTCTCTTCTCGTCATTCTTCTTGTACTCTAACGCTGAAGTGTCAAAGAAAAACTTATATCCATCTATTTCTATATGCATTGACTTAAAAAGGTAATCAGATTTTACGTAAATGAAATCTTTTGATTTCCAAAACAAGTGTGTGTCCAAATTGGGATCTTGGATGGTTTCGTTTGTGAATAGCTGTTTAGGTACTGTTAAGAAGCCGAGAGATGTACCATCAGGGGACAGAAAGTTTGAGAAAAATTCGTATAGTTTGTCTAGCAGTGCTATTTTAAGCTGTTCAGATGCCGATGGGTCTGTTGTTAGCTTTGATACTTCTTCGTCTATCATTTTGAGCAGCGCTGGGACAATAATGTTTTTGGCGAACTCTACTTTTGCTCTGTGTACTTTTGCCCATCCCGTGTTAGGATTGGCAAAGTACTCGCTCGCGTCCTTAGTCAAAAGCTGGATGAGTGGATGCTCTAGGGCACTCATATGCAATTTTAGGAGTCGAAACGCAAGGTAAGATGAACAGCTCAGCTTTTGTAGTGGAGTTCCCTGTGTCAACGTCGTGGCGGTGAAGGGTATCAACGTAAAAGTCTTGTTGAGATCAAGATTCCCAAAGTCCACGGCCCACAGTAGGTGGTTAAAGTTTCTAACTCGCCTTAATTGTATAGCGGAATGGCATAGGAAGACTTCCGTTCAATAAGAATTCACAAAATGTATTATAAATTCAAAAAGCTTTTCTTCGCTTTTTATTCTTAAATTCATATATAATATCAATAAGCAATTGTTATAAGATGTTGTCTTTTGTTTCTCTATCTACATTAAGCGTTTAAATTCAGGTTCGATGGGTTCTGACGCCGGCACATAGCACTCCTCGTTGACCAGTAGTCGGTCGGGCTTCATGCCATTGCCAAGCAAAGCAGGCAGCACTACACTCTCAATAAACTGTTGGTTTTGTTGCAAAGTCTTCGTGTCGCCGTTCAGGCCATTTAGTGGTCGCCAGACGATGACGATACGCTTGCCGTGCTTTTCGCCCAGCACCGCCCGATAGAGGCGTCCGTCGTCCTGAAACTGGCGCATTTTCTTTACATGGATGCCCAGAAGGTAGTTGAAGGTCTCCACTAAGTCCACTACACGCTCTTGAGTTTCGTTGCCTTCCCGTATCTTGATTTTGTAGTTGAAAGGGTCTTGGAATTGCTCCAGATTCAGAAAGGAAGGGCTGCCCTGCGTCTCAAATTTCAACATGTAGCGCAGAAGGTATTCATCGCCAAACCGCTCCAACGCCAACTGCCCCTCCCGCTCCCGCGGCAGCTCCAAGTTGTTCAGCGTGTCCTCGTACTGCTCAAGGTAGAGGTATTTGAAGAAGTGGCTGATGCCTTTACCTTTCTGAGGCATGCCGTTTTTCCAGCTATCGCTATACACGACTTTCTTGATGCGTTTCAGTAGCACTGTCTCAAAGTAGTCCCCCATCTCCACAATGATGTACTTGCGCCGGCCGCCGTCCTTCCGATTGAGGTTGATGACCGCGTGGGCGGTGGTACCGGAGCCAGCGAAGAAGTCGAGTGTTATGCCAGCTTCATTCGAAAGAAGTACAATGTAACGTTCCACAAGATTGTGCGGCTTAGGCTTAATTTTATTGATTAAGTCTCGCGAAATCGAACTACCGAAAACGTTAATCAAAACTTTTGTAGCATCAGTGGTTGTCTTAACGTCATCCCAGAGGGTTGTAGGTGTTTTCCCCTTTTCTTTTGCCTCGCTGAGAAAACGTTTATACATCGGTCTCCCTTTACCAGTTCGACCAAAAACGATCCGGCCCTCTTTAAGCAACTGCTCTGTCTGCCATTGCTCAAATCGCCAGCAACGCCCTTCCGGTGGATAAAATTCTTCTCCAGTTAAGGGATTTCTAATCGGATAAGTCAGGTTCTCTCTTATATTCGGCGCATCCATCGGATCCAACTTCCATGACCCACGGAGGTCGTTGTCTGGGTTGGCGAAGCCTTCTTCGTCCTGCGGCAGGCGAAACGATGCTTTCTGTTTTTCAAGAGTGGATCTGTCTTTAGCAAAAAAAGTTGTGTGGTTTGTAACTACCGAAATGAGTGCATCGCTTGAAACAGACTTGCGACTTTTCCAGATAATGTCTGCAACAAAGTTTTTATCACCGAAGATTATACCAAATGCAAGCCTCAAGTTTGCATACTCTCTATCGTCAGTGCTTACGAATATGCCAGAAGAAGGGGTCAATAATTCTCTTGCTAATGCGCCTCTATCCACCATCATCGAGAGCCACGAGCTATGCTGATATTTGTCTTTATATACGAAGTCGTTGTAGCTCCCAGTGTTATACGGTGGGTCAATGTAGATGCACTTCACCTGCCCCCTATACCGCTCCAAGAGCAGATTCAGGGCTTGGAAGTTTTCGCTTTTGATGAGGAGGCCGTCCAGAGCCTCGTCCAAGTCATCAAAGTGCGCCAGCAAGCGCCATTTGAAGTCCTCAGAGAAGTGGCGAGTATCCACCACCAGATAGGGTTGCTCACGGAGAAACTTTTTTGTTGACTGCAGGTTTACCCCATACAGCTGCCGCCACTCATCCAGT
>Ga0308417_1000753_pt1 | contig 22729 bp, 14 predicted proteins | sample HotsprSampleOS65_FD_203528 | JGI IMG/M metagenome (GOLD analysis project Ga0308417, IMG submission 203528) | Hot spring phototrophic mat microbial communities from Octopus Spring, Yellowstone National Park, Wyoming, United States - 20090730_OS65 ...
CAATACGAATCACATCAGAGCGGCTTGCGGTACGTCGTGCTGCTGTTGATCTGCCGGTAGCCGCAGGTCTCGTACAGGCGCAGCGCGCCGTTCGGGTTGTGGGTGTCCACGCCCAGGCAGGCCTCGAGCATACCCTGTTCTTCGAGCAAGCGCAGGCTGCGCATGATGAGCGCGCGGGCCAATCCCTGCTTGCGCCAGGGCCGGCGCACGCAGATCGGATCAGTCCAGCCGCGCTTCTGGTTGAGGGCAATGTTCTCGCGCTCGAAGATGGTGTTGAGCACCATGCCGGCCACCTGATCGCCGGCCCAGGCCACCTGCCACAACTGGGGCGTCTGGTCGGGCCAACCGATGAAGCGCTGGTAGTCCTCTTCCGTGCCGGGGCGATGCCCCCAGTGGTCGCGGAACGCTTCGTCCAGAGCATCCCAGATCGCGCGCATGTGCTCAGGCTGGACGGGACGCACGTCCAGGCCGGCCGGCAGCGGCAGGTCGGGAATCGGCTCTTCGAGCGAGCGCGCCATCATGAAGCCATAGCGCACCGGCTCGTAGCCGGCGCGCTTGAGCAGGCGCGCGCGCGACACGGCGCTGTTCATCGTCCATGCTTGCAACGCGCGCGGGTGATCGTTTGGATGGCCGGCTGCGATGTCGCGCGCGCGCTGTTCCTGCCAATGCAACAGGGCGCGACCGATGCCCTTGCCGCGCCAGGCCGGGTGCACGTTGCCCCAGATGCCGTACAGACGCTCGCCCACATCGTTGACCCACCAGGAGACACGCGCCTGACCCACCACCCTGCCGCCGATGTCGGCAACAAGGGCATCGGTGTTCAGGTCGCAGTTGGTCAGGTGATTGTCTTCGTGTCTCAGACCCTCGATGGTTTCCACGGCGTCGATCTTGTCTTCCAGATAGGCCGCGTTCAGCATTTCGAGATAGGACGGGTAATCTGTATCGCGGCGGAAGGGGCGGAAAATCAAGCCCTCCACGGCCGGCGTCCCGATCGCGTTCACGTAGCTTGCAGTCAGCGTTTCCATGTTTGTTGTCTCCTTCACCGGGCAATCGCCCAATGACTCAATGACTCAATCACTCAATCACTCAATCACTCAATCACTCAATGACGGGCGGATGCTCCATCCACACGTTCGGCTCCACGTAGCACCCTTCGTCTTGCCCGGTGTCGATATGCACCGGCACGAGCGCGCCCGGCACGATGTAAGGGCCGGTTTCCGGGAAGCGCAGGCCGGTCCACGACTCCCAGTCCGCGATGCGCCCGCTGATGGTCATCGAGTCGTGGGCGATGCGGATGACGCGCGCGCCCAGCCGCCAGTGCGCGCGCATCCAGGGATCGAAGGGCGCGCCATCTGCGCGCGCCCAGCGCGCGTAGCGGTCGATGGGCGTCAATGGATAGGCGCTTTTCAGGCTGGGGCGCACCGGCGCCACGAAGCGCGTCAACCCATGTTGCCGGGCAATCTGCTTCATCGCTTCGATGACCAGCCGGCTCAGCCCTTTGCCCTGCTCGCCCGGCGCAACCACGGCCTGCAAGGCCGACAACGTGTTCGGCGCGCGGCCCTCATCCTTGTCGCGCAGGCACTGCTGGAACACGCCGTCCCAGCCTAGCGCCGGCAACCCCTCCGGTGTGCCATCCCAGGCAAACGGCATGCAATTGCCCATCGCCACTACCCGGTCGTCGTCGGTCAGGGTGAACTGGAAGCCGGCGAACTCGCGCTCCATGCGGCCCCACAGCCGGTCGGCGATGGGGTCCTGGAGCATGAACTCGGGCCACGACTTTGGGATGAACTCGCGCACCTGGCTGATCAGATCGGGCCGCTCGGCATAGCTGTATTGCTTCAACATCGCGCGCACGCTCCCCAGCCGGTATGACCGGCAACGTGTTTAGTCATTTCCATTGGCGGCCACCTTTTCCCATTCTGCCAACAGCGTCTCGAGCTTGCCCTGGTGCGCGGCGTACTCGGCGCTCAGCCGCTGGATCTTGTCGAACGCGCCGTTGCGCCCGGCCATTTCCAGGTCGCGGGTCAGCGTCTCCAGCATTTTCTCGGCATGATGAATCTGCGCCTCGATCTGGGCGGCCTGCTGGGCGCGCTTGCGGGCGGCGTTGTCCTGCTTGCGGCTCTGTCGATCCTGCTGTCTGGCCTCGGCGCGTTGTTGCGCTGCTGCCTGCCGGGCAGCCTGCGTCTGCCGTTCGCGGTCGGCCAGAAACGCCTGATACGGCCCGTTGAACACACGCAGCCGGCCGTCTCGCAACTCCCAGATTTGCGTCGCCAGATGATCGACCAGGTAACGATCGTGCGACACCAGCAGCACAGTGCCGTCGAAACGCTCCAGGACCTCTTGCAGCACTTCCTGGGCCGGGATATCGAGGTGGTTGGTCGGCTCGTCGAGCAACAGGAAGTTCGCGCCCCGCAGCGCCAGGATGGCCAGCGCCAGCCGGGCGCGCTCGCCGCCGCTCAACAGGTTGATCGTCTTGTAGATGTCGTCGCCGCGAAACAGATAGGCCACCAGATAATTGCGCGCCTGTCCAACCGAGCGATCTTTGCCCAGCCGGTCGAAGTGCTCCAGCAATTCTTCCAGCACCGTATTATCGGAATTGAGCGCATCATGCGCCTGAGCAAAGTAACCGATCTCGAGGCTGGCGCCCAGCTCCACTTTGCCTTTCAGCGGCGGCAGTTCGCCCATGATCGTCTTGAGGAAAGTGGTCTTGCCGGCGCCATTCGGCCCGATCAACGCCGCGCATTCCATACGCCACAGCTCGATGTCATCAGCGGTGAACAATGGGTTGCCAGGATAGCCGGCGGTCAACCCGTGTGTGCGCAGGATGCGGTTGCCGCTGCGGCGCGCCGGCTTGAGATTCACCTTGAGTTGCGGCGGGCGCGCCGGGGGCGTGAGCGCCTTCACGCGTTGTTCGGCCTCGGCCACGCCCCACGGCGCCTCGCGCGATTCCATCATCGGCGCAATCTCCGACCACTGCTTGTCTTTGATCGCCATCACGCCCAGTTGCTCGATCGCCATCACCTGGCGCGTCAGGCGTTTGAGCTTGCCGCGCGCCTGGTCGAGCGCGCCGTTCGGGATATTGGCCTTGATGAAGGCCATTTCCTTGTCGAAGTGCGCCTTCGCGCGTTCAAAGAGCATGTTGTGCTCTTCCCATCGCTCCTGGCGCTGCATGAGGTAGGCGCTGTAGTTGCCCCGGTACACCTCGATGCCGCCGCGGCTCATCTCCCAGATGTGGTCCACGGTGCGGTCGAGGAAGTAGCGGTCGTGGCTGACAATCAGCACAGCGCCCTGCCAGTTGCGCAAGGTCGTTTCCAGCCATTCGATGGCGTCCACGTCAAGGTGGTTGGTCGGCTCGTCGAGGATGAGCAAATCCGGCTGTTCAAGCAGCAGCCGGGCCAGCAGCGCGCGGGTCTTTTGGCCGCCGCTCAGATGCGCCAGCGGCATATCCCACTGCTCTTTGCCAAAGCCCAGGCCGTCGAGGGTTCTCTGGATGCGCACCTCGTAGTCGTAGCCGCCGGCCTGCGCGAATTCGTCTTGCAACGCCCCGTAGGCGTCGAGCAGCGACTCGTCGCCGTTGGCAATGGCCTCCTCCATCTCGTGCAGCCGGCGCTGCTGGTCGCGCAAGCCGGCGAACACGGTCAGCATCTCGCCGTATACCGTGTTCTCGCGCTGGGCAAACGCCTCGATCGCCTCCTGGCGCAGATAGCCGAGCCGGCGGCCCCGCGCAATGCGCACGCTGCCGGCAGACGGTTGGGCGATGCCGGCCAGAATCAACAGCAGCGTGGTCTTGCCAATGCCGTTCGGCCCCACCGGGCCGATCTTGCCGCCGTTGGGAATGCTGACGTTGACGCCGCGAAAGACATCAAACGCCCCGAAAGACTGGCCGATGTTGGTTGCGGTCAGAATGGACATGTCGAATTCTCCATGCTAAAGGCGCTCTCGGCGAACATAGTCGAAATCCCGGCGAATCAGGTTGAAGCCGGCCGACTGATAAAACTGATTGACGCCGGCGTTGTTGCCCTCGCACATGACGAAGGCAGTGTGGCAGCCGCGCGCCTGCATCCGTCGCATGCCTTCGATCAACACCGCCCGGCCCAACCCCATGCGTCGGAAGTCGGCGTGCGCGCCGACCGGCTCGAACGCGCCGACGCCGGTTCGCGGATCGACCCAGCCCAGCGCAAACGCAGCGATGCGGCCATCCGGCGCAACGGCCACCACATCCAACTCGCGGTCATAGCCAGGCAACCGCATCAGCCGCAGATAATGCTCAGCAGTGACGCGGGACGGATGGAAGGCCGACTGATGCGCGGCAGCGCGGTTGGCGTGCTCGTGCTCGCCGGCCACGCAGCGCAGCGTAAAGCCGGACGGCAGACTGGGTTCGGGCAGCGGGTCGCGCAACGAGCTGACAAGGTGATGAAACACGTTGCTGTCGCGGACAAAGCCATGCCGTTCGAGGATGGCTTGTCGGCGCGTGTCGGCGTCGCAGCAGCCGGTGAAGGGAGGCCGGCGCTCGGCAAGAGGCTTGCCGGACTGGCTGGCTGCGTGGCGCATCAGCGCCCAGGTGATCATCTCGGTGTCGAGGCCCAGCCGGCGCGCGCGGGGATGCGCCTGCCAGTCCACATAGCCGTCGCGCGGATCATGCCAGGCGAACCCAAGCACCTCGCTGCCGGCGCGCCAGAGGCGCATACACTGTTCAGGGTCGTCGTGGATCGTGAGCAGAAAGTAGCGCCAGATCAGGTCGCCGGGATGCCAGTGCACGCCGGTTGGGTCTTCGGCGCTTGCCGACGATAGCATGGCGCCAACAGCGGCCAGATCGTCCGGCCCTTCGCATCTGCTTTGTGTCACTGCGCTCAGCGCGTTAATCCGCGCGCTAATTCGCGGCGTCGCGGACATGCTGTTCTCCATTTTCAAAAGCATCGCTGGGGTGGCGGTAGCGCCTTCACAACACCAGACTTCCGATATCGCGCAACTCGGTCGTCTCAGGCAGGTCATGGCGGCCAGGCCGGCGCGCAGAACGCGATCTGCGCGTGTGTTCAGCGCGTTTGTCCTCGTCTGTGGATTGGCGGTTGCCGGCTGGAACCAGCCATGCGAATGTGATGAACCTGACGAACCTGACAAGTATTGACTTCACGGTCACGGCAAACTCTCCAACAAAAGCGAAACTGAAAAAGGCCACGGGCGTTGCGGCACTGCCGCTGTCACACCCGTGGCCTTGAAAGGGACCCGAAAAAGAAGAAGGCCACGGGGAGCCGTCGCTTGCGCCCGTGGCCTTCGCTATGCTCGTGGAATTTCTACTGATTCACCGTGCAGCGAGCAACAGGCGCAATACGGCAAGGAAAACCAACATCGCCGGCGGCGGCGCCAGTCATCCAGGCGGGAAGAGTGATTTCGAGAACCATCGGTCTAACCTTGCCTCCGATTATGATTTGCGCGCGCAGTTGCCTGCTGTGCCGGAAGCGAAGATATCACGCCGGTCAGGGAGTGTCAAGTAGCCGGCTGGCGAAATTCCAGAACCTCCGACTAAAGGCGGAAGGACCGCGAAAAGGGCCTACCGCCGCCAGTTTGCCCGCAGGTAATCCATGTAGTACAGCGCGTTGTCCAGCGGGATGTTGCTGGGCAAGTGGTTGCCGACGGCGAAGATGAAGCCGGGGCATTTCAGCGCCAGCCGCAGCGTGTCGTCGATCTCGCGCCTGATATCTTCCGGCTTGCCAAAGGTCATCGTGCGGCAATCGACCTTGCTGCTGACAATGACTTTGCTCTGGCCGTATTTCTCCACGGCGTATTCGAGGCTGGTCATCGGCTCGAAGATCAAGCCATCGGCGCCGGCGGCCACGATGTCGTCGATGAACTCGGTGAAGTCGCCGTCGGAGCAGAACAGCACGATCTTGCCGGCATCGTGCAACTCGCGCCACAGCTTCGCATAGCGCGGGAAGATCGCCGAGCGATAGAACTCGGGCCGCATGAACGCCCCCTCAGACCACACCATGTCATCGTGCTGGATGTACACCTCGATCGATGTTTTGGCCCACGCTTTGGCGTGGTGCAGCGTCAGGTGGAAGAAGCTGTCCAACACTTTCTCGAACCGCTTGCGATCGGCGGCTGCCAGCAGCAGCATGTCCCAGCCAAACGCCTGGATTGCGCCGGAAACGATCGTCTTGTAATAGCCGCCGGTGTAGACCTGGTTGGGGTTGTTGGCCTGCCCCGCGCGCCAAAGCTGCTCGTAGAACGCGACCAGCTCATCCATGTCCGGCAAGCCATATTCTTCCACAGCGTCGAAGGCCCAAACGTCTTCGACATCGGTGAACGGACAGGTGACAGTATCGCGCCGGTCGATGCCGCCCTCCATGAACTCGGCGTGTCCCATATCGGTCACGCGCCCGCGTTGCGCCCAGTCCACCGGCCCGTCGTTGGTGCACCACAACATGTCCAGATCCCAGGCATCGTTGAAGCGGCGCCACGCTTCGGGGTTCACCAATGGGTCCAGGCCGGTGACAGCTCGCACCAGACCATAATGATCGTTGTACTCCGTGTGCGCCAGGCGATCCGGGCACTCCAGCCGCATGGCCGCCATTCCGATCTCGTAGCTCATGAGAGGCTCCAGTGAAAATGCGCCCACAAGCCCGGTCATGCCACCGGGTGCGGCATTTTCATCCGCTGTGGTGAACCACCGGTTCATGGGCAACTCCAGTGAAAATGCGCCCACAAGCCCGGTCATGCCACCGGGTGCGGCATTTTCATCCGCTGTGGTGAACCACCGGTTCATGGGCAACTCCTTGTCTATTTTGGATCAATCAGGTGTTTGTGCTGGCCCAGCAGGAACGGCACATCGAGGAAGGGGTGAACGCGGCGCTCGCTGCGCAAGAGCCAATCTCTCACGGCAGCCGGCCTCTGGTCGCCAGTGACGATGCCGGCCAACTGCGTCAGGAATTGCAGGTGATGGAGCAGCAGCGCCAACGATTCCCGATGAAGCGGCGCTGTCGCGCGTTTGCGCCGCGCCGTCAGTTCGCCCGCGTGCCGGTCGAGGTAGTCGCGAATGGCGCAAGCGCGCTCCGGCTGCTGCGCGTTGAGAATGGGCTTCTCGTGCGCCGGCAGGTCGTACAACACTCCTTCCAGGCCGGTCAGATACGCCTCCACCCACGCCGCATCCTCGCCATAGGCGGCGGCAAAGTAATCGCGCTTGACCTGCGCCCAATCCGGGCCTGCATCCCACAACGCCTCGGCCATCGCCGTCATGGGCAGACCGGTCGGCCAGAAGATGCGCAGCACCTGGCAACTGACCATGCCGTTCAGCCCCAGGCCGCGCAGATCGCGCATGTCCTGATGCAGCACGCGCCCCAGTTCCACGTCGGAGAGTTGGGCGTGCACCGGCCAGATCAGGTGATAGTCGAACAGGAAGCTGTCGCCGCTGAACACCTTCCACCAATCCTGCAGGAAGCGACGGTACGAATGGTTGTCGCGCGGCATACGGACGTGGTTGAGCGGCGGACGTTGCGCCGAAAAATCGCCGGCGCAAGTGTCATCGGCCAGCGTGTGGCGGAAGCAGCGCGCAATGGGGGCGAACATGAAGATGGCGTTGCCGCGCTTCGTTTCGATCACAGTTTGTTCCGGCGCCCACCAGCTTTCAAAGTAGCTCAGGAAAACGAAGCGTTTGTCCGGGTCGAGCTGATACAGCCGTTCCGAAAGCGCGTTGACCAGCCTGGCGTACCAGTCGGCCGGCGACAGCGCCGCGCACTCGGCGCACTCGCATTTGTTGTTGGTCGCGTCGGACAGCCAGAAGTGCAGCGCGTCCACTTCAGGATGCGCCCCGGCATAGCGCATCACTTCATCCAGCAACCCCTCGAACGCCGGCGGGTGCGAATAGCACAACTCGGTGTTGATGGGGATTTTCTGGAACAGATCACGCCGGCCGTTCAATTCGGCCAGCCAGCGCTGTTTTTCCGGCGCAACCTGTTCGTCGGTGGTCTGCCAGCCGAATGGCCGCAACCCCACAGCGGCGGCCGTCCAACCATGTCCGACGCGATGCACCATCATGCCGCGCTGTTTGGCGGCGGCAATGACTTGATCGTCCATCGCGTAGCACTCCTCATCCGTCAGCGCGCGCGGTTGGCCAAAGTGCGGGTTGTACTCGCGCGCGTACCAGCGATCCCAGAATGTGCCGCCGTGACGGAATTGCAGGAAGAAGGCGTTCATGCGCTTTTTGGCCATCCAGTCGATCAGACCGAGCGCATGGTCAACCGATGGCGCGCCCTCGATGCACACACCACGATGCCGGTAGGCGGCGCGCTCTGTCAGGTCGAACGGTTGCGGCGGCCAGGCGGCGAGCCGAGGCAGCCACTCCCCGCGCGGACCCGGCCGCACGTAGCGCGCGCCCAGTCGCTCGAAGTAGGCGTAGACGCCGAACAGCACACTGCGCGCATTGGCGCCGGCAATCAGCAATTGGTCGCCGGTCTGCTTGAGTTGAAAACCGTCATGCCAGCGCGATGGCGCGAGCGATGGGTCTGCCGCGCCGGCGAAGTCCGGCCCGATGCCGAGCCAAACGCCCGGCTGCGCCGGCTCGTACTGCGCAGCGCGCTTCACAGACAGGCGCTTCGAGGCCATCTTGCGGGCATAGCGCGCAAACTCCTGCGCGGCGAAGCCAACAACAGGGTCGTCCGAAAGCAAGTGGAGTGTTTTCATGGCTGTTTGCAGATTGTAGAGGCGAATCCCAATCGTCAAGCGCCAATTGCCGCGCGTCGTCAGAAGCGCAGCCGCACGTGCGCCTCGCCGTTGGGGCCGATAGCCAGGCGCGCCAGCTCGCCGGCGGGGTCATATTCACCGTCGCCATCGACGATCCGCGCCGTGCAGCCCTGCGGATGCGGCAAGCGAACCGCCAGCGTCTTCAAGCCTCGCGTTGGGCCTTCCGGGCAACGCACGCGCGCCTCGATCCAGCCATCATCGACGCCGGATGTCACACGGGCATCGAGCCGGCCAAAGTAGCTCTGCGCGCCGCGCACCTCGATCGCCTGCCCGTGCCGCAGCCACGCTCTGGGAATTCCGGAGAGCATGTGGAGCGCGTCGCCGGTTTCGCGGTAGAGCATCCAGCGCGTTTCCATCAGGAACCAGCCCTCTTCGTGCGTCTTGTGCGGGCTGGCGCCGAAGTAGTGCTCCCAGAAGCTGTAGGTCTGCCGGTCGGCCAGGCCGGCCATCGCCCGATAGTACGAACGCAGGAAAGCGCGCGTCTCGCCGCGCCACAGGTGAATGATAGGGTGACGCGAGTAGTAAGGTTGCGAGAAAGCCACGCCATCCTGAAGCATGTGCTCGTAGTGCGACTCGACCAGAAAGTCGGATTCCATCTCGCGCGGGTCCAGAATCTCGCAGAAGATGGCGTAGTTCGGGCCGAGCATCGAATCCCGCGCATACACTGCTTCGTGGGTGTAAGACGGCTGGCCGTCCAGCGCGAAGGCGGCCGGGCCAATCGCCTCGACCCACGGCGCGCCGGGCGGAACCCAGCGCCCGTCGCCCAGTGGCACGAGCGGGCTGCGGGCCATCGCCTCGAACAGCGCCCGGCGAATGTCTTGTCGAAATGCAGCCGCCTCACCGGCCAATGCAGTCGCCTGCGCCGGATCAACCCTGCGCAGCATTTCTGCCGCGCGCGACAGGCCAAGGCATTGATAGGCGTTCAGCATGAACTGGTGATAGTGATCTTCAGGATCGGCGACTTTGCCTTTGATGAGGCCCGCGCCCGGCCGGCCCACAGTTGTGTCCTCATGGCGATGGCGCACGATCCAGCCGCAGGCTGCCACCACAGCATCGCGGACGCTGCGCGCCCAGGCGTCGTCGCGGGTATAGCGATAGTGCTCGCCCATGCTCCACAACGCCGCGCCGGTCTCGAGCATATAGCCGCCGAAGTTCTGAAAGCGTCCATCGTCGTGCTGCTTGTCGATAAAGTATTGGAGAACGCGGCGCGCCGTGTCGTGCCAGCCCATCGAGTCATAGAACTGGATGATGGGCGCGCTCTCGGTGCCGATGGGGCTGTACCAGCCGATGGTGGCGGCCAGCGCGCCCTGCCGCTCGCCATAGGTGATAAGGTCGAGGTGCAACAAGCCGGCCCGCGCCATCTCGTCGATGCGCGGCTCGGGGATCATCAGCCGCGCCGCCGAGTCGAGTTTGGCCTGCCAGTAAGCGCGCGCCTCATCCAACAACTCATCGAACGAGGCGCGCCAGGGCGTGTCGCCGTGAATGGGCCGATGTAGCAGGCGATACTCGACGGTTGTCGTTTCGCCCGGCGCCAGCAGGATGGCGATCTGGCTCTGCTCCCACGGCCGGCCATCACAGCGCAGTTCGCCCCACACGCCGTCTGCGCTCAACATTCTGCCGCCCTGCAGGAAGAGTGTTTTGCCGTCGATGCGCGGCATGTAGAAGAAAGCGTAGGCCGGCGCCGTTGACTCGTTGGTCGCTGCGAGCCGGTAGCACAACATGATCGGCGCTTGCCCGCGCGCCTGCAACGCCTGCCGGGCCGCTTCGCGCTTGGCGGTCTGCTCGGGCGTATGCGGCATCCCCAGCCCTTCTTCCGCAACCAGAAAGTGAACGCCTTCCACATGCGCTTCGCGCAACTCACGATCGGCGAATGTGGCAAACAGAGTGGCGCAATAGCGGACGTCGCCATCCAGCTTGTCGGCGCGCAAGATGGGCAACACGCCCCCATCGAGCCGGCGCGTCAGATCAGTGCGCGCGCCGCGCCCGCGCCCGATCGGAATGTGAACGACAGCCAGCGGCGGGCGCATGCTGTCTGCAATCGTGATCGTCTCGCAGCGCGGATCGATCAGAAAGACGCGGTTGTCGCGCCCCAGTCCCAGCACTGTGGGAGAGGGAAAATCCTGCGCCATCGTCGCGGCATGCTCGAACGTTTCCTCCGGCGCCAGTTCGATGGCCCGCAATTTGGACAACCCCGCCGGCGCAACCGGGCCACATCCCTGTGCGTCATGGCAGATGGTCACCCCGTACTCCGCCACGCGAATCTGGCCGATTGCCAACACATCCGCCGGCGCAAAGGTGATGGCGCAACGATCTGTGCGCAGCGTGAGCAGCGCCTTGCGCGCCCCATACCGCGCGTCGCTGACCGCAAGGCGCAGCAACGCTCCGCAGATTGCGCCTGCTGCGCTGTCGCCGGCGGGCGAGGCCGCGCGAATCAACTCGATGGTTTTGGCTTCGGCGTGACGCGGCTCGATCTCAACACGGTGCACGGGCGGGTCGAACGCGATGCGCAGATTGATGTCAAGAAGGAGAGAATCAAGCATCATTTCAAAACTCCACACGGCCGCCTTCGGCGACACTGTGCGCCACGCGGCCCTCTGAATCGAATCGAACCACGCACAAGTCGCCATCGAACCAGAACCCGCACGCCTGTCGAATGGCGTCGGGCAGCGCGGATCGGTCGCCGGCTTCGGGATCGGTGATGACCAGCACATCGCGCCGGCCATTCGCCAGGAGCGCCTCAACAGCCACGTGCGTGTCATTGCCGAGCGACAGCCGGCGAATGGCGGCGATGTTGGACTTCCCTTCACAGGGTTCGATGACCGCGACGAATGTGGAGCGCAATGGCGCGGCCCCAACCCGCCGGGTCAACACGCGCGGAATCCATGCCTCTTCGTTGCTGTCGAATCCTCCGATCGACACCCACGCCTCGGCCACCACAGCCTGCGCGTTGGCGCTGAGATCGGCGCAGCGCAGGTGAACGTCTGCGCCGGCCGGCAGATAGCCGTAACGATCTTCGATCTGCCAGTCCACCTGCCAGCCCGGCGCAGGAGATGGGTCGATCTGGTAAGCGCGCATGATGGCATCGCGCCAGGTGAACAGAAAGGCTTCATCCGTCAGCGGGCGCAGAGTCAGGCCGCGCGTGGTCAGGCGGGCGAAGGCGCTGTGCATGCAGCGGACATGTTCGGCGCCGCCGGCCACGCGAAACACATCGAGCAGATAGGCGTCCGTGCTGGAGAGGTCGATCAACGCCAGCGTGCGCTCGAACCGGCCGCCGCCGATGATGTCTGACGCGGCGACGCGAATCATCTGCACCTCGCCGCCGGCGCGCCACAACGTGGTCTGGCCGGCTTTGTCGCGCTGCTGCGGTTTTCCATCCACCACCACCGTGTTGTGCGAGAGCGCGCCCACATACCAGTCGAAGTTGCGCCCGCTCCACCCGCCGCGATGCACCGGCGGATAGCCAAAATCGGGCATTAGATCCAATCCTTTGGCAAACAGACCGAGGTTCAGCCCGTCGAGATGGCCGTGTCGCTGGCCGGTGTCGTACTTCAGCCAGGCTGTTGCCGATCTGGAGCGCAGGATGGCCAGATGCCACTGTTGCTTGTTGACGCTGGTCACGCGCGGCGTCGTTCCCTCGCGGGCGATAACATCGGCCACTGTGTTTTGGAAAGAAGCCGCATCGCCGGCAAACAGATCATAGGGCAGCCCGGCGGTGGTGTTGCTGTTGGCATGGTAGATCACTTGCAGATACGCTGGATCACCGGTTGCGTTATAGAGCCGGCCCAGAAAGGTGTGCATCGACGGCCCCAGGGCGTAGCCCAGCGCCGCGCTGTCAACGCCCTGGCTGGGGTCGAATGCCACGCCGGCGTATTGCTCAGAGGTTTGCGCGAAGACGCCGCAATCGCCGGCCAGCGGGTAGTAGCGGCGCACCATTTCGCCGGCCGGGGGTGGGTTCGACAGGCTCACCCACCCCGGCTCACCGCCGGCGACCGGCTGCCAGCACCATGTGTCGATGAAGAAGCGCCAGGTGTCGCGCAGGGCGGGATGCCGGCGCAACAATTCCGGCAGGAATTCAGCGTCGATTCGCTCAATCAGTCCCAGCAGCAGCGCCAGCCCCTGGATGGTGAACGCACTGTAGCCCGACAACCCCTTCTCGCCGGTCACGCCATCGACGGCCGTCGCCTGCGCCACCGTCGCATCGAGCAGGGCCATCGCCTCAGCGCGGTTGGCCGGCCAGTCCAACACCATCTGAATCACGCACTGCGCGGCTTCAGTGCGCGGATAGTTCGAGCGGATTTTGTGGGGGTTGGCCAGGGTGTCGCGCAGAATGCCCTGCTCGATGTTGTCGCACACCGCGCGCGGCGTTGATTTGGGCGCTGTGATGCCGTGGTCCCGCGCCTTGTGATTCAAAAACGCCGCCAAAGCCTCATCCGCTTGCAGCGCGTCGAACACGCGGTCGTAGGCCAGCGCCAGCTCGCGCGCTTCCTCGCAGGCGTCATGCCAGGTGGAAACATAGCCGGCGTGCGCCGGACCTTCGTACATCACCCCCTCCCCTTTGAAATCGAACGTCGGGTACAGGTCGGCCACGCGGTCGAGCAGCAGGCCGGCCTTGTGCGCATATCCGGCCTCGCCGGTGAGCGCATACGCCACCGACAAATGCCGGATGCCGCCGACGATCAATTGCTTCCATTGTCCATAGATCAGATAGGTGGCGATGAACCACCAGCGATGGTCGCCGTCCGCGTAGCCGTTGCCGTCATCCACGCCGAAATCACGCAGCGGGTCATCCGGCGCGGGATGCTCTGCGTTGAACAAGAGGGCGCGGTCGGCGCGCGCCGGGTCGAACACGCCGCGCGCGTCGAGGCCGGAGCGGTAGAAGGCGTGAAAATCGTTCTTTGGGAATAGCGCGGCGCAATGGGGGCAGCGCACTTTCCAGGGCCGGGCCAGCGCGTCGATCTGCCACGTGTACATCGGCACGTCGCGCCGGCAGGCCGGGCAAAACCCGCTCGACCACACCATCCACGAGCGCCGCAGGGTGTTGCCGAACATCAGCGCCCACAACGCGTCGTCGGACATGCCCATCCAGGGCTGGGCTGCGGCGACAGCCCGGCGGCGCAGATCGACCGCCCAGTCATCGGCGCGTTCGCGCGCGCGGCGCAACAAGTGCGGGGGGTGGAAGACACTGGCGGTTTTGGACATGCGGTTTCCTCCTGCTGTGTTGGCGGACGCAGTTCACTGGCGGACAGCCCGCGCGGACACAATCCGTATTGTCGCGCATCCTATAAAATGCGGCGTTCGATGCAAACCGATCTGCCCATTTGGGAACTGCACAACGAACTGCGCGCGGCATGGCGCCGGCACAACCGGCTCGTCCTCATCGCGCCCACCGGCTCCGGCAAGACCACCCAGGTCTGCCAGATGCTGGCGCAGGATGGCCGCGTGCCGCCCGGCAAACAAATCGTCGTGCTGCAACCGCGCCGGGTGGCCGCCCGCAGCGTGGCGCGGCGCGTGGCCGAAGAAATGGGCGTCGCGCTGGGCCGCGAAGTAGGCTATCAGGTGCGCTTTGAAGACGCGCTGGCGCCCGACACGCGCATCGCCTTCGTGACCGAGGGCATTCTGTTGCGCTGGCTGCACAGCGACCCAACGCTGTCGCGCGTCGGCGCGATCCTGTTCGACGAGTTCCACGAGCGCAATCTGCTGGGCGATGTGGCGCTGGCAATTGTCAAGCGCCTGCAGGACGAGCGCCGGCCCGATCTGCTCGCCATCGTCATGTCGGCCACGCTCGAAGCCCGACCGGTGGCGGACTATCTCGGCCAGTGCCCGATCCTCGAATCGCAGGGCCGGCAGTTTCCGGTGGACATCCGCTATCAGGCATGGGACGACGACACCGACGTGTGGGAGCGCGCCGCCGCGCAGGTGGGCCGCATTGTGCGCGACACCACCGGGGGCGACATCCTGGTGTTCATGCCCGGCGCGTATGAGATTGCCCGCACGATAGACGAAATCCGCCGCGCGCTGGGGCGTGAGCAACGCGAGGCGGTTGCGGCGCTGCCGTTGCACGGCGAACTGCCGCCGGCTGAGCAGGACCGCGCTTTCATCCCCACGCCGTATCGCCGGGTGATCGTGTCCACCAACGTGGCCGAGACCTCGGTGACGATCCCCGGCATTCGCTATGTGGTGGACAGCGGCCTGGCGCGCATTGCGCGCTATGACCCATCGCGCGGCCTGGACACGCTGCGCATCGAGCCGATCTCGCAGGCCTCAGCCGATCAACGCGCCGGGCGGGCCGGCCGCATGGCGCCCGGTGTGTGCTATCGCCTGTGGAGCGAGGCCGATCATGCGCAACGCCCCGCGCGCAACACACCCGAAATCCAGCGCACCGACCTGGCCGAAGTCGTCTTGCTGCTCTACTCGCTCGGCCAGACCGATGTGGCCGGCTTTGATTTTCTGGACAAGCCGGAGCTGGAGCGCCTGCGCCACGCAGAAGAACTGCTGGCTTTGCTGGGAGCGATTGAGATCGGGCGCGGGCTGACCGCGCTGGGCCGGCAGATGCTGCGCCTGCCGATGCACCCGCGCTACGCGCGCATGGTGATCGAAGCGGCGCGCTTCGGCTGTGTGCGCGAGGCGGCCCTGCTGGCCGCGCTGGTCGGCGGACGCGATCTGTTCACCCGCCTCGACCGCAACGACAAGGTCGCCCGCCGCAACCGCGAGCGGTTCTATGTCTCGAACCGGTCTGACTTTTTTGCGCTGGCCAAAGCGTTCGAGCACGCCGCGCAGAACGCCTTCAACGCCAAAGCCTGTTACAGCCACGGCGTCAATCCGCACGCAGCGCGCGAGGTGGCGCTGGCGTATCAGCAGATTTTGGGGCTATGCGAACAGGCCGGCCTGCTTGCCCCTTCCTCGTCGGCGCAAACATCCGCCGCGCCGATTCAGCTCGACGAAGCGATGAGCGAGGCTGTGGCGCGCTGTCATCTGGCCGGCTTCATCGATCAACTGGCCGTGCGCAAGAGCAGCGGCACGGATGAATTCGACCTGGCCGGCGGCCGGCACGGCACGCTGATGGACGAGAGCGCCGTCAAGCGCGCCCTGCTCATCGTCGTCTCGCAGATGCGCGAGATCACCACCCGCTCGGGCAGCCGGCTCAATCTGATCGGCCTGGCCAGCGCCGTCGAGCCGGAGTGGGTGCGCGCGTTGAACCCGCCCGGCCTGACTGAGCGGGTCGAGTATGTGTACGACCGGCTGAACAAGCGCGTCGTCGCCGGGCGCGTGCTGCGCTATCAGGATTTGCTGATCGGGGGAGAGGTGGTAGAGACGCGCGGCAGCCCGCCTCTACCGGGCGCGTCTCCACCCAACCCGGATGGGTTCGACCTGGACGCGGCGGCGCAGACACTGGCCCGCGAGTTCAGCGATCAGCTCGGCAAATTGCCGGGCTGGACGCACGACGTGAAGCAATGGCTGTTGCGACTGCGGCTGGTGGGGTCGCTGATGCCGGAGCTGGGCCTGCCCGAAGTGAATCGGGCTTTTGTGGAGCGCGGGCTGGCTGCTGCCTGGCGCGGCGCATTCACTTTTAAGGAAGCTGCCGAGCGCCCGTTGCTGCCGGCGTTCGAGGGGTTGCTGACGCCAGAGCAGCGCGCAGCCGTTGAGCGGCTGGCGCCGGCGAGCATCGAACTGACGCCGGGCAGGCTCACGCGGATTGTGTATGCCGATGGTTCGACAGGCTCACCCACCGACAACCCGCCGGAAGCAGCGGTGAAACTGGAGGATGCGCGGCGCCTGAAAGCGCACCCGGCAATTGTGGAGGGCCGGCAACCGCTGCGCCTGCGGCTGTATGGGGCGGATAACAAGCCCGTTGGCGTAACCGACGACGTGACGACACTAATCGCCTGAACGTCGCAGATATTCCCGTCGTCTGCGCTATGGCGCATCGTCCACGCCGGGCGCGCCCAGCGTCGATTGCAGCGCGAACTCCTCGCCGTAGATGATCTCGACGCCGCCGAGCGAGAGCACGTCACCGGCTTCGAGCGAACACTGCTGGATGGGGTAGCCGTTCAGTTTGGTTCCGCCGGTGCTGCCGAGATCGACGGCGAGAAACTTGCCGAGGTCGGTCTGCCAGCGCAACTCCAGATGATGCCGCGACACGCGCCGGTCGTCGATCACGATGTCGTTTTCCCGCGAACGCCCGATGCGCACCACCTCGCGGGTCAGCGCAATTTGCCGGCGCCCGTCGACGATGAGGAAAGGCCGGCGCGGCAGCGCAACCGCCTGAGCCGCCTGCGGCGTAGTCGAGGATGCCGGCAGATCGGGCGGAATCCAGCGCGCAGTGACGCTGATCTGGCGTGGGGCCAGCTCCCGCACGCCGCGCAGAAAGACGCGCGGCGGCATGTCCAGCCGCAGCCCCATCTGCACCATGATCTGGCGCGCGTTTTCAGACAGCTCATCAGCCAGATTGGGATGGAAATATTCCAAAGGCGCGAGATCCTGTTCACTCAGGTTGATCCAGAAATGATTGGGCGCCACCGGTTCGCCCTGCGCGCCCAACACCTGGGCGTCCTCGATCGCCTGCGCGAGCGCGCGCAGCACGGTCTGCGGTTGCAGACGCTCGCCCAGCAGGCGCGCCAGCGAGCCTTCAATCAATCGTTGCGCCAGGTCCTCGAATCGATGCATGGCTGAAACGTCCGAAAAGGATTGGGGGATTGTACCCGCGACAGCCGGTGGAACAACCTCCGCAAATCGCTTATGATGAAAGCCTATGAGCTTCAAGCAGACGGCGCGCGGCTTGTTCCGCGCGATGCGTCCGCGGCAGTGGACCAAGAACGTCTTCATCTTCGCGGCGCTGGTGTTCGACGGCAAGTTGTTTGTGTGGCCATTTCTGCGCGACACCGTCATCGGGTTTGGGGTGCTGTGCCTGCTGTCGAGCGCGGTATACCTGATCAACGACGTGGCCGACGCGCCGGCCGACCGGCTGCACCCGAGCAAGCGCAACCGGCCCATCGCGCGCGGGGACGTGTCGCCGGGACTGGCGCTGGCATGGGCCGCCGCGCTGTGCCTCGCCGCGCTGGGCGTCGCGTTTGCGCTGGACGCCGTCTTTGGCGCAATCAGCCTGAGCTACTTCGCGCTGATGACGCTGTACACCTTTCGGCTCAAGCACGTCGTCATTCTCGATGTGCTGGTGATTGCATCGGGATTCGTGCTGCGCGTGGGAGCCGGCGCAGCGCTGGCCGACGCCATTCGCTTCTCGCCCTGGATGTACGTGTGCATGATGCTGCTGGCGCTGCTGCTGGGCTTCGGCAAGCGCCGGCAGGAAATCATCGAACTCAACGGCGCCAACAGCACGCGCGCCATTCTCAACGAGTACAACCAGCCCCTGCTCGATCAGATCATCGGCATCATCACTGCGGCTGCCATCGTGTCCTACGCGCTATACACGTTCTCTGCGCCACAGTTGCCGAAGAACCACGCCATGATGCTCACCATTCCCTTCGTGGTCTATGGCCTGTTCCGCTACCTGTATCTGGTGCATGTGAAGGGCGAGGGCGGCGCGCCGGACGAACTGGTGCTGACCGACCGGCCGATGCAAGCGGCGCTGGCCTTGTGGGCGCTGTCGGTGGTGATGGCGCTGTATCTGTTGCCAACCACGTGAGCGACTTGCCTGTTCTGAGGGTCGAACGTTCGGCGTGCGCCAAGATCATCTTGTGCGGAGAACACGCAGTGGTGTATGGCCGGCCGGCCATCGCCCTGCCCTTGTCTCATCTGCGCGCCCGGGCCCGGGTCGAGCCGGCTGACCGCTCGTTTCGCATCATTGCGGCTGATCTGAACCGCATCTACACAGCCGAGAACGACGCGGACCGTTCGCTGATGCGGCTGGCGGCGGCGACGCTGGAGTTCGCGCGCCCGGCCCGCCTGCAAGCCGGCCTGACACTGGCAACCCTGCGCGCTCAACTCACGCTCGCATCCGACATTCCCGCTGCGGCGCATCTGGGCAGCAGCGCGGCGGTGTCGGTGGCAGTAGCGCGCGCGCTGGCCGCCTGCCTTGGCCGCGAATTGACCCCGGCTGAGGCCAGCGCCCTGGCCTTCGAGGCTGAAAAGATGCACCACGGCACGCCCAGCGGCATCGACAATACGGTGGTCGCCTACGAGCAGCCGGTGTGGTTTGTTCGCGCATCCGGGGCGCGCGAGGCCGGCGCGCCCGATATTGAGCCAATCGCCATCGAGCGGTTGCCCGATCTCGTCATTGCCGACACCGGCCTCTCGACGCCAACGCGCATCCCGGTGGGCGATGTGCGCCGGGGCTGGGAAGCCAGGCCGGCGGTTTACGAGCGGCTGTTCGACCGCATTGCTGAAGTTGTCCATGCGTCGCGCCGGGCGCTGCGCGCCGGCGACTGGGCGCGGCTGGGCCGGCTGATGGACGACAATCATGCGCTGCTGGCTGAGCTGGGCGTGTCGTGCCCGGAGTTGGACGCGTTGTGCGACGCGGCGCGCAAGGCCGGCGCGCTGGGCGCAAAACTGTCGGGCGGCGGACGCGGCGGCAATATCATCGCCCTGGCGCGCAACGCGGCGCACACCGCTGTGTTGCGTCAGGCATTGCAGCAGGCCGGCGCCAAGCGGGTGATGTGATGCCATCCAAAATCCAAAATCCAAAATCCAAAATCGAAAATCCTGCTTCTTCCATCGACGTTTATCAATCGCCGTTCACCACGCGCTACGCCGGGCCGGCCATGCGCGAGATCTGGAGCGAACGGCGCAAACGGCTGCTGTGGCGGCGCGTGTGGGTGGCGCTGGCCGAGGCGCAGCAGGAACTGGGCATCGTCAGCGCCGAACAGGTCGCCGATCTGCGCGCTCATGCCGGCGACGTGAACGAGGCCAGCATTGCGCGCGCGCTGGAGATCGAGCGCGACATCCATCACGACCTGATGGCCGAAGTGCGCGCATTTGCCGAACAGTGCCCGGTTGGCGGCGGCATTATTCACCTCGGCGCCACGTCGATGGATATCGAGGACAACGCCGACGCGCTGCGCCTGCGCGAGGCGCTGGATGAAGTGATGGCCGGCCTGCGCCGGCTGATCGCCGCGTTCGCGGACAAGGCCGAGCATTACGCCGACATGCCGGCCATGGCGTTTACGCATCTCCAGCCGGCTGAGCCAACCACCATCGGTTATCGCCTGGCGCAATACCTGCAAGACCTGTTGACCGACCTGGAGCAGTTGCGCCAGATTCGCGCCGGCCTCCGGGGCAAAGGCTTCAAAGGCGCGGTCGGCACGAGCGCGTCTTACCTCGAACTGGCCGACGCGCAGGCAGCGGATGAGATCATCGACGGCGCCGCAGTCACCCACGCCCTTGAACAACGCATCCTCAACAAACTCGGCCTGGCGGCCTTTCCCGTCGCCACGCAAACGTACCCGCGCAAGCAGGACTGGCTGGTGGTCAACGGGCTGGCCGGGGTGGCGCAGTCGCTGCACAAGTTCGCCTTCGATCTGCGAGTGCTGCAATCCCCGCCGATCGGCGAGTGGGCCGAGCCGTTTGGCGCAAAGCAGGTCGGCTCGTCGGCCATGCCCTTCAAGCGCAATCCAATCAACGCCGAGAAAATCGACTCGCTGGCGCGCTACATCGCGGCGTTGCCGCGCGTGCTGTGGGACAACGCAGCGCATTCGCTGCTCGAACGCACACTGGACGACTCGGCCAACCGGCGCGTGGCGCTGAGCGAGGCGTTTCTGGCAACCGATGAGATCATCCGCGCCGCCGAGCGCATCGTGAGCGGGTTGCGGGTGACCGAGGCGCAGGTGGCGCGCACAATGCAGGTGTATGGGCCATTTGCGGCAACCGAGCGGTTGCTGATGGCGCTGGTGAAAGCCGGGGCTGACCGGCAAGAGATGCACGAGCGCATCCGCGAGCACAGTCTGGCGGCATGGGCCGCTGTCGGTGCCGGCGCGCTCAATCCGTTGATCGACCATCTGTGCGCCGACCCGGCAATCACGCAGTATGTGGACGCCGCCGCCGCGCGCAACCTGCTTGACGCCGGCATGTATGTGGGCGATGCGCCGCGCAGGGCGCGCGCGCTGGCAGCGCAGGCCCGCTCGCTGCTCAATCAGGGCTGATACAATCGCGCGCAGTTTTGGGCGCGCGTCCCCTCGCGGCAGTTGGGGCCGGACGACATTTTATTCAGGGCAAGTGTGGAGGAGCGGCATGAGCGAACAGATCATTGGCATCATCCCGGCGGCGGGCAAAGGCACGCGACTGGCCCCATTTCCGTGCCCCAAAGAGCTTTTTCCGGTGGGGTATCAGGACTACGAGATCAAGGGCAGGCTGGAGCGCCGGCCCAAAGTAGTGAGCCAGTATTTGTTCGAGGAGCTGGTATTGGCCGGGGCGCAGCGCATCTTCATCATCCTGGGCGAGAGCAAGCACGATATCGCGCGCTACTATGGCGATGGCCGGCGCTTTGGGGCCGATGTGGCCTATTTGTATCAGGAAGATCTGCGCGGGATGCCGTTTGCGCTCGATCTGGCTTATCCCTGGCTGATGGGCGCAACGGTGGTTTTCGGGATGCCGGACACGATCATCGAGCCGCGCGACGCTTTTGTGCAGTTGCTGGAGAAGCACCACGCCGCCAACGCCGACCTGACCCTCGGCCTGTTTCCCACCGAGACGCCGTGGAAATTCGGCATGGTCAAGCTCGACGAGCAGGATCGGGTCGTCTACAACATCGACAAGCCAAAGGAAACCGATCTGCGCTACATGTGGGGGTTCTGCTGCTGGAATCAGACCTTCAGCGATCTGATGCACCGCTATCTGCGCGACACCGCCTACACCGGCAAAGAGATTGTGCTGTCGCAGGTGTTCGACGAAGCCATCCGCCAGGGGTTGCGCGCGCAGGGCGTGCGCTTCGACAGCGGGCGATACCTGGACATCGGCACGGCGGAAGAGCTGGATGTGGCGCTGAAGAAATTCCACCTGTGAGGCGGGCAGACGCCAGAGACGCCATGTTGCCAAAACCGGCCGCGACGCCACAGGCCGGCCCGCTCACGCGCCGCGTTGCAGCGCGCCCGCGCCAATCCCCTGCCAACGAAAAGAGGCTACACTGAGGGTGTGGCTTCGCCCGTGGCGGCCAGGACGCTGCTGCGGTCAATGCCCCGGCGGCGCTGCGCAGAACGGGCAAGCAAAGCATTCTCTTGCGGTCGTGTCGCCTGCTCTGGCTCCACAGGCGACCGTTGAGCGAGGCGCAACATGGAAACGATCTGGCAAAACGTCTACGCTGCTCGCGCGCGCGGCATGTCCAGCTCTGTCATCCGCGAGCTTCTCAAGCTAACCGAACAACCCGACTTCATCTCCTTTGCCGGCGGCCTGCCGGCGCCAGAAGTATTCCCCGTCGGCCAGGTGCGCGCCGCCGCCGAGCGCGTGCTGACCGAGCACGGGGCCCAGGCGCTGCAATACAGCACCACTGAAGGCTACCGGCCTCTGCGCGAGTTGATCGCATCCTGGATGCGCGACGACCCGCGCCACCGGCTGCCCGCCTGCGGGGTGGACAACATCCTCATCACCTCCGGCTCGCAACAGGCGCTCGATCTGATCGGGCGCATGTTCATCGACCCCGGCGATCGCATCGTGGTGGAATCGCCCACTTATCTCGGCGCGTTGCAGGCCTGGTCGGCCTACAGCCCACAGTACATCACAGTGCCCGCTGACGATGCGGGCATGGTCGTCGAGGCGCTGGAGCAGGCGCTGGTGGAGCGCGCGCCGCGAGCCAGGCCCAAGTTCATCTACATTGTGCCGAACTTCAACAACCCCACCGGGCGAACGCTCTCGCTGGAGCGCCGGCGCAAACTGATCGAGATTGCGTCGCGGCACGGCGTGCCAATCGTTGAGGATGATCCTTACGGGCAGTTGCGATTCCAAGGCGAGGCGCTGCCGTCGCTGGTGTCACTGGCGGCCGGCCGCGGGCCGGTGAACGCGGCCTACCACGGCAACGTGATCTATCTCAGCACCTTCTCGAAGATCCTGG
>Ga0308417_1000755_pt1 | contig 22696 bp, 27 predicted proteins | sample HotsprSampleOS65_FD_203528 | JGI IMG/M metagenome (GOLD analysis project Ga0308417, IMG submission 203528) | Hot spring phototrophic mat microbial communities from Octopus Spring, Yellowstone National Park, Wyoming, United States - 20090730_OS65 ...
CGCGTCGGGGAATCCCTCTCGTGAGTCTCGTTCAGAAAGACTTGGTATCAGATCCCGCCCGCGTCGGGGAATCCCTCTCATGAGTCTCGTTCAGAAAGACTTGGTATCAGTCGGCATGGTTGGCAAGTTCTACGCTGAGGCGATCGAGCACGTCGACCCGCGTCCCCTGGAGGCGGCTCGGGCGTCAGGCGCCACAGGGTTCCAGGTGATCACCCACGCCGTGCTACCACAGGTTCTGCCCCAGCTCGCGGACATCACGATCTACCGCTGGGAGTACCATTTCCGCGCCTCGACGGTGCTTGGTATCGTCGGCGCGGGCGGCATCGGCTTCGAACTGATCGCGGCGCTTCGCCTGCTCGCTTACGACCAAGTTTCGGCAATCCTGCTTACCATCCTCGCCTGCGTGGTCGTCGTCGACGGTCTCGGTGCGGCTCTTCGTCGACGCCTAAAGTAGATGCCTCGAGCGGGGGCCTGCCAGCACTGGGGCAGGCGCCCTACACCAGCGAGCCGCCGAGCCGCGAAGGATCCGTCATCGCGTGCCACCGGCACCACATCGGCCGAGATGAGCGGCACATCCGCGTCGAAGCGAGCCGCGCTGATCCGATCTGTCTCGGCCGCAATCGACCCCGTCACCCCGCCCCGACGGCGAGAGCACGGCAACTGGGCGGCGGCTCGCAGGCGAACACGCCCTCGCCATCGCAGCGGACGTTGGCGCGAAATCGCGGGGGCCGACGGGTGGAGCGGGTAGCGGGAATCGAACCCGCGCATCCAGCTTGGGAAGCTGGCAGGCTACCATTACATCATACCCGCCTGCGCCCCTCTCTCTATAGGCACCACGGCTCGGGCGGGCAAGACGGAAGGCGGGCACACTTGATTTCCGCCCTGCCCGGCCGCAACGGTCCCGGGACGCCAACAGAGCCTTGAAACCTTCGCCCTATGCCGTCAGACAACGCCTCCTCTCCTCCCGCAGCTCTGCGCCCGGCCACGCTCGCGGTGCGCGGCGGGCTGGCCCGCAGCCCCTGGGCGGAGACGGCAGAGGCGCTGTTCCTGACCTCTGGCTTTGTCTACGACAGCGGGGCCGAAGCCGAGGCGACCTTCCTCGGCGAGGTCTCGCGATACCAGTATAGCCGCTTCGGCAACCCCACTGTGGCCATGTTCGAACATCGCCTCGCCGCCCTCGAAGGCGCGGAGGCGTGCCGGGCCACCGCCACCGGCATGGCCGCGGTCGCCTCTGCCCTGCTCGCGCACCTGAAAACCGGCGACCGGGTGGTCGCTGCGCGAGCCTTGTTCGGCTCGTGCCACTGGATCGTTTCCACTCTGCTGCCGAAATTCGGAATCGAGACGGTCTTCGTTGACGGAACCGACGCCGCGCAGTGGGAGGACGCACTCGCCCGCCCGGCCCAGGCCGTTTTCCTCGAGACACCGTCCAACCCCTGCCTCGAGGTCATCGACCTGCCCTTTGTCGCCCGGCTCGCGCACCGCGCCGGCGCGCTGGTGATGGTGGACAACGTGTTCGCCACCTTTCTCCTGCAACGCCCGCTCGCATTCGGCGCGGATGTGGTGATCTATTCCGCAACGAAACACATCGACGGGCAAGGGCGCTGTCTTGGCGGGGCCGTGCTGGGGCGACGGGAGTGGGTGGAGACGACGCTGCAGCCCTTCCTGCGCAACACCGGCCCGGCGCTTTCGCCGTTCAACGCCTGGGTGCTGCTCAAAGGGCTGGAAACCCTGCCTGTGCGCCTGCCCGCAATGCAGGCCGCGGCGGCAGAGATCGCGGACTACCTGGCCACCCGGCCGGAGGTGACGCGCGTGCTCTACCCCGGCCGGCCGGACCACCCGCAACGCGACCTTGCCCGGCGTCAAATGGCGGGGGGCGGAACGATCGTCAGCTTCGACCTTGCAGGCGGCAAGAGGGCCGCATTCCGCTTTCTCGACGCGTTGCGCCTGGTCGATATCAGCAACAATCTCGGCGACGCAAAAAGCCTCGCCACGCACCCCGCGACGACGACCCATCAGCGAATTGGGCCGGCCGAGCGTGCGCGCCTCGGCATCGGCGACGGCCTCGTTCGCCTCTCGGTCGGGCTCGAGGACGTGCGCGACCTGCTCGACGACATCGGCCGCGCGCTCGACGCCGCCCGCGCGGACGCCGCAGCCGAGTGAGGCTCCGATGTCCCGCGCCACCTACACCGAGGTCACGCGTGGTATCCGCGTTAGCGTTCAGCCGGAGTACCTCTCCGAGAGGTCCGACCCCGCAGAGAACCGCTGGGTCTGGGCCTACCACGTCACCATCGCGAACGAAGGAAAAGAGACGGTGCAGCTTCTCCGCCGCACTTGGATCATCACGGACTCGCAAGGACGCACGCAGCGCGTGCACGGCCCGGGAGTTGTCGGCGAACAGCCGGTGCTCGGCCCGGGCGAGCGGTTCCAGTACACCTCGGCGACACCGCTCGCCACGCCGTCGGGCTTCATGCACGGCCTCTACCATATGGTGGCGACCCGAACGGGCGAGACCTTCGACGTCGCGATCCCGCCCTTTGCTCTCGATGTGACCGACCGTCCGCCCCAGCTGAACTGACGGCACGCTCAGGGCAGGCGGAGCAGCGCCCGAACCAGACGTTGCGTCGCGGGCGACAGGAGGCGTGCGGACAGGGCGGAGCCCGCCGCGTGCTTCACCCCCTCCGCGTAGGTTGGATAGGGCAGAACGAGATCGGCGAGCGCGGACAGCGGCGCGCGGCGGCGGATTGCGAGCGCAAGCAGCCCGATGATCTCGCCGGCATGCGGGGCGAGAAGACCCGCACCAAGCACGCGGCCCGTAGGGGTCGCAACGATCTTGACCAGTCCGTGCCGCACGCCCTCTATCGCGGCACGGTCGGTCTCGGCGATCGGCCAGCGCAGCACGGCGAGATTGCGCAACCCGCGAGCCCGCGCCTCTGCCTCGGTCAGGCCAACTGCGGCGAGTTCAGGGTCGGTGTAGACCGTTCGTGGGACGGCCTCGACATCGACGCGTGCGGGGAGGCGAAAAAGCACGCGGCGCAGGATCACGCCCGCATGGTGCGAGGCGGCATGGGCGGAGCGCTGCGGACCCACACCGTCGATGTCGGCGATATCGCCGGCGGCAAAGACTTTCCGGTTCGACACGCTGCGCAGGGACCGATCGGTGCGGATGCCGAATGGTGTGGTTTCGACGTCCGCGCGGTCGAGGCAGAGGGGGGCGAGGTCGGGCACCCGCCCCGTCGCGACCAGGAGATGCGAGCCGCGGACGCGCTCCTCCCGCCCCTCGCCCGCCTCGACAACAACCGCAATTTGGCCTGCCTCAGCCTCGATGCAAACGATGCGGACGTGCTCGCGCACCTCTACCCCATCGGCGCGGAGCGCCAGCAGAAGCCCCTCGGCGAGCTCGGCGTCCTCGCGTGCAAGCGCCCGCCCGGCCTCGAGCACCGTCACGCGCGCACCGAGACGGGCGAAGGCCTGCGCCATCTCGAGCCCCATCGCGCCGGCACCGAGTACGAGCAGGTGCGCGGGAGGCGTCGCCAGGGACCAAAGGTTCGCGCTGGTCAGGAACGGCACCCGATCGAGGCCCGGGATTGCCGGCACGGCGGGGCGAGTGCCGACGGCGAGCACGATCTTGCGCGCATGGATCGTTTCTGCACCGACCGCGACGAGGCCGGGCCCGACGAGGCGCGCCTCGCCCGCAAGCACGCGCGCGCCGAAGGCGCGGTAGCGGTGGCTCGCATGGTTCGGTGCGACCTCGGCGACGGCACGCCGGACCTCGTCCATCACTGCGGCGACATCCGCGACCCCGGTGACGCCAAGGCGAAATCGGCCCGCCTCCCGGGCAGCGGCCACGCGCCGGGCTGCGGCGAGCAGCGCCTTCGTGGGCACGTAGCCGGAGTTGAGGCACTCCCCGCCCATCGCCCCGCGCTCGATCAGCACCACCCGCGCACCGAGCTGGGCGGCCCCGGCCGCAACCGAAAGCCCCGCCGCCCCCGCTCCGACGACGACGAGATCCGCCTCAGCCATCGCAGCCGCCAAAGCGGTGCGCCGCGAAGCGCGGCCCCGCGAGGCCAAGGAGAACCAGGCAGCCGAGCCCGATCAGCGGCCCCAGCACCGAGAGCGACGCCGCAAGATCGAGGTCCGGGCGGGCACGTGTCCCCAACACCTCGCCCATAGCCGCCGCCAGCTCGGCGGAGAGGACGGGTGCCGACAGCACGCCTAGGATGTGGGCGGCCGCGCAGCGGCCGAACAGCATCCCACCCGCGAGCGTGGACAGCGTGCCTGCCGCCAGCGAGGGCGCGACCGTCGCGGCAGAGGGCCCAACGAAGACCACTCCGGCCGGCCCCGGCTCGCGAGCGATGAGCGTGCGCTGAGCGGCGTGGCGGGAAACCAGGGCTTCACGGGAAAACTGCTGGAGCGCGCCGCTCAGCAGCAGGCCAGAGGCGAGCACGGCAAGCGGGGTGCGCGGCGCGATGCAAAGCCGGATAGCACGCCATCCAGGCCGGCTCCCGTTCCAAGGTGCTCTCATCGCTGCCGGATCGTCGCCATCGCACCCCACCCCGGCGGCTGCCGGCGTTGACCCCTCGCTTGCCACGCGGCTATAGCGCCCCTTGGAACAGGCGGGAGCGAGGGGCGGCCGGGAGCGGTGCGCCCGCAGCGTGTTTTTGCTGCCTAGCCCGCGGTTCGCGTAGGGATGGAGTTGTCGTCGTGACCAAGCGCACCTACCAGCCGAGCAAGCTCGTCCGCAAGCGCCGACACGGCTTCCGCGCGCGGATGAGCAGCGTGGGCGGGCGCAAGGTCCTGGCCGCGCGTCGTGCCAAGGGGCGCAAGCGCCTGTCCGCGTAAGCTGCCGCCGCCTGCCGCTGCCCTCCCTAGGCCCGAGCGGATCAGGCGTCGCGCCGAGTTCTTGGCGGTGGCAGCGAAGGGAAGGAAGGCCTCAATGCCCGGTTTCGTGCTGCAGGGGCTGAAGGTGGCCGGCCGCGTGGCGACACGGCTCGGCTTCACCTGTTCGCGCAAGGTTGGAGGTGCGGTGGCTCGCAACCGGGCGCGGCGCCGCCTGCGCGCGGCGGCGGACGCGGTGCTTCGCCCCGGGCCCGCCGGCTGGGACCTGGTTCTGGTCGGGCGCGCTGCCACGCTGCAGCGCCCCTTTCCGCTTCTGGTCGAGGACCTGCGCGCCGCGCTCTGTCGGATCGGCGCAGCATGAGCCCGCTTGCCCACCTCCTGCGGGGCGGCATCACCGCCTACCAGTGGACCCTTCGCCCCGTGCTCGGCGCGCAGTGCCGGTTCGTCCCCTCGTGCTCGGACTACGCCAAGGAGGCGATCGCCACCCACGGTGCGGTGAAGGGGGCGGGGCTTGCCGCGTGGCGAATCCTGCGCTGCAACCCGTGGTGCGCGGGCGGGCACGACCCCGTGCCGCCAAAGCGCTGCGACGGCCCCTGAAAGCGCAGACGAGATGGTCGACCAGAAGCGGCTGATCCTTGCGATCAGCATCTCCATCGTCATCCTGTTCCTGTTCGAGATCTTCTGGAACCAGCCAATCCGGGAGGCGGAGCGCGCACGGCAGGCGGAACTCGAGGAGATCGCGCGCATTGAGGCGGAGCGCGCAGGGCCTGCGTCGCCGGCAGGCGGTCCATCGCTGTCGGCTCCGGCGCCGGGCATGGGGCCTGCGGCCGTCGCGCCGCCCACCGTGCCGGCCTCGCTTCGCGTGCGTATCGAAACCCCCGAGATCGAGGGCTCGATCAACCTCGCCGGCGCGGTGATCGACGACGTCAGCCTGCGCCGCTTCGGTGTCACCCCCGAACCGGGCTCGGATCGCGTGCGCCTGTTTACACCGCGCGGCACGGCGGAGGCCTACTTCGCCCAGTTCGGCTGGGCCGCGGCGGGCGGCGAGGTGGCGGTGCCAGGGCCCGACACGATCTGGCAGACCTCGGCCACCGTGCTGACCCCGGGCCGCCCCATCACCCTCTCCTGGGAGAACGGTCGGGGCCAGCGTTTCGAAATCGTGATCGCGATCGACGACCATTTCCTGTTCACGGTCGAACAACGGGTGATCAACAGTGCGGCCCTGCCCGTCGCCGTGAACCCCTGGGCCAGGGTGCGGCGCGAATACACACCACAGACGGGAGGCTTCTTCATCTCGCACGAGGGCCTCGTCGGCGTGTTCGACGGCAGGCTGACGGAGCAGACCTACGAGGAGGCGCGCACCGAGGCGCAGAAGCGGGAAGGGGTTTCCTTTCAGCGCGAGGGCCGCGGCGGGTGGGCCGGTTTCACCGACAAGTACTGGCTCGGCGCGCTGATCCCCGACCAAACCCAGACCACCGCTTTCACCTGGCGCGTGATCACCGAAGGTGCCGCGCCTCGCTACCAGATCGACTTCCTCGCCGGCGACAAGATTATCGGTCCTGGCCTCTCCACCTCCTCGCGCAACCACCTGTTCGCGGGCGCGAAGGAGGTGGCGGTGATCGATCGGGTGGCGGCGCAGCTCAACGTCGCGGGGTTCGACAAGGCGATCGACTGGGGCTGGTTCTACTTCCTCACTCGCCCCTTCTTCGCCGCGCTGCATTGGCTGCATGACCTCACCGGCAACTATGGTGTGGCCATCCTCATCTTTACCCTGTTCCTCAAGATCCTGTTCTTCCCGCTCGCCAACAAGTCATACCGCTCTATGAGCAAGATGAAGCTCCTCGCACCCCAAATTCAGGAACTGAAGCAGCGGTTCAAGGACGACCCGACCAGGATGCAGCAGGAGATGATGGCGCTGTACAAGCGCGAGAAGGTCAACCCTGTCTCCGGCTGCCTGCCGATCCTGCTGCAGATCCCTGTTTTCTTCGCGCTCTACAAGGTGCTGTTCGTCACCATCGAAATGCGGCACGCGCCGTTTTTCGGCTGGATCCAGGACCTCTCTGCCCCCGACCCGACCAATATCTTCACCCTGTTCGGCCTGATCCCCTTCGACCCAACGGTGATCCCGATCATCGGGCCGTTCCTTCACCTGGGCATCTGGCCGTTGTTCATGGGGGTGACGATGTACCTGCAGCAGAAGCTGAACCCGGCACCGCCCGACCCGATCCAGCAGAAGGTGTTCATGCTGATGCCTTTCATCTTCACCTTGATGCTGGCCTCCTTCCCGGCGGGGCTCGTGATCTACTGGTCGTGGAACAACATTCTCTCCATCGCGCAGCAGTGGCTGATCATGCGGCGGGTGGCGGCACGGGCGCCGCAGCCGGCGAAGACGTGAGCGCCCCGCCTGGCGGCTTGGCTGAGGCGAAGGATGCGGCGGAACGGCAGGCTCTCTACGAAGCTGGCCGTCTGCTGTTCGCCGCTGAGGCCCGCTTCGCCTCGGCTGCCCGCACGCTCGAGCAGATCCCCGCCCCGGGCCCGCCCGAGGTCGCCTTCGCCGGCCGCTCCAATGTCGGCAAGTCCTCACTCTTGAACGCGCTGACCGGGCGGCGCGGGCTCGCCCGCGTCTCCGCAACACCAGGCCGGACGCGCGAGCTCGTGTTCTTCGACCTTGGCGGTCGTCTACGCCTGGTCGACATGCCGGGCTACGGCTACGCCGAGGTCGCGAAGTCCGTGCGCGAGGCCTGGGAAGGGACGATGTTCGCCTACCTTCGCGGGCGCGCGGGCCTGCGCCGCGTGGTGCTGCTCATCGATGCCCGGGTCGGCTTCAAACCGGCGGACGAGGCGGCGATGCGCGTGCTCGACGAGGCAGCCGTGCCGTACCAGATCGCGCTGACCAAGGCCGACAAGGTGAAGCCCGCCGTGCTTTCGGCCATTCGGGCGCGGGCTCAGGCGGTGGCACGCACACACACCGCCGCCCACCCGCTGGTCCTGGCGACCAGCGCCGAGACGGGGGCAGGGATCGCCGACCTGCGCGCGGAACTGGCCGCACTCGCCTCTGCTTGACCGTGCCGCGCCCGGGGCCTAAGGCCCCCGGGGCGCGGCAGGAGGGAGCGATGGCGGAGGGGCGGAGGGAAGCGCGCGAGCGGGCCCGGGAACACACCGGCGAAGAGAGGGCGCGCATCCTTTCCGAGGCGCTGCCGTTCCTGCTGCGCTACGACGACGCCACCGTCGTCATCAAGTATGGCGGCCACGCCATGGGCGACGACGAGCTCGCCGTCACCTTCGGCCGCGACGTTGCCTGGCTGCAGCTGTCGGGCCTCCATCCGGTGGTGGTGCACGGCGGAGGCCCGCAGATCAACGCAATGCTAGAACGGCTCGACATCAAATCGACCTTCGTCGACGGCCTGCGCGTCACCGATGCGAAAATGGTCGAGGTGGTGGAGATGGTGCTTGCCGGCACCGTCAACTCCCAGGTTGCGGCCCTGATCAACCGCGCCGGCGTGATGGCGGTCGGCATCTCGGGCAAGGACGCCGGGCTGATCCGCGCCCGCAAGCTAACGCGCACCAGGCGCGACCCGGAATCCAACATCGAGCGCGTGCTCGACCTCGGTTTCGTCGGCGAACCGGAGGCGATCGACACGCGCGTGCTGGAGGCCCTGCGCGGGGCGGAGATCGTGCCGGTGATCGCGCCGGTCGGCCTCGGCGCGGATGGGCAGACCTACAACATCAACGCCGACACCGCAGCCGGCGCGATCGCTGGCGCGCTGAAGGCAAAGCGGCTCCTGATGTTGACGGACGTGCCGGGCGTGCTCGACCGGGAGAGGCGGCTGATCCCGGAACTGACCGCGGCGGAAGCCGAGCGCCTGATCGCGGATGGCACGATCTCGGGCGGGATGATCCCGAAGGTCGAGCACTGCCTCGCGGCGGTGCGCGCAGGCGCGGAGGCGGCGGTGATCGTCGATGGGCGGGTGCCGCACGCGATTCTGCTCGAACTGTTCACCGAACAGGGCGCGGGCACGTTGATCCGACCCTGAAACGACCAGCACCCAGGCGAACATCTCTCGCCCGGGTGCCAGAGGCGAGGGGGGCGGAGAGCCATACCTCCTCCGCCCCCGGGTCGGACTAGGCCAGGCGTTCGCCGTGCAGGGCCGTATCCAGCCCCTCCACCTCCTCTTCTTCGCTGACGCGCAGGCCGATGATCAGGTCGACGACCTTGAGGATGATGAAGGAGACGATGGCGCAATAGATGATGGTAACGCCGACACCGTAGGCCTGGATCAGCATCTGGCCGACGCCGCCTGCCGTCTTGCCGATCGCTTCGACCGCGAACAGGCCAGTAAGGATGGCGCCGACGATGCCGGCCACGCCATGGACGCCGAACACGTCCAGGCTGTCGTCGTACTTCAGCATCTTCTTCAGTTCCGTCGACGCCCACCAGGAGAGGAGGCCCGCCGCTGCGCCAATGATCAGCGCGCCGACCGGGGCGACGTAGCCGGCCGCCGGGGTGATGCCGACAAGGCCGGCGACCGCTCCCGACACGGCGCCGAGCACCGAGGGCTTGCCCTTCACCACCCACTCCGCGAACATCCAGGCAAGCACGCCGGCGGCAGTCGCGATCTGCGTCACCACCATGGCCATTCCGGCACGCCCGTCGGCGGCGACGGCGGAGCCCGCGTTGAAGCCGAACCAGCCGACCCAAAGCAACGAGGCGCCGATGACGGATAGGGCGAGATTGTGCGGCGCCATGTTCTCCGTCCCGTAGCCCTTGCGCTTGCCGAGCACGAGGCAGGCGACAAGGCCGGCAACTCCGGCGTTGATGTGCACCACCGTGCCGCCCGCGTAGTCGAGCACGCCGTCCTCGCTCATGAAGCCTCCACCCCACACCCAGTGCGCGACCGGGCTATAGACGAGGAGCGACCACAAGGAGAGGAAAAGGAGGAGGGCGGAGAACTTCATCCGATCCGCCACCGCGCCCGTGATCAGGGCGGCGGTGATGATGGCGAAGGTCATCTGGAAAACCATGAACACGGGTTCCGTGATGGTCAGGTCCGCCTTCGGCTTGTCCCACACGTCGGCGAGGCCGGAGAGGAAGAAGCGGCCGAGATCGCCGATATAGGCGCCATCCCCCGAGAAGGCGAGCGAGTAGCCCGCCACCATCCAGACGATGGTGATCAGCGCGCAGGTGGCGAAGGACTGCATCATGGTGGCGAGAACGTTCTTCTTGCGTACCATGCCGCCATAAAACAGGGCGACACCGGGTATGGTCATCATCAGCACCAGCGCAGTGGAGACGAGCATCCACGCCATGTCGCCCGTGTCGATCTTCGCCTCCTCGCCATTCGCGAGGGCGGGGCCGGCAAGGGTGAGAATGGCCAAGCCGAGGGCGAGGCCAAGGCCCGAACCCCGCGGCAGACGCAAAGCGTTCGTCATCGATCGTTGCTCCCGGATTGTCTGGTCACAGCGCTGCGGCATCGGTCTCGCCGGTGCGAATACGGATCGCCCGTCCCACCTCAAGGACGAAGATCTTGCCATCGCCGATCTTGCCGGTGTGCGCCGAGCGCGCGATCGCCTCGCATACCGCGTCCACCATCCCGTCTTCGACCACGACCTCGATCTTCACCTTGGGCAGGAAGTTCACGTGGTACTCCGCCCCGCGGTAGATCTCGGTCTGGCCCTTTTGTCGCCCGAAACCTTTCACTTCAGAAACCGTCAGCCCCTGCACGCCGAGCGGAGTGAGCGCCTCGCGCACGTCGTCGAGCTTGAACGGCTTGATGATCGCCATGATGAGTTTCATCGCCTGTCCATCTCCGCCGGTTGTTCGGCAGGCGGTGCGATCCAAGAGCCGTGCCAAAGACCAAGAAGGCAAGGTGGCAGGGGGCGCGCCAAAGATGCGCGCAGGCCGCCGCGCGGCTCACCGCTTCCGACTGCCCAAGAAATGGGCAGATTAGGGATGTCGGCTTGATTTCCTGCGCAAGCCCCCGACAGTCCGAGCATGGCCCCCGGCCTCTCCGTTGCGGTCGCCGTCCTTGGCGCAGGCCCAGTGGGTGCAACCCTCGCCTGCCTGCTCGCCGAGGCCGGCGTACCGACCGCGGTGATCGACCGCGCCGCTCTGCCGCCGATGGAATTGCCTCGGTTCGACGGGCGCGCCTACGCCGTCGCGCGCACCTCCCGCGACGTTCTGGCAGAGGCGGGCGTGTGGGCGAGGCTCGGCGAGGCCCCCTGCCCGATTACCCGGATCAGGGTCTCCGATGGCCGGCCGGGAGAGCGCGCGGGTCCGCTCACTCTCACCTTCACCGCCGCCGAAGCCGGGGTCGACGCCTTCGGCTGGATGGTCGAAGCACGCCACCTGCGCATCGCTCTCAATGCCCATCTGCCGCGCGTCCCAGAGCTCGCCGTGTTCGCCCCGGCGCGGGCCGAGACGGTCGAGCGGGACGCGGCGGGCGTGCGGCTCCGCCTCGACGACGGAACGACGATCCGCGCCCGGCTGCTCGTCGCGGCTGATGGCCGGGAGAGCACCACCCGCGACGCGGCTGGGCTGCCCGTCACGCGCTGGGACTATGGCCAGGATGCGATTGTCTGCGCGGTTCGACACGAGCGCGCGCACGGCCACGCCGCGATCGAGCACTTCCTGCCCGCCGGTCCGTTCGCCGTCCTCCCCCTGCCCGGGGACGCAGGCGACGGGCGGGCCTCGGCGGTTGTGTGGATCGAGCGCCGGGCCGACGCCGAACGGCTGTGGCAGCTGCCCGCCGAGCGCTTCGCCCGCGAATTGGCGCGACGGTTCGGCCCGGATTTCGGCGCCTTGGCGCCGGTGGGGATGCGCTGGCGCTACCCCCTCGGCGCCCTGCTCGCGCACCGCTACGTCGCCCCGCGCCTCGCTTTGGTCGGCGACGCCGCGCACGGCATCCACCCGATCGCGGGCCAGGGGCTGAACCTCGGGTTCCGCGACGCGGCCGCGCTCGGGCGACGGGTGATCAACGCCGTGCGCGCGGGGCGGGACCCGGGCGCGCCCGATCTCCTCGCCTCCTCCCAGGCGGAGCGGCGGCCAGCGAACCTGCTCATGCTCGCCGCCACCGACGCTCTGGATCGTCTGTTCTCGACCGATCTCGCGCCTGTGCGGCTCGTGCGCGACCTCGGCCTCGCCGCCGTCGACCGGATGCCGGGCCTAAAGCGGGTGTTCATGCGCACCGCCATGGGGTTCTCTCCGCTGGACGGTCTGCGGGCCGCCTGACAGCCGCGCCGCGACCGGGCGCACAGGTCTGGCCAGGGCGGCCCCCCGCCGCCGTGGCCGCACCCCCCCGACTGGCAGCCCGCTCGCAAACGGGCGCGCCGGTCCGGCGCTGACCGGCACCGTCGCTCATGGCAAGCTCTCTCCCATGCCGCTGCGACCGGAAGATCTCCTCATCCGCCTCGACGCCTGGGGCATCGGCCACGAGACGCTGTGGCACGAGCCCGTGTTCACGGTCGCCGAGACGAAGGCGCTCGGCCTCGACCGGCGCCTGCCGGGCGCACACGTCAAAAACCTGTTCCTGAAGGACAAGGCGGGGGCGTTCTGGCTTGTCACCATGCTGGAGAGCCGAAGTGTGTCGGTGAACGCGCTCGCCCGGGCCGTTGCGGCGCCGCGAGTGAGCTTCGCTTCCGCCGAGGAGATGATCGCAACACTCGGGGTTGAACCGGGCTCGGCGACACCGTTCGCCCTCGTCAACGATAGCGCGCGCGGTGTTGCGCTCGTTCTCGATTCCGCCCTGGTCGATGGGCGTTTCGACCGGATCAACGCCCATCCCCTGACCAACCGAGCGACCACGGGCGTGTCGGTCGCGGGGTTGCTGTCCTTCCTTGAACGGGTCGGGCACAGCCCGCGGCTCGTTGATCTCGACGCCCTCGACCGCGCCGCCTGAGCCTCCGCCTCGGGGCTTGTTCGCGCGGCCTCTCACCTCATGTTATCGGAGCGCGCGGGGCCCGGTCCCGATCCTCAACCGAAGGCGCGCGGAAGGCGGCATGGACATCATCTTCGACCCGAAAGGCCAGGCGGGCTCACGCGGCAGCGGAGCCGCGGCCGACCTCGTGAAGGATGCGACGGAGGCGAGCTTCGTCGCGGACGTGATCCAAACGAGCCGCGACGTTCCGGTCATTGTCGACTTCTTCGCCACGTGGTGTGGGCCGTGCAAGCAGCTGACTCCGGTGCTGGAGTGCGTCGTGCGCGCCGCCGGCGGAGCGGTGCGCCTAGTCAAGGTCGACATCGACAAGAACCAGCGCCTCGCCGCCCAGCTTCGCATCCAGTCCGTGCCGACCGTTTACGCCTTCTTCCAGGGCCAGCCGGTGGACGGGTTCCAGGGCGCGCTGCCGGAAAGCCAGGTCAAGGCCTGGGTGGAGCGCCTCGTCCAGCTCGCCGGCGGGGTCATGCCGGCAGGTGAGCTGCTCGCTGCGGCCAAGGACGCCGCCGCGCGCGGCGCGCATGACGAGGCGGCGGAGATCCTGCGTGCCCTCTTGGCCGAAGAGCCGGAGAACGCCGAGGCCATCGGCCTCCTCGGCAGAGCCTTAATCGCCCAGCAGCGCTTCGATGAGGCAAAGGCCCTTGTCGCCACCCTCCCCGCCAAGGTCGAGGCGCACGCCGAGATCCAGGGCGTGAAAGCGGCCCTGGAGTTGGCCGAAAAGGGGCGGGAGGCCCAGGGCAAGCTGGTCGAACTGCAGGCACGGCTGGCCCGCAACGCCGATGACCATCAGGCGCGGTTCGATTATGCTGTTGCGCTGAACGCCCTTGGCAGGCGCGAGGAAGCGGCAGAGCAGCTTCTGCAGATCATCCGGCGCGACCGGGCATGGAACGACGAGGCCGCACGGCTGCAACTCTTGAAGTTCTTCGAGGCCTGGGGGCTCACCGACGAGGTTACCGTCGCAGCTCGCCGACGCCTTTCCTCGCTTCTGTTCCGGTGAGGCACGAGCCGGTGATGTCCGCCTCCGCCTGGCACCCGGCCTATGAGGACCTGCCGGGCGAAATCGCGGTGTTCCCCCTCACCGGCGCCCTGCTCCTGCCCCAGGGGCGGCTTCCCCTCAACATCTTCGAGCCGCGCTACCTCGCCATGACGCTCGACTCTCTGGCAGAAGGGCGCATGTTCGGCATGGTGCAGCCGAACCCGGCCGAACCACCCGGCGAGACCGGCCCTGCTCTGTACCGCGTCGGCTGCCTTGGGCGGCTCTCCTCGTTCAGCGAGACGGAGGACGGGCGCCTGCTCATCACGCTGACCGGAATCATCCGGTTCGAGATCGTGGCAGAACTTCCCCTGCGCCGGGGTTATCGCCGCGTGCGCGCCGACTACTCCGCCTTCGCCGAGGATCTCGACCTCGCGCAGCGACCCGAGCTGGACCGTGCGCGGCTCGAACGGAGCTTGCGCGCGTTCTTCCGCGCCCGCGGCATCGATGCCAACTGGCAGGCTGTGCGCGAAATGTCCAACGCCTCCCTCGTCACCACACTTGCCATGGTCTGTCCGTTCGAGCCCTGCGAGAAGCAGGCCCTTCTTGAGGCGCCTACGGTCGATGATCGGGCCGATTTGCTGCTCGCGCTGATCGAGATCGGCGCCCATGGCGGCTCCGAGGGGGGGCCGCGCTCGCCGCAGTCCTGAGGTGGCGCAATGAGCAACGAGATCGATGCCCGCCTGCTCGAGATCCTCGTCTGCCCGCTGACCAAAGGGCCGCTCCGCTATGATCGGGAGCGGAACGAACTGATCAGCGAACGAGCCGGCCTCGCCTACCCGATCCGGGACGGCGTGCCCATCATGCTGGCCGAGGAAGCCCGCCCTCTCGACAGCCCCGCTCCTCTGCCGAGGGGGCTCGGGGACCCCGCATCTGAGGCGTGAATGCGGAAGCCTGTTGAGCTTCGCGTCTCAAGGGCGGACCGAACCCTCACCGTCAGTTTCGACGACGGCGAACGGTTCGTTCTGCCGGCAGAGTATCTGCGCGTCGAGAGCCCCTCGGCCGAGGTGCAAGGGCACGCGCCCGGCCAGAAGGTGCTGGTCTGGGGCAAGGCCGAGGTCGGCATCCTCAAGGTCGAGCCCGTCGGCAACTACGCCGTACGCATCGTGTTCGACGACCTGCACGACAGCGGGATCTACTCCTGGGACTACCTCCACCAGCTCGGGCGCGAGCGTGACGCGCGCTGGTCGCGCTACCTCGCGGAGCTCGAGGCGGCTGGCAAGTCCCGCCACCCGCGCCGCGTCGTCCGCGCGTCCGACACCTCCGTCTAGCCGCCGACGCCGCCTGCGGCGTGAACGTGCCCCCCGGTCCCGGATCATGATCGCTCCGGCATCCTTCGCTTGGGGCTAGGCGCGAAACGCGTCGGCGATACGCCGCAGCGTGCCGTCGCGGCCGACCACCATGACGTCGAACCGCAGCGAGCAGCCGAACCAATCGGGCTTCTCGGCCATCACGATTTCGGCGGCGGCGATCAGCCGCGCACGCTGGCGGAGCGACAGGGCCGCGGCCGCCTCGGCCGCGCGGGCTCGCGCCTTCACCTCAACGATGACGGTGAGATCGTCTCGCCGCGCGATGAGGTCGATCTCGCCGGCCGCAGTGCGGTGGCGGCGGGCGAGCACGGTAAAGCCGTCGCGTTCGAGGGCGGCAGCGCACAGCGCCTCGGCGAAACGACCGTAGCCCTCCCCGTCCGCTCCGCGGCGACGAGCCGCGCCCATCCTCGCCTGCGCCGCTATTGCGCCGCCGGAGAGAGCTCGGGCGGAAGCACCGTTGCCGCGATCGCGGAGTCGAGCGCCTCATAGTCCGCAAGCCGGATCGCAGCGTAGAGCTCGGCACGGGTCTGCATGCGATCGAGCATTGCCGTGGTCGCCCCGTCGCGGCGGATGGCGGCGTAGAGCTCGGCGACAGACTTCGCGGCGACGCGCAGGCTGGAGACGGGCCAGATGATCATGCGGTAGCCGAGGCGCTCGAACTCCGCCGCAGTCAGGTAAGGGGTGCGGCCAAACTCGGTCATGTTGGCGAGCAGCGGGGCGGGCACGGCCTCGGCGAAGCGCGCGAGCTGTTCCCGGCTCGTCAGCGCCTCAGGGAAGATCGCGTCCGCGCCGGCCTCGAGGTAGAGCTTGGCGCGCGCGACCGCCGCCTCGAAGCCCTCCACGGCAGCGGCGTCGGTGCGGGCGATAATGAACAAATGCCGCGCGGCACGCTTTGCCGCCGCCACTTTTGCGGCCATCTCGGCCGGCGGCACCAGCCGTTTGCCATTGAGGTGGCCGCACTTCTTCGGCAGCTCCTGGTCCTCGATATGCACCGCCGCGGCCCCCGCCTCCTCGAAGGCGCGCACCATATGCATCGCGTTCAGCACGCCGCCGTAGCCGGTATCCCCGTCCACCAGAACGGGCAGGCCAGAGGCGCGGACGACGGTGCGGACGAAGAACGAGACCTCGTCGACGGTCAGTATGCCGAGGTCGGGCAGGCCCATGGACGCGCTCATCGCCGCCCCGGACAGGTAGAGCGCCTCGAACCCCGCAGCGCGGGCGAGTATCGCGGCAAGGCCGTCGTGCGCGCCGGGCATCTGCAGGATGCCACCGCGTTCGACCAGGGCACGGAAGCGCTGCCCCGCGGGTTCAAGGGGAAGCGTGGCGGCGTCGAGATAGGGCATGGCGGCCTGTCTTTCGGCAAGGGCGAGGCTATAGTGGAGTGTCCAGGGCTGGCCTCAGCCGTGGAGGCTCGCATGGGATGCTCCCCCTTCGCCAGGGCGTCGTCAGCGGAGCCGCTCGGCCTTTCCCACCCGCACGCGGCGCGGTGGGATGCCGCGGCCCGGCCGCCCGTCGGAGCAGCCTGCCTTGCCGGTCGTTTCCCTTACAGCTATAGGGCTTTGCTCCCATCCGCCGAGCGAGGATCACCCCATGGACATGACGGGCGAGCGGCGCATCCCCGCGCCGCGAGACAAGGTCTGGCAGGCTCTCAACGACCCGGCGGTGCTCAAGGACAGCCTGCCCGGCTGCGAATTCATCGAGCGCGTTTCCGACGGCGAGTACAACGCCCGCCTCGCGCTGAAGATCGGCCCGATGTACGCCCGCTTCTCCGGCACCGTGACCCTGTCCGACATCGATCCGCCGAACGGCTACACGATGAGCGGTGAGGGTCAGGGCGGTGTGGCGGGCTTCGCCAAGGGTCGGGCCAAGGTCCGGCTCGCCGAGGACGGACCTGACGCCACCCTGCTTACCTACGAGGTCAATGCGCAGGTCGGCGGCAAAATTGCCCAGCTCGGCGCTCGGCTGATCGACAGCACGGCAAAGACCCTAAGCGACCAGTTCTTCACCCGCTTCGCCAACCGGGTCGCTCCCCCCCCACCAGCGCCAGAGCCGGCCGCGCCGGCCGCGGCGGAAGCGACCGCCCGGGGCTTGGCCGGGATCGACTGGAGGGCGGAGCTCGCGGCGCAGCCGACCTGGGTGAAGATCTCGATCGCGATCTGGATTCTGATCGTGCTGATGATGGTGCTGTGAGCGGAGCGGAGGCCGGCCCTCCGCCGCCTTCCGAGGAGACCGGCCGCCGTCTTCCCTTGCCGGCCTGGGTCGCGCTCGTCGTCGCGCTGACGGGGCTGTTCCTCGCCCTTGGCCGCGCCCTCGGCTAAGGCGCTGTCCACGCGGTTCGAACGCCGCACTTGGCCGTGCGTGCAAGCAGCGTCACGCAGCCGGCCGATTCCCTATGTGCGCGATCTGCACTAGAGGAGCCGCATGGACGGACAGAGGCTCCTTCCCGCCGGCGTGGACGAGACGATCGCGCTTCTGGCGCGCGGCGACTACGTCGCCGACCGGGCTCTCGGTACCGCGGTGCATCTCGCCCTCGCGATGCGCCGGCCCCTGTTCCTCGAGGGCGAGGCCGGCGTCGGCAAGACCGAAATCGCCAAGGTTCTGTCGCGCACACTCGGGCGACGCCTCGTCCGTCTGCAGTGCTACGACGGGCTCGATCTCGCTTCCGCCCTGTATGACTGGAACTACACCCGGCAGCTGCTCGAGATCCGGCTCGCTGAAGCGGCCGGAGAGCGCGACAAGGAGCGGCTCGCGCGCGGCATCTTCGACCGCCGCTTCCTCATCGAACGCCCGCTGCTGCAGGCGATCAGCCCCGAGGGCGGCCCTGCCGTGCTGCTGATCGACGAGCTCGATCGGGCGGACGAGCCGTTCGAGGCCTTCCTGCTCGAACTGCTCGCGGACTGGCAGGTGACGATCCCGGAGCTCGGCACCGTGCGCGCGGCGGAGCCGCCAGTGGTCGTCATCACCTCGAACCGCACGCGCGAGATCCACGACGCCCTGCGCCGTCGCTGCCTCTACCACTGGGTCGATTTCCCTGATGCCGCGCGCGAGCTGGCCATCCTCGCGCGAAAGGCGCCGCAGGCGGGTGAGCGGCTCGCGCGGCAGGTGGTGGCCTTTGTGCAGCGGCTGCGGCAGATCGACCTGTTCAAGACGCCGGGGGTGGCCGAGACAATCGATTGGTGCGCGGCACTCGCGCATCTGGACGCGACCGAACTCGACACCGACCGGGTCGACCACACGCTTGGCGTGCTGCTGAAGTACCAGGACGACATTGCGCGCATCCGCGGCGAACAGGCGGCGGCCTTCGTGGCAGAGGCGAGGGCGGCCTGAGCCGGCTGGACGCGAAGGCCAGGGGCGGAACGGTGGAGAGAGGTGCCGCGGAACGATGAGCGCGATCGCTCACGGGTCGGGCCGGCTGCCGCAGAACGTGATGCACTTCGCGCGTCTGTTGCGTCGTGCCGGGCTGGCCGTTGGGCCCGGCCAGGTGCTGGATGCGATCGCCGCTCTCGACCACGTCGACCTTGGCCGACGGTCGGACGTGCACGTTGCGCTTCGCTCCGTGATGGCGGTGCGGCGCGACCAATGGGAGGTGTTCGACGCTGCCTTCTCCCTGTTCTGGCGCAACCCCGACCGCGACGTGGCGGAGGCGATGATGGCCGCGCTGGAAGGGCTGCGCCGCGCGCCGCAACCTGCGCGGTCGAAACCGGGCCACAGGCGCGCTGCGGAGGCGTTCGCCGAAGCCAGCAGATGCCGCACGGGTTCCGCGCCGGAAGCCGAAAAGACCCGGATCGACGCTTTGCTTGCTGTCTCCGACCAGGAGCGGCTGCGGCGGATGGACTTCGAAGCCATGGGCGAGGCAGAGATCCGGGCTGCGCGCCAAGCGATCGCGCGGCTCCGACTGCCGCTCGACTCCGTGCCGTCGCGGCGCTTCCGCCCTGACCGGCAGGGGCCGCGCGCCGACCTGCGCGAAACCTTGCGCAAGTCCCTGCGCGGAGGAGGGGTTCTCGTCGAGATCGCCCGGCGCGAGCGGCGAAGGCGCACGCCGCCGCTGGTCGCGCTCTGCGACATCTCCGGCAGCATGGGCCGCTTCGCGCCGATGCTTCTCCACTTCCTGCACACGGTCGCCTCCACACGCACCCGGACGCATGTCTTCCTCTTCGGCACGCGGCTGACCAACATTACGCGCGCGCTGCGCCATCGCGACCCCGAGGCGGCTTTCGCCATGGTCGCTGCCCTCGTGCCGGACTGGTCGGGCGGGACGCGCATCGGCGAAGCGATCGGGCGGTTCAACAAGGACTGGGCGCGGCGCGTGCTGGGCCAGGGGGCGGTCGTCCTGCTGATCACGGATGGGCTCGATCGCGATGCCGGTGCCGGTCTCGCCGAGGCCATGGACCGGCTGCACCGCTCCTGCCGCCGGCTGATCTGGCTTAATCCCCTCTTGCGCTACGAAGGCTTCGAGCCGCTTGCGAGCGGTATCCGGGCCATGTTGCCGCACGTGGACGACTTCCGCCCGGCGCACAATATCGAGAGCTTGGAGGGCTTGGTGCGGGTCCTCTCCGCCCCGGCCCAGGCAGGGAGGACGGCAGCATGACGGACGACACCGAGGACGTTCTTGCCATCGCCGGGCGCTGGGTGTCGGAAGGGGAAACGGTCGCTCTCGCCACCGTGGTCGAGACCTGGGGCTCCTCGCCACGCCCGCCGGGATCCCGCCTCGCGGTCACCGCCTCGGGCAGGCTTGCGGGCTCCGTTTCGGGGGGCTGCATCGAAGGCGCGGTGGCGGAAGCCGCGCAGACCGTCATGGAGAGCGGCCGACCGACGCTCCTCTCCTTCGGTGTCACCGACCAGCGCGCCTGGGAGGTTGGCCTCGCGTGCGGCGGTACGGTTTCGGTCTTCATTGAGAAGCTCGAATGACACCGGCGATCCTCTCAGCGCTCGCCACCGCGCGCGCCGAGAAGCGGGCGGTCCTGCTCGCCACCCGGCTAGCGGATGGCGCGCAGGCGCTGATCGACGAGGCCGGCGTCTTCGGCGAGGCCGTCCCCGAGGCGCTGGTCGCGGCGGCGCGGCAGGCCCTCGCCGAGGACGCCGCGCGCGTGGTCGAGAACGGGGGCGAACGGTGGTTCCTCCATCCCCACGCCCCCCCCTTCAGGCTCGTTCTCGTCGGCGCGGTGCATATCGCGCAGGCGCTCTGCGCGATGGCGCCGCAGCTCGGCTTTGCCGTGACGGTGATCGACCCGAGACGGTTCTTCGCCACGCCAGAACGATTCCCGAACATCTCCCTCGACGACCGCTGGCCGGACGAGGCGATGGCAGCCATCGCCCCCGACCGCCGCACCGCCGTCGTCACCTTGACCCACGACCCGAAGCTGGACGACCCCGCCCTTGATGCTGCCCTGCGCACAACGGCCTTCTACATCGGCGCGCTGGGCTCGCGCCGAACCCACGCGGCGCGCCTCGCCCGCCTGGCCGCGCTGGGCCATTCGCCGGAAACCCTTGCGCGGATCCGCGGGCCCGTGGGGCTCCCCATTGGGGCCGTGACCGCGCCCGAGATCGCGCTTGCCATCCTCGCCGAGATCGTCGCCCTGCGTCGCGGCGCGGCCTCGGCGCTGCGTACGCCGGCGGAGAGGGCGGCGTGATTCTCGGCGAGGTCGCGACCGAACAGGCCGAAGGCGCAATCCTCGCCCACAGCCTGCGCGCGGGCGGAAGCGTCATGAAAAAGGGCCGCGTGCTGAGCGGCCCCGACCTCGCGCTCCTGCGGGCAGCTGGCGTCGCGCGCGTTGTCTGCGCCCGGCTGGAGGCTGGCGACGTCGGCGAGGACGAGGCGGCACGCCGCATCGCTGAGGCCTGCCTCGGCCCCGGATTGTCCCGCAGCCGCGCCGCAACGGGGCGCGTCAATCTGCACGCGGCCGCGCCGGGGCTGCTCCGGGTCGACCGAGCCCGAGTGGATGCCCTGAACGCGGTCCACGAAGCGATCACGCTCGCTACCCTGTCCGACCATTCAGCGGTGGTTGCCGGCGAACTCGTGGCGACGGTGAAGATCATTCCTTTTGCCGTCCACGGGTCCGTGCTCGCCGCGGCCGAGGCTGCCGCCCGCGGCCCATCGCCGATGCTCGCGCTCTATCCGTTTCGTCCCCGCCCCGTCGGCCTCGTGCTGACCCGGCTTGCCGGGCTGAAAGCGAGCGTGCTCGAAGGCACGCTGGCGGCAACGCGGGCGCGGGTTGAACGGCTCGGCGCGAGCCTGCTTGAATCGGAACTCTGCCCGCACGAGGCCGATTCTGTCGCCTCCGCGCTGTCGCGGCTGCTCTGCCGGGGCGCGGAGATGCTGCTTGTCGCCGGCGCCTCGGCGGTCGTTGATCGCCGCGACGTTTGCCCCCAAGCGATCCTGCGCCTAGGCGGGGAGATCCTTCACTTCGGCATGCCGGTCGATCCGGGCAACCTCCTCCTCCTTGGCCGGATCGGCGAGGTGCCCGCGATCGTGCTGCCGGGCTGCGCGCGAAGCCCGAGCCGAAACGGGTTCGACTGGGTGCTCGAACGGCTGATGGCCGATCTGCCCGTCACTGGGCGCGACATCATGGCCATGGGCGTGGGGGGGCTTTTGAAGGAGATCCCGCTTCGCCCCCTGCCGCGCGCGCGTGCCACCGAGGGTGAGGTCGAGCCCGTGCCGAACCGCCCGATCGCGGCCGTCGTGCTCGCGGCCGGACGCTCCGCGCGCTTCGCCGGCGCGAACAAGCTTCTGCTTCGCGGCAGCGACGGCCGGGCCATGGTTGCGCGCACGGTCGACAATGTGCTCGCCTCGAGTGCCCGGCCGGTCGTCGTCGTCACCGGCCATGCCGCGGAGGCCGTCGCCGACGCCCTTTCGGGCCGGGAAGTGTGCCTTGCCCGCAACCCGGACCACGCCGAGGGCATGGCGAGCTCGATCCGTGTCGGCATCGAAGCTCTTCCCGAGGAGGCGGCGGCGGCGCTGATCGTGCTGGCAGACATGCCGCTCGTTTCGCCGGCCGTGTTGGAGCGGCTGATGGCTGCCTTCGACCCGTCCGCCGGGCGGGAGATCATCGTTCCCACCTTCGCTGGCGCGCGCGGCAACCCGGTCTTGTTCGGTGCGCGCTTCTTCGGCGCCTTGTGCACGCTTGCCGGCGATGTCGGGGCGCGTGGCCTGCTCGCTGCCCATGCCGAGGCAGTGCACGAAGTCGTGGTCGAGGACGACTCCGTCCTGCGCGACTTCGACACGCCGGCCGCTCTCGCCAACGTGCCGGACCTCGCCGGCGCCTGAAGCGCTATACCCCTCCCCCGTGCCCGGCCGGCAAACGCTCGCCGGAGCAGATCGTCCACGGGCGATCCCTGCCGTGAGCGTGCGGAGCCGCGCGCAGAATACCCGGAGCGGTTTCCACCCGTGCGGAAACCGCTTGAGGGTCAGGACTCATAACCAGCAAGTGACGGTTGCGGCGAGGGAGAGGGGGCTGAGGGAGACGCTGCGGATGCCGGTGCTGTCATAGGCAGCATCGGCGATGCAGAGCCTGGCTGACGGCCAGGGCGCGAGCAGGGCGAGGGCCACCGGCGCATCGCCGCGCTGTCAGTTCGAAACCCGAGGGGAT
>Ga0308417_1000759_pt1 | contig 22617 bp, 22 predicted proteins | sample HotsprSampleOS65_FD_203528 | JGI IMG/M metagenome (GOLD analysis project Ga0308417, IMG submission 203528) | Hot spring phototrophic mat microbial communities from Octopus Spring, Yellowstone National Park, Wyoming, United States - 20090730_OS65 ...
ACGCATTGCGAGGTACCCTGCGAACCATGCTACGGGCATCTGCATCGTATTCCGCTGCTGATCTTCGGCACATGAAACGCTGCCTGGACCTGGCTTCCCGGGGAGCGGGAAAGGTCTCTCCCAACCCCATGGTCGGCTGCGTCATCGTGCGCGATGGACGAGTGATCGCCGAAGGGTACCACCGCCGGTTTGGTGGGGCGCATGCTGAGATGGATGCAGTGAGGTCAATTGCAACGGGAACCCTACGCGGCTGCACGGTATACGTGAATCTCGAACCGTGCTCCCATCACGGCAAGACCCCACCGTGCGCCGTCATGCTCGCACGAATGGGGGTGCAGCGTGTCGTCTGTTCGCTCCGAGATCCAAATCCCTGCGTCAACGGACGCGGTATCGCCATTCTCCGGCGATCCGGTATCCGGGTCGACGTCGGTCTGCTTGCTCGTGAAGCCGCAGAGCTGAACCGCCGGTACCTTGTATGGGTGCGTACCGGACGTCCGTTTGTCACCCTGAAAGCCGCGGTCACCCTTGATGGGAAAACCGCAACAGCAACCGGCGTATCCCGGTGGGTGACCTCGGAACGTGCGCGATCACACGCCCGCCGCATGCGGGCGTTGCACGACGCGGTGATCATCGGCATGGATACCGCCAACACGGACAATCCGCTCCTGACTGTCCCAGGCGGGCGACACGGCCCGATGCGTGTCGTGATCGGTTCGTTGCAGCACCTGCGTCCCGGTCTGCGGCTCTGCTCTCCGGACGGACCGTCCACGATGATCGCCTCGCCGATGATCTCGCGTGCCACACTCCGGCGACTCAGCCGTGGTTGCAGGGGAACGATGGTCGCGGTATTCCGGGGAAAGACGGTCCCGCCCGGCCGTCTGCTCGCGCTCCTCAGCGATCTCGGGGTATCTTCAGTGTTCGTTGAAGGCGGCGGGGAAACGGCGTGGCATTTTGTGCAGGCCGGCCTGGTGGATGAAATCCTCCTGTATGTGGCGCCGAAAATACTGGGCGGTTCCCGGGCGAAGACATTCGTTGGCGGTAAAGGCTTCAGGTCTTTGGCGTGTACACTGCCACTGACCATCACCTCAACACAACCCATCGGCCATGACGTGCTGATTGTCGCCCGACCCGTACGCCGCCGGATGGATGGCGCAACCACAGCACGGGTACGGAGCACCCATGTTCACCGGTCTCATTGAAGACACCGGGCGTGTCACCGCACGTTCCGGCGGCGTTCTTTCCATCACAACGCGACTCAACGACCTGCGTCGCGGCGGGTCGCTCGCAGTCAATGGCGTGTGTCTCACCATGACGGCGGTCACCCGACGCAGCTCGTCGGAATGGCTCGTCAGCGCGGATGTTTCCGGGGAGACGATGCGGCGCACCGCCATCGGACATCTGCGGACCGGCCACCGGGTCAACCTGGAACGCCCCCTGCGAGCCGACGCCCTCATGGATGGACACATTGTGTTGGGACACGTGGACTGCGTCGTACGTCTCCTGCGAATCATCCCGCAGGGGGTGGAACGTCGTCTGTACTTCGAGCTGCCTGCCAGCTCGGAACACCTTCTGGCGGAAAAGGGATCGGTCGCCCTGGACGGGATCAGTCTGACGGTGGCGGAGGTAACACCCCGCTCATTCAGCGTGGCGGTCATTCCGGCGACATGGGAACGCACCGTCCTCAGCGACCGGCGTCCGGGTGATCCTGTGAATCTGGAGTTCGACGCGCTGGCTCGATATGCAGCCGCCGCACCCGGACATCGTGGAAGCTCAGTCACCCGCGCACTCCTTGAACGCGCCGGTTTTCTGGAGAGGAATGGCCGCACATGAAAAGCACGAGATGCAGGGAATCCGCGCTCAACCACGGATTCAGTTCCATACCCGATGCACTGCGCGATTTCCGTGCCGGAAAGGGGCTCGTAGTCGTGGATGACCCATCCCGGGAAAACGAAGGGGATATCGTCTTCCCGGCACAGACTATAACCGCGGCAGACATCAACTTCATGGCCAAACACGGCAGGGGGCTCATCTGTGTCGCCCTGGAACGAAAACGCCTGGAGGAACTCAACATCCCCTTGATGGTTGAGTCACCGGATGCGCCCCGTGAGGCGGCGTTCACTGTTTCCGTCGATGCACGTGAGGGCATCACCACCGGCATATCGGCACATGACCGGGCACTGACCATCAGAAAGCTGGTCGATCCCGGATCCGGACCGCGTGATTTCGTCCGGCCAGGGCACGTATTCCCGCTGGCATACCGCGACGGGGGCGTGCTGGTCAGGGCGGGCCATACCGAAGCATCCGTCGACCTGGCACGACTCGCGAACCTGTTTCCTGCGGGAGTCATCTGCGAAATCATGGGCGATGACGGTAGGATGGCACGACTCCCCGCGCTGACCGCGTTTGCGCGGATCCACCGCATGAAACTGATCACCATTGCGGACCTCATCGAGTATCGCCGCAAGACCACCCGCTACGTCCGGAAACTCGCATCAACCATGCTGCCCACGCAGTTCGGCAACTTCCACATACACGTCTACGAGAATACACTCAACAACGAACAGCATGTGGCGCTGGTCCGCGGCGCGGTGCGCAACAAGCAGAACGTCCTGGTCCGGGTGCACTCCTCCTGTCTGACCGGCGATGTCCTCGGTTCCCTGCGCTGCGACTGCGGCATCCAGCTGCGAACCGCCCTGCGGATGATCGCCCGCGAGGGATCCGGCGTACTGCTGTACCTGAACCAGGAAGGACGGGGGATCGGTCTTGCCAACAAGCTGCGTGCCTATCAGCTGCAGGACCAGGGGTACGACACTGTCGAGGCGAATATCAAGCTCGGCTTCCCGGCGGATCTGCGCGACTACGGCATCGGCGCCCAGATCCTCGCTGATCTCGGCCTGACTTCGATCAGGCTTCTGACCAACAATCCCTGTAAGGTCATCGGTCTGGAAGGGTACGGGCTGCGCATCACGGGGCGAGTTCCCGTTGAAATACCGCCTCAAAACAGGTATATGAAACGGTACCTTCGCGCAAAGAAACTGAAACTCGGCCATCTGCTGCACCACATCTGAATGACACGTCCGGCATCGCCCGGCATCCACGCTCCGACGGAGGATGACGCACATGATCAAGGTTACCGAAGGCAAGCTCATCGGCAAGGGGCTCACGTTTTGCATCGTTGCTTCCCGATTCAACGATTTCATCACCTCGCGACTGGTGGATGGGGCGACCGACGCGCTCCTGCGCCACGACGTGGATGAGAAGAACATTCAACTCGTTTGGGTTCCGGGAGGATTCGAGCTTCCGCTGGCGTGCAAAAAAATCGCGCAGCGCGGCGCCTGTGATGCCATCATCGCACTCGGGGCGATCATCAAGGGGGATACCCCGCACAACGACTACATCGCGCGCGAGTGCGCCAAGGGAATCGCCCAGGTCATGTTGGACACGGGCGTTCCGATCTCTTTCGGCGTCATCACGCCGGACACTCTCGAACAGGCCATCGAACGTGCCGGAACCAAAGCGGGCAACAAGGGGGCGCAGGCGGCACTCGCAGCGCTGGAACTCGTCAACGTGCTCAAATCGCTCTGAACAACATCGAGAACCCGATCCCCATGCCGGTCCATGACACACTCCATGACCCCTTCTGAAACCACGACGGGCAGGTTCGGCTTGCGGCGCAAGTCCCGCATCCTGGCGCTCAACGCCCTCTTTCTCCTGGACTCTTCGTGGATGACGGTCGGCGATGTGGTACGCATTATTTTCGCTGAGGAAACGGACCGGCCAGTGCACGCCGTCCGCCATTCCCTTCTTTTGATCCTCACCGCGGCGCAACACCGGAAACGCATCGACGCCGAGATCAGCGCGCGGCTTGAGAATTGGAGCCTGGAACGCACCGCCATGCTCGACAGGAACATCCTGCGCATCGCCGCGGCGGAGTTCATCGCCTGCCCGCAGGTTCCGCTGAGCGTGGTCATCAACGAGGCCATCGAGATCGCCCGGGAATATTCCACCCCGGATTCGCCGCGGTTCGTCAACGGGATACTGGACCGCATCAAACACCTCCGCACCGGTGCTCCGTCCGCGGAAAACGCCGCCCACCCTGACGCATGACGGCTGCAATCCCGCCGAAAGAAGTGGTGGCACGTGCCAGACGTCTGCGTGCCGCCATCGCCGACCATGATCGCCGGTACTACCTGCTGGAACACCCGCGCATCGCCGACGCTGAGTACGACGCGCTGGTTCGGGAACTCGCCGACCTTGAACGTGCGTATCCCGCACTCGCCGCGCCGGACTCCCCCACTGTAACGGTGCGTGGCACCGCATCGAGCCGGTTCGCCCCGGTCACCCACATCGTTCCGATGTTGTCTTTGGACAACACCTACAATCCCGAAGAGCTGGTGGCATGGTTCGATCGCATTGCAAGACTCTTGCCGGAATCGGCGCGTCATGAATACATGGTCCAGCCCAAGATCGACGGATTGAGCTGCTCGCTTACGTATCGTAACGGCACACTCGTCACCGCAGCCACCCGCGGGGACGGTGCGGTAGGGGAGGATGTCACCGCGAACGCGCGCACCATCGCTTCGATACCGCAGCGTTTGAAAGCTGCAGGCGGCCCGCCGCCGGAGGTGCTCGAAGTACGGGGGGAAGTCTACCTGGAACGCGATTCTTTTGTCCGCCTCAACGAAACCCTCACCGCACGCGGGGAGTCACCGTTCGCGAATCCCCGCAATGCGGCGAGCGGATCCCTGCGCCAGAAGGACCCTGCTGTTACAGCACAGCGTCCTCTGCGTTTCCAAGTTCACTCATTCGGGATGTCAGAGGGGATGTCGTTTGCCGACGACGATGCCTTCCTGTCCTGGTGCGCCCGCGCCGGTCTCCCCGTGATCGAGCCACGCTCCGTGTGCCGCAGCGCACGACAGGCGCTTGATGCGTGCCTCGCGCTGCAGCAGAAGCGGGACGATCTCCCGTACGACATTGACGGCGCGGTGGTCAAACTCAACGCATTCGCGGACCGTGAAGCTTTGGGAGTCACCATGAAGTCCCCGCGGTGGGCGATCGCCTACAAGTTTCCGGCGCGTCAAGCGACGACCACCCTGCGCGACGTCACGTTCCAGGTCGGACGCACCGGAGTGATCACCCCGGTTGCTGAACTGGAGCCGGTCAGCTGCGGCGGCGTCACCATTTCGAGAGCCACGCTCCACAATTTCGACGAAGTGAAACGCCTCGGCCTCTCGATCGGTGACCGCGTGCTCGTCGAACGCGCGGGAGAAGTCATCCCCAAGGTTGTCGCTCTCGTTGACAAAGCGCCCCGTCCGATCCCCATAGAACCGCCGGAACGGTGCCCTTCATGTGGACAGCCGGTCGTTCGTGAAGACGAGGTCGCATACCGCTGCGTCAATCCGCTCTGCCCCGCACAATTGGTGGAGCACATCGTTCATTTCGCTTCCCGCGGAGCTATGGACATTGACGGACTGGGGAGTGCGGTCGCTCAGCAGCTGGTGGACGCCGGCCTGGTCCGCGATATCGCCGATCTGTACCGACTGACTACGGAACATCTCCTGGGTCTTGAACAGTTCAAACGCCGCCGTGCCGCGAATCTTCTGGCGGCGATCGAACGATCAAAACGACAGCCCCTCAGCCGCTTGCTGTACGCTCTCGGCATTCGCCACGTCGGCGAGAAGTCCGCCCGGAACCTCGCCCGGACGTTCCGCTCGATGGATACCCTGCAAGCCGCCGCCCAAGACGATCTCGCCGCGGTCGACGAGATCGGCCCCGTGATCGCAGCGTCCGTGCGCGGGTTCCTCGACAGACCGGAGACCGCACGCCTCATCGAACGCCTCCGCACTGCAGGAGTGTCCCTCAGTGAACCGGAGTTGCCACCCGGCACCACGGGAATCCGTCGGGTGCTCGAAGGAGTGACGGTCGTGTTCACCGGTGAATTGGCGACGATGACGCGCGACGAAGCGCAGCGGCTGGTGGCCTCTCTCGGGGGGAAAACGGCTTCGTCGGTCTCATCAAAGACCGGGATGGTCGTCGCCGGGACTGCGGCAGGGTCCAAACTGGCGCATGCGAGGCGGCTGGGTGTGCGGGTCCTGGATGAGGCGGAGTTCATCGCGTTGTTGCGCGCCGCCGGGTTGAACCCTGCGGCAGGAGATGTCTGAAATGCGTGCGTTCGGCCGACGACCCCGTGCGGCAGCCGCCGATCTTCGCGACAGCGCTGATGCCGCGTTCCAGTGTGCATGCCGGCTCCTCGGGTACCGGGACCGCTCGACCGCGGAGCTCACCGCCAAACTGCGGGAGCGGGGGTTCTCCCCGAAAGCGGTGGAAACCGCTCTCCACCTGCTGACCGAACGAAATCTGCTCGACGACCAGCGGTTCGCCCGATCCTATCGCGACATCCAATTACGGCGCGGCCGCAGCCTGCGTCTCATCGTCCAGGAACTCAAACGCACCCACGGCATCGAGGAACTGCCACCGGATCCTGACGAAGATCCCGATGCCGGTATTCTCGCGATACTCAGGCGCCGCTTCGGTCACCTCCCGGATTCACCCGCGGTCAGACGACGAATCACGGGGTTTCTGCTACGCCGCGGGTTCGACTACGATTCCATCCGCCGGCTTTCCGGAATACTGCAGAAGCGTATCGCGAACGCTGACCAGGATGCCTGAAATGACGACTCCCTTGCGGATTCTCATCACGGGCGCAAACGGACTGATCGGCAGTGCACTGGCCCGCACCTTAGCGGCACCAGATCGCCAGCCGCCCTGCGCGGTGCGCTGTCTGGTACGCGCCAGCAGCGACCTGACCAGCCTCACATCGATCCGCGACCGGATTGAAATGGCAACGGGGGATGTGACCGACCCTGCGTCGCTCATCGCCGCACTCGCACACGTAGACGTTGTCGTCCACTGCGCCGGGGTGCTCCGGTGCCGTGACACACAGCGCTACTACCGGGTGAACCGTGACGGCGCACGCACCCTTGCAGAAACCGCCGTCGCTGCCGGAACCGTGCGGCTCATCATCAGCATTTCTTCGCAGGCGGCTGCCGGGCCTGCGGGAGACGGCGATCCCCGTGACGCGTCCCACACCGCCTCCCCGGTGTCCGAGTACGGCCGCAGCAAGCTCGCCGGAGAGTCCGAGATCCTGCGCGTCACGGCGGGTACCCGGACGCACACCGTGATCCTGCGCCCGGGTGCGGTCTACGGTCCTGGCGACCGCGATATGTTCACCTATTTCAAGTTGGCTGCTGCAGGATACCTGCCCGCGTTCACCCGCTCATTTCATATTCAATTCGCTTACCTCAGGGATGTGACACGCCTGGTCGCGTATCTGGCCACCCACCCTGACCGCGCTCCCGAGGGCACCTATTACGTCGCCGAACCCCGCTGCTACACGCTCCCGGAGCTCGCCGCTGTTTTTTCGACCGTCGTCGGGCGCACCGTACACGTGCTGCACATCCCGGGGTGGGCGGCGCACGCGGCGGCAATCTCGGCGGAGTTGGTTGCCCTGGTGCGGGGGAAACCGGCGACATTCAACCGTGACAAGTTGCGCGAGCTCCAGTGCGAACGATGGACATGCAGGTCCGAGACCATCGCGCGGTATATTGATGGATTCGTGTATACCCCGCTGTCCACCGGCGCCACGGAAACGTGGCGCTGGTACCGCGACCATCACTGGCTCTGAAAGGAACGTCGTCATGCACCATCAACCGCACTTCCATACAGTCAACCCGGTCACCATCCGGGACAACGTCTTTGAACTCATCGGCACCGATTGGATGCTGGTCACCGCGGGCAATCCGGATGCGTTCAACACGATGACCGCCAGCTGGGGCGGGATGGGTATCCTGTGGAACCTGAAGGTGGCTTGGTGTGTGATCCGGCCGACACGCCACACGTTCGGATTCATGGAACGGCACGACCGGTTCACCCTGTCGTTCTTCACGGAACAGTACCGCGAAGCTCTTGAGCGGTGCGGTTCACTCTCGGGGCGTGACACTGACAAAGTGTCGCGTGCAGGACTGCACCCGCTGGCGGTCGCACCCGGATGTGTAACGTTCATCGAGGCGCGTCTCGTGCTGTGTTGTCGGAAAATCTACCACCACGATATCACACCGGCTGGATTCCACGATCCGGCGATCCACAACCACTATGCGGCGGAGGACTACCATCGCATGTACGTCGGCGAAATCACCGCAGCGCTCATGCCCTGAGCGGAGGAACAACAATCCATGCACGTCAGCGATGCCATTGCGGCACGGCGGGCGTACCGTTCACTGTCGCCCGAACCCATATCCGAAGAGACCTTGGACGATCTCGCCCGGGCGGCCTCCCTCGCCCCCTCATGCTACAACAAACAGCCGTGGCGCTTCGTCTTCGTCCGATTGCCGGAACAGTTGTCCCGACTCCGGGAAGCGCTCAGCGAAGGCAATGAGTGGGCGCGCAACGCCCCGTGCATCGCGGTGGTGCTCGGGAGGCGGGAAGATGACTGCCTCATCGACGACCGGGACTACTGGACCTTTGACATCGGATTGGCAACGGCGTTCCTCATACTGCGTGCCACCGAACTCGCCCTGGTGGCACACCCCATCGCGGGGTTCGATGCCAGAACGGTACGAGCCGTTGTGGGCATCCCTGATGATGTGCAAGTCGTCACCCTGGTCATCCTGGCACGCAGGGCCACCGGGATCCTGCCGAATCTTTCCGCCGGACAGCGCGCCGCCGAAATGCAGCGACCCGTGCGACGCCCCCTGGATGCCGTGCGTTCGTTCGACTCGTACCGGGAAAAGCTCCGGCAGTTCTGATGTCCCGCCGGTTGCGTTCCGCGTCCGCATTTCATATGGAAACATCACCGATGTCATGGGGTGTCTCGCGTGCCCCCGCATCGGTGAAAACGGGGCGCTCCCGCACCGCCCCTGCTCACGGCGGGTAACCACATGCCACACGTCATTTTGCTGACCACCTTCGCGGTCACTAACATCGCTGCAGGCATTGCGATTTTTCACTTCTTGATGCTGTGGAAGCGCGCTGAGCACATCTACCACTATTCGCTGCTGGACGGTGTATTCGAATTCTGCGGCATGATGGAAACTGCGTACTTCGTTCTTCTGCTCGGGATCGCTTTCACGGGGCTTGAAGGTACGCCGTTTTTCGCCGGGACCGGGGTATCCACCTGGGTGGTTTCAACAGCACTCGTTACCGCACTCAACCGTCTGTTCATCACCCGGAACATGATCGTTTGCCTGCTCGCCGCCCTCCTGTCCAATGCTGTTGCTCTCGGCGTTCTGCACATCCTTAAACAGATGCTGTCCGCCTACACTGGATGAACCGTCCATCGTACACACACCGGGATCAGGGGGGATCATGAGAATCATCAAGATCGTCATTCTAGGGATCGTCCTCACGATGGTTTTCACCGCCGTATACGTTGTCGCAGACAGAGAGGGGGTGAAAAACCTGGTCAAAGTTCGACGGCTGCTCCGTCAGAAGACGGTCACGGAGAAGGATCTCGAGCAGATCTTCGGGACGGCCCTGGAAACAAAGGTGTCACCCGACCGAAAAAAGCATACCCTGCGCTACCGCGCGCCCAGGCTGCTCGGTGGCTCCTTTACGGCAACGGTGCGTACCGACATCGACCGGATAGAGGAGATAACAATCGGTTCAACGGTGCTTCGACGTTTCGCACCGGAGATGCCCGCTCGCTGAATCCCGTGCCCGTCCCTGACGGCTGACACACCCCTGTCGGCGGAAGGCCTCACTTGACAACCGGCTTTTTTTTATATATTTCTCAACAGAATTGACGGTCCTCCCCGAGGACTCCATCATCAAACGAAGGACATGTCCCTATGTACGGCATTATCGAGACTGGCGGCAAACAGTATGTCGTTGAGAAAGGTGCAACGATCACCGTAGAGAAGCTCGAGGGCAACGCGGGTGGCGAAATCGTCCTGGACAAAGTCCTGCTCATCAAGGACGACTCCGGTGCGGTACAACTGGGCGAGCCGCATCTCCCGAATGCCCGTGTCGTCGCCGAAATCGTCGAACAGGCGAAATCGCGCAAGATCATCGTTTTCCGCAAGGGAAATCCCAAGAAAAACTGGCGGCGCAAGATGGGGCACCGGCAGTGCATCACCGTCCTTCGGGTGAAGGACATCACGTTTCAGTGAGGTGATCGGCCATGGTACATGCAGTCAACGGGCGGGACAGCAATCCGAAGAACTTGGGCGTAAAAGCCTATCAGGATCAGAAAGTAACCGCCGGCTCCATCATCGTACGCCAGCGCGGAACCCGTTTCGTGGCGGGTAAGAATACATTCCTGGGCAAGGATTACACCATCCACGCTAAAATAGACGGCAAGGTGCTCTTCCGCAACATCAGCAAGACCAGACAGTGCATCGACGTGATACCTGCCTGACGCTCGGCTTCCCGTGCGGGGAGGCGGCATGTTCGCCGACACCGTAACGATTTACGTTGAATCGGGCAAGGGCGGCGACGGCTGCGTCAGTTTCCGTCGGGAAAAATTCATTCCCCGGGGCGGGCCTAACGGCGGGGACGGCGGCAGGGGCGGTGATGTGCTGCTCCGCGCCGATTCCCGAATGACCACCTTGTACGACTTCGTACTGCGCCCCCACTTCAAGGCACGCAGCGGTGGTCCGGGCAGGGGCAGTCTCATGTCGGGAGAGGACGGCCCGGATCTCGTCATCAACGTGCCGTGCGGAACGGTGGTCTGGAAACTGGGACCGCGTCCCGGACATACCCTCCCATCCCCGCGGGAATTCGTCGCAGACCTCACAACCCACGGCCAGACACTGCTGGTGGCGAAGGGCGGCCGCGGCGGCCGCGGCAATACCGCATTCAAATCTTCGACTAACCGTGCACCACGGGTCGCCGAGCTCGGTGAACCCGGACAAAAAGCGGTACTACTGCTGGAACTCAAGCTCATCGCGGATGTCGGCCTGGCCGGTCTCCCGAACGCCGGAAAGTCCACCCTGCTGTCCCGGATTACCGCCGCCCGTCCAAAAATCGCCCCGTACCCGTTTACCACGCTCTCTCCCAATCTCGGCGTCTGTGTGCACCACATGCGTTCATTCGTCATCGCCGACATCCCCGGGCTGATCGAAGATGCACACACGGGCAAGGGACTGGGCACCGACTTCCTGCGGCACATCGAACGAACCCGCTTCATCGCGCACGTGATTGATCTTTCCGGGATGACCGGCATGGAACCCGTCGCCGCGTATCGGACCGTTCTGAAGGAATTACGCTCATACTCACCGGCGCTGATCCAGAAACCATCCATTCTCATACTGACGAAAGCCGACACCACCGATCAGAAGGCCGCCACCGCCGCGGCCGCGGCGCTCCGGAAAGCGGCACGTTCTTCTGCCGGTGTCTGCGTCGTGTCATCGGTCACCGGCGCAGGTATTGAAAAGATGCTTGATAAAATGGTACAGGTGCTTGACCGGACGCACGCGAACGCGACGTCTGCGGATCCAGAGGCACCGACGGATGATGCGGTGGTATCGTTCAAACGGTACGAATTCCATCCGGGGTTCACGGTTGCCCGCGTACACGGCGTACTGACAGTCGATGGGGAATCCATTCGCCGTGCGGTCGCTATGACCGATTTCAACTTTCCGGAAGCGGTCATACGCCTGCGCAGGAGGCTCCGGGCGATGGGTGTGGAGCGTCTCCTCAAGAAGAATGGCGTGACGTCCGGGGAACGGGTCGTCATCGCGGACCGCGAGTTCGAGTTCCAGCCGGATGATGACACGCCATCCAAACGCGCTCGTACTACGAAGCCGGCGTAGCTCAGCGGTAGAGCAGCCGCCTTGTAAGCGGCTGGTCGGAGGTTCGATTCCTCTCGCCGGCTGGTCTTTGTCGGGACGGTTCCGACGGGGGCATCCCTTGGTGCGCCCGATTCCACACCCACGGAGGAAAGCGATGCATCCCATCACGCGTCGGTTGACCGGGTTCCCGATGGCTGCGGGTGCCGCGTTTCTCACGATAGCGTGCGGCTGTTCGGACACCGCACCGTCATCACGCCTGTCAGCTCCCGCAGCGAAAGTCCGCTTCAATACCTACCGCGATGATTGGATACGTCTGTGGATCGCCCCGGGCGCACCCATTTCCGAAGTATCCGCGTACCTCACCGCCAACAACGTATCGCACTCGGTGCGAAGGGTCGGTCATCCCCATCTGGACGGCGTCGCCGGCGTGGGGACTCTGGTCGTTGACAATTCGCCGTTCGTGTACAAGTTCGGGGACCGGGGGTATAAACCCGAAGAGGACGTCAACCTCTTCGAGATGGTCATAGACAGTGCGAAATTGAAGCGCACTATCGTGAACCCGGCGTACGTGAACATACCTCCGTACGAGTACCTGACCGCCCACGGGTGGGAACACCTGTACATCTACAACCAGAATGACGGCTCGCTCGACGCATTCCGCATTGCCGATCTTCCCGAGATGACCACCGCACAGCTGCGCACCGGCGGCAAACCGCTCCTCAACTTCTTTCAGATGACGGACAACCGCAAGTACCTGGGGGTGCTCTACGCGCGTTCCTGGAAGAACCTCTACGGGTTTCTCGGCGCTGAGTACGTGTCGCGCCAGCCGGTCGCAGCCATGCCTGAAAACATGCGCTACCTCACTCAGGAGTAATCCGGCCTGGCTGTAGGGCACACCCAGAGAACCATGCATCATCCGCGTCATACCATCACCGCCCTGCTGTGCGCATGCCTCACACCGTGGGGAGCCTGGCTGCACGCCGCTGATTTCGTGCATCCCCGCGAGTACCACCGGTCGAACAAAGACCTGGAACTGGTTTTCGTCGATATCGGTCAGGGAGACTGTCTTTTTGCACGCACGCCCGACGGCAGGTGCGCCCTCTTGGATGCCGGCGGACGACCTTACTGGCTGCGCGATGACCCCTTCGAACCGGGACGCGATGTGGTGGTTCCTTTCCTGCGTGCACGCGGTATTCCACAGTTGGACGCCATCGTAGTCAGTCATCCTCACGGGGATCATTTCGGCGGCTTCTCCGCGGTGCTCGCCGCCCTTCCGGTTATCCGTTTTTTCGACAACGGGTACACGAAGGGGGATCCGGACTACCCCGCCTTGCTGGATGCCGTGACCGTGCAAATGCGCATCCCATACCACCGCTTACGCGCCGGGGATCGCTGGATGGAAGGCGACCTCACAGTGCGGGTGCTGTTTCCCCCGGATCCTGTTCCGTTTGACCACGCCAACAATACCTCATTGGTCCTGGCCATCACCTATCGGTCGTTCTCGGCCCTCCTGATGGCGGACGCCGAACGCGAAGTGGAGGAACACCTGCTGAGGCAGCAGACAGTCACCAGGAAAGTGGATCTGTTGAAAGTAGGACACCACGGCTCCCGCACCTCCTCCACACGAGCGTTCTTATCCCGGGTACGCCCGGATGCTGCGATCATCTCGTGCGGTCGCGGTAATCGCTACGGCCATCCCCACCCCGAGACCGTCAAACGCCTGTCGGATATGGATGTGGATTTGTACCGGACCGACCGATGCGGCGATATCACCGTGCTCACCGACGGCAAGCTGTTTACGGTGATGACGTCCACGTACGTTCGCACCCATCGTTACCGATCCCCGGAGAACGCCGGACGAAGACGACGTCGTTCTGCATCGGCCCCCACCTTGAAATGACGACGGAAATGTGGTACAATATACTTTTAGGGATCGGCACCGCCTTCGACGTTACGCCGGTGGTGGGCCCGTAGCTCAGTTGGTAGAGCACCAGCCTTTTAAGCTGGCTGTCGAGAGTTCGAATCTCTCCGGGCTCACATACTTCCGCCGGTATTGACGCCGGGGAAACCACCGGTGCGATTCCCGAACGACACCATGGCATTCACCTTCATCAGACCCATCCCTACGCCGGAGGAGATCCTTCGCGCGCATCCGCTGCCCGCGCCGCTCGCGCGACGCAAGGCCGAGCGCGACCGGGCTATCATCGCAACACTGACCGGCCGTCGCCGCCTGCTGGTGATCATCGGGCCGTGTTCCGCGCACGACGAGGATGCCGTTCTCAACTACACGGAGCGTCTCGCCCGCGTCCAGGAGGAGGTCGCCGACCGTCTGGTGCTGGTTCCCCGCATCTACACCAACAAGCCGCGCACCACCGGCGAGGGGTACAAAGGCATGGTGCACCAACCGCACCACCGCCGGGCTCCCAACATGGCGGAGGGGATCGTAGCCATCCGCAGGCTCCACATCCGCGCACTGCAGGCGACGGGACTGTCTGCAGCCGACGAGATGCTCTATCCGGGCAACTACCCCTACCTCGCCGACCTGCTCAGCTACGTGGCGATCGGTGCGCGCTCGGTGGAGAACCAGCTGCACCGCATGACCGTGAGCGGACTGGACGTTCCCGTAGGCATGAAGAACCCGACCAGCGGGGATCTCTCCGTTATGTTTAACTCGGTACGGGCGGCACAGATTCCGCACACCTTCATCTACAACGGATGGGAAGTGGCGACCACCGGGAATCCGCTGGCGCACGTTATCTTGCGCGGCGCCGTGGATCGTTACGGCCTCAACATACCCAACTACCACTACGAGGATCTGATCCGAACTGCCGAGATGTACCGGGAGCGCCCCCTCCGCAATCCGGCGATCATCGTGGATACCAACCACGCAAACTCGGGCCGTCAACACCGCGAACAACCGCGCATCGCGATGGAAGTCATGTACAGCCGCCGCAACTCGCCGCTGCTCGCATCTATGGTCAAGGGCTTCCTGGTGGAGAGTTTCCTTGCCGACGGCTGCCAGAGCAGTGGGGGCCGCACGTACGGGAAGTCCATAACCGATCCATGTTTGGGCTGGCCGGAAACCAGGAAACTGCTCTTGAAGATAGCGTCGCTGGTTTGACAGACGATTGAAATACGTCACGGGTTTATATTCCGTCTCATCATCGGGGCGTGGCGCAGCGGTCAGCGCGTGCGGCTTGGGACCGCAAGGTCGGTGGTTCAAATCCACTCGCCCCGATTGCTGGCAGCTCATCCGTTGGTTCCTCCGACAGGCAACAATCGCGCTGTTCTGGAATGCATTTCTGGCGACCGTGGGCGCGCACGCCGACAATCCTCGGTATCTCCTGCGCGTTCCTGCCGTGAACCCGGCGACGGATGCGCTGTTGCCCGGGGATTGTCGAACACGTCTCATCGCAGATACGTTCTGCATCATAGAGACAACCACACCCTCAATCCCCGGTTTCCCGAGCGAAGAGATCGACCGCTGGCAATCTGCACTATCGGTCGTGCACGCGCTGGTCGCGATATCAACGGGAACCAATACGCGGTTTCCTCCCGACACCACGATCGTGCTGCGCGAACCGGCGTATGTACTGGTGCGGACTTCTCATGAAGGCCTGCGCATGCTCGCCGCAACATTCCGAATCCGTGTCCTGCCCGATGACGTGAAACCGCATCCCGCACCAGTCGTGGAACAGCCGATACCGTACCGGACACTCCGTTATACTCCGGCGTCTTCATCGGATATCCGCATTCGGAATCTGGTCGCCGCCTTGTCGAGCTCTTCGATCATGTCGCAGGTTCAGCATCTTCAATCATTCCAGACACGGTACACCCCCACACCGGGCTGCCGGGAAGCGAAACATTTCCTCGCGGAACGTTTTATCAGAATGGGGTGCATCGTCACGACCACACCCTGGTCCTGGGGTGGCTGGTCAGGAGACAACATCATCGCGGACCTACCCGGACTCGTCCCGGAACGACCGATGATTCTCCTGTGCGCACATTATGATTCCACCAACAACCGGGGGGATCCGAATACATCGGCACCGGGGGCGGACGACAACGCCTCGGGATGCGCGGCGCTCCTGGAGATGGCACGCATTCTCGCCGTGCACGCTCAGCGTTGTGAGGCGGGGATACGATTCGCCTGTTTTTCCGGTGAAGAGCAGGGACTCCTCGGGTCGGCGGTCTATGCACGGTCCCTGCGCGAGGCGGGGGTCGCCCTGGCGGGGGTCATCAACCTGGATATGATTGGCTACCTCGGTCCGGGTGCACCGCGTGACGTCGATGTGACCGGGAACACGGCATCGCAGTGGCTCGTATCGCTGATCCATGAAACCGCAGATACCTTTACCACCGGCGTCACCGTAGACGGGCACACGGACAACACCGCTTGGTGGAGCGATCACGCGTCATTCTGGGACAACGGGTACGCTGCGGTCTCTCTGGAGGAGTCGTACGAAGCGGCGGGTTCGGAGTTCAACCCGCACTACCATTCAGCAGAAGATACCTGGGAGAAACTGGACGGGCTGTTCCTCCTTGACAATGCCCGCACCGCGTTCGCAGCCGCCCTGGCTCTCGCCGTTCCGACGGATACCATCGCCCCGGAAGCCATTGCCGATCTGTCCTGCGTTCCCGGGAGCATCCCCGGCACCGCCGTACTCCGGTGGACCAGTCCGGGCACGGACGGTACCAGCGGTACGCTCTGGGGGGAATTCCTGGTGTACACCGCTTCCGCAACCAACGTCTATACACCGACTGACCGCACCATCATCATTCCCGCATCGGGACTCACGCCGGGGACATCACTGCAGTACACACTCGCCGGTATCGACGGCGAAGGATACTACGCCTGCATCCGGGTGCGCGACGACTTCGGCAACCTGTCGGCCCCTTCGAACGTGGTCGCGATCATTCCAGCCACCGGCACCTGGCAGAATACGCCTCCGAACCGGCCGAACGACCTTACAGTTGACGGCGTTCTTGCAAACAGAACAGCCTCAACACGACCGCGGTTCTCATGGAACTTTTCAGACCCCGATCCCTGGGACTACCCATCCGCCTACCGCATCGTGGTTGCATCCCATCCCGCGCCAACCGTACAGGGTTCAGTCCTGTTGTGGGACAGCGGCAAGACACCATCCAACCTCACTCGGGCTGAATACGGCGCGTCAATCCCGATTCCGGCGGAAACGACATGCTGGTGGGCGGTCACCGCCTGGGATGCATCCGACAGCGCAAGCCCGTGGTCCTCCACATCCACATTCGTCGTCTTCCCGGAGACTCATCTCTCGCTCACCATAACGGCCCCTGCAGACAAGACTGTATTCACAACGGGCGAGACGGTTGTTTGCCATGTACGTGTAGACGGCGATACCTCACTGGTGGAACGGGTGGAACTCCTCGTTGACGATACAGTGGTCTCCGCCGGTACGCGGCCGCCGTATCTGCTGCCTTGGATTGCCGGCGGTTATGAGCGCATCCTGCGCGCCCGTGCGTACACCTCCCGCGGCCGGGTGGAGAGTCTTCCGATATCCGTCTTTGTCCACCCGACACTTCACGGGCCGGGGATGCGCGCGGGAGATGTTCGCATACTGGTAGCCCCTAACGGTCACCTGCGGCCCGGATCCAGCGAACCGGCCATCATTCTCGTCGCCCCTGGGTTCAACGACGATGTCAACATCACCGTGATGACCCTCACGGGAACGCATGTCTGGCGCACTTCACGCCGTCTCACCGCCGGCACTATCGCCGCGATACCCTGGCACGGATACACCACGTCGGGCGCCCCGGTCGCATCGGGGGTATACCTGGTGCACGTGCGAGGCGCGGGCGTCGAATGCATCCGGAAACTGGTCGCGTACCACTAACCTCATGCACAGCCGAACCAAGCTGCATTTCTTCGACCTGGAAACCCCTGACGTCGAGCGAATCATCGCCGCCTGGGGAGAACACCGCTACCGCGCGGGACAGCTGATGGAATGGGCATACCGCCGACGCGCCGTATCGTTCGATGTGTGCACCAGTCTCCCGACCGAACTGCGCCGACGCCTCAACGATACATTCCAGCTGCGCACCTTCACGTGCACGAACCGGCGAGCATCCTCGCAGGACGGCACCGTGCGATTCGAGTTCGTCGCCCGCGACGGCATGCCGCTCGCCGCGGTATTCCTGCCGAAAGGTGACCGCCACTCGGTGTGCATCTCAACACAGATCGGGTGCGTCGTAGGATGCGCTTTCTGCGCCACGGGACGCATGAAGTTCCGCCGCAACCTGACCCGCGGCGAAATCCTCGAACAGGTGCTTGCCGTCGAAGATCTGACCGGGAAGCGGATCACCAACATCCTCCTGATGGGGATGGGTGAACCCTTCCTGAACTACGACAACGTGGTCAGCGCCCTGCGGGCGATGACGAACGACACGCTTCTGGGCATCGGCAGACGCCACATCACCGTCTCCACCGTGGGTATCCTGCCCCGCCTCAAGAAGTTCGCCGGTGAAGGGCTGGGGGTCAGACTGGCGGTATCCCTGCACGCACCGGACGACACCACGCGCCGGAGATTGGTTCCCGACCACGTCCCGTACCGCGTCGCCGATATTCTGCGCGCCGCCGTGCAGTATGCACGCGCCGAAAACGCCGCGATCACGATTGAATATACTCTGGTCCCCGGCATCAACTCCTCCGGGGAACACGCCGAGCGCCTGGCAGACCTGCTGCAGTCAATACCGCACAAACAGTCTCATCTCAAGGTCAACCTGATTCCGTGCAACCATGATCCCGCGGCGGAGTTCTACGAACCACTCAAAACATCTTTTGCCGCGGCGACTTTCAAGGAAACACTGGTACGCCGGGGCATTCTCGCGATCATCCGCGAACCCCGAGGCCGGGACATCGGCGCCGGATGCGGCCAGCTGGCCGTACCGTGACAACCGTTCCCGGCGGGAATTCCGGTCTGGCGCTTTATTTTCGAGTTTCAAATATGCTATATGGTGTATGACGATCAGCCATGAGCGATATCAAAGCGGTGATATTCGACTGGGGGGGTGTCCTGATAGACAATCCGACTCTTGGGCTGGAAGTCTATTGCTCCCGGAACCTCGGCATTCCCCGTGCCGAGTATCGGCGGGAGTTCCGGAAACATGAACGTGCGTTCCAGACAGGAACCCTGACCGAGTCCGCCCTCTGGGCGACATTGTGTGACAATTTGCATGTACGGACACCCAAGGCTTCATCCCTGTGGTATGAGGCGTTCTCATCGGTGTATTTCCCGAAACACGACGTCTTTCGCATCGCGGAATCGCTGCACAGGGCCGGCTACCGTATCGGACTGCTGTCGAACACTGAGGTGCCCGCCATGCGTTTCTTTATAGAACGCAACTACCGGATGTTTGATGCGACGGCTTTCTCGTGCGCGATCGGCGTGGCGAAACCCGATCCGGCAGCGTTCCGCTGGATTGCCGAACGCCTGGAATCCGATCCTCGCGAATGCGTCTTCATCGATGATACGAAGGCATACGTAACCGCCGCCGCCGATCTTGGCATGCACGGCATCACCTTCCGCGACGCCCGGCGTCTGGTCGCGGACCTGCGTCGCCTGGGCGTGCGTACCATCGTATAGGATGAGAGGCCGGCGGCGAATGCGGAATAGTGTTTTCGGAATACCCGTGCACCGGAGGTACCACCTATGAATCCGTACCGAGTACGTTTTTCTTTGATGCTTGCCGCCGCATTCCTGTACCTTGCGCCCCTTGCCGCGCAGAATACGGACGACGCTTCTGCGCGCCTCGTGCCGTACCGAAAAGGTGCCATGTGGGGATTCGCGGACAAAAAAACGCTGAGCCCGGTGATCACACCGGAGTATGCGTTGGTCCGACCGTTCGCCGGGGGCCTGGCGGCCGTTCGCACCGGCGGTGCCTGGGGCTACATCGATGCCACGAACAGGATGGTCATCGCCGCATCCTTCGAAAATGCACAGTCGTTCGCGGGTAACTTCGCTGCGGTGCAGTCCGGCGGCAAGTGGGGGTTCATCGACCGATCCGGCAAGATCATCGTCAGCTGCCGCTACGAAGACGCTCGTCCGTTCCGTTTCGGCAGGGCACGGGTCAAGGTGGCGGGTAAGTGGGGGGTGATCAACACCAAGGGCGACAAAATCATTGATTTCATTTATGACGAGATCGGAGAGTTCGAGGGGCGGGTCGCGCTGGCGGTGCGCAACGGTCGGGAGGTGTACATCTCCGACACCGGACACGAGTTCTACGATGCCCGCTACGAACAGACCGTCGAGTTGAAGCAGCACATCGACACCGGCATCGGCTACTTCAACAAAATGGACTACCGTGCCGCACTCCTGTCGTTCAACAGCGCCGTCTCATTGGCTCCCAACAACGCCGAGGCGTGGATCTGGAAATCGCGCACCCACGAGATGTTGAAACAGGACGACGACGCGCAGAAGGCATTTGACAAGGCGCGCTCGCTCGGATGGAAGTAGGCGGGGCCGCCTGTTCCCGTCACGCATGGACCAACAAACGCCGACGACTGCAACCGCAGACCCGTTCGTGGAGGGACTGAAATCACGATGGTTGTCTCTTGTCGAACGCTACATCGCGCAAAACCTGCCCCGCTGGGTGGCTGCGCACGGCGAAACGCGAGCTAAGGCGATCCTGGCCGGGTTCGTCTCCCGACTCAAATCACCCGGATACTGGAATGACGTGTTGCAATTCATCGAGACGCACAAATTGGAGGTCGCCCGGCACTACGACCCCGTCTCGGTCTCGCCGCAGGCGATCGCCGAACTCAACTCGTTCATCGAGTCAAAGCACGCAGACGCTTTCCGCTGACATCCGCGGTGCCAACCGCTGATCCCGGACACCACCGCTCAGAACTTGAACGCGTTCCTCTTGAACAACCCCAGACATGCATCCACGACGTCGGGATCATAGTAGGTCCCTCGGTGACGGCTCACTTCGTCCAGAGCAGCCTCCAGCCCGCGAGCGGGGCGATAGGGGCGGTAATTGGCCATAGCCTCGATCACATCCGCGACCCCGACGATGCGAGCTTCCACAATGATGTCTTCCGCTGTGAGACCCAGCGGGTACCCGGTGCCGTCCAAGCGCTCGTGGTGTTGCAGCACCATCTGGGCCACCGGCCAGGGGAACGGGATGGTCTTGATGATGTTGTAGCCGACCTGCGGGTGCATCTTGAGGATGGAGACTTCTCGCGCAGTCAGCTGCCCGCGTTTGTCTAGAATCTCGGCCGGAATGCTCACGTAGCCGATATCATGGATGAGCGAGGCCATCCGGATGCCGTCTACTACGTGGGAGTGGAACCCCATCTCGCGGGCGATCGCGCAGGCGAGGTTGGCCACACGCAGCTGGTGGCGTGCGGTGTAGACGTTGCGGCTTTTCATGGTTTCGGCGAGGGCGTTGACGGTCTGTTCAAATGTGATCTGCAGCTGCTTGTGCACCTGGAACAGTTTTTCTTCCAGGAAACGCCGCTCCGTGATGTCAAACGCGATCTTGTAGCACACCGTGCGGCCGTCCGACCACGTCATCGTTCCGTCCAGGCAGTGGTACCACCCCTGGTTGAGGTTGTTGCGGCACTCCCACGTGTGGGTTGTCCCGGCGGCCTTCGGAGCGGTGTCCACCCCCGATGAGCACACCGCGCACGGCGCTTCCGCTCCCTGAAACACCTCGAAACACTTGCGACCGGTGAAGTCCTCGCCGAACACTTTGCGGAACGTGGGGTTGACGTACAACATCTCGTAGGTCCGGGGATCCACCACGTAGACAATCTCATCTATACCGTCGAAAACCGACAGCAGGCGACGCTGTTCCAGGGCCAGCTCCTGTTCGGCCGAGATCAGGCTTTCCGGCACCGGTTCCTTCAGAATGCGATCCAGTTCAACGTTTTTGTCGCGCGTTTTCTCTTCGGTGCGCAGCTCCGTCACCGGGTACGCGATGCCCAGAACCTTTTCGATGGCACCCACCTGGTTGCGCACCGGCACCAGCCAGGTGCCGACCCACCGGGTGCCGCCCTCGCAGGGCACGGAGTCTTCGTAGTAGTGCGCGCTCCCCAAGGCAAGCACCGTACCGATGTTGTCGCGGAGCAGCGAGGCAGATTCTGACGGCAGCAGCTCTTCAGGCGTCTTTCCCAGGGCATCCGCGGCATTGCCGTTCCATTGCACCGCCGCGTGCGCATTCAGGTAGCAGAACTGTCCGGTCGCCGCCTGAACCATGAATACAGAGAGGCCCGTATCATCGAACGCGGGCGCCAGTCGTTCCGCCGCCAGCGCCGGGGAGAACACCGGGGCGCCGCCGTTGGGCATGGTACATGGCTGCAGCGGCAATTCGCTCATTTCTTTGCGCAGGCGTGAAATCTCCTCGTCTTTACGCTGCATTTCAAGGGCATTCCGGCGGACGTCGGTCACGTCATGTGAGATCACCAGGACGGTATCATACACCCCTGCCAGTGTTCTCACCGGCACCACCCAGCACCCCGCGGTCAATCCCGCGGTGGCGATTCCTACGTTCTCTTCGGCGTACAGCGTGGTGCCCGTATCCACGGCGGTGCGCACGTGTTGCCGCCACGATACAGCGCGTTCATCGGAAAACACACTGTCCAGCGGTTTTCCCAACAGATCATTGATATCGCTGTTCCACTGGATGGCGGTGAAACGGTTCACGTATGTCAGCGAGAGCCGCTCGGCGTCAACCGCAAAAATGATTTCGTTGATCTGGTCAAACGCCGCCAGGAACCGGTGGCGCTCCGCATCAACCGCTTCACGTGCATGGAGCAGCTCCGCTTTCACAGCTGCCAGTTCCTCGC
>Ga0308417_1000761_pt1 | contig 22572 bp, 20 predicted proteins | sample HotsprSampleOS65_FD_203528 | JGI IMG/M metagenome (GOLD analysis project Ga0308417, IMG submission 203528) | Hot spring phototrophic mat microbial communities from Octopus Spring, Yellowstone National Park, Wyoming, United States - 20090730_OS65 ...
TCCCGCGTCAATGCGGTCCTGCCGCCGATCACCCTCGACGGTCCTGTGCTGGCGATCCGCCGCTTCGGTCTGAATCTGGGGGTGAACGAGTTGATCGCCTCGGCCTCGGCCACCCCGGAGATGTTCGTGCTGCTCCGGGCTGCCGTCTCGGCCCGCACCAACATCCTGATCTCGGGCGGTACCGGGGCCGGTAAGACCACCCTGCTCAACATCCTGTCGGCGTTCATACCGGACAGCGAACGGCTCGTGACGATCGAGGACGCCGCCGAGCTGCGGCTCCGCCAGCCGCACGTCGTTCGCATGGAGACGCGGTCGGCGAACCTGGAGGGTTACGGCCAGGTGACGCCACGGGACCTGCTACGGAACGCCCTGCGGATGCGGCCCGACCGGATCATCGTGGGCGAGGTCCGCGGCCCGGAGGTCATCGACATGCTCCAGGCCATGAACACCGGCCACGAAGGCTCCCTGACGACCGTCCACGCCAACGACACCCGCGACGCCCTGTCCCGGCTCGAACTCATGATCGGGCTGAGCGGCATCGAGCTGCCCCTCGGGGTGATGCGGAACTACGTCGGGTCGGCGATCCAGCTCATCGTCCACCTGTCGCGACTGGCCGGCGGCGCGCGGCGGGTCACGCGCGTCTCGGAACTGCTCGGCGTGAGCCGCAAGACGAAGGCTTATCGCGTCCGCGACATCTTCCGCTTCGACCAGGAAGGCGTCGTCCGCGGTGCGGCTGCCGGGGTGTTCCGGGCCACCGGTCATGTGCCCGCACTGCTGGCCCGGTTGGACGCGGCCGGGTTCCCCGTTCCCGAGAGCCTCTTCGCCGCCCGCGACCTGCTCCAGGTCCTGCCGCCGGCCGAAGAACTCGACGGGACCGATACCGACGGTGCCCCCGATCTCGACCCCGAGGGTGGCGGACGATGAACACGGTGAATGACCTCGTCCCGGCCGTGCAGGATTTCTTCCGAGCCGTGCCCCCGACCGTTACCGCCCTCGTCTTGGTCCTGGTCGTGGTGGTCGCGGTGCTGCTGGTCTACGGCCTGCTCGCGTTGGTCGCGGGGCTATTCCGCCCGCGGCCCTCGCCGGACGGCCCGACACTCGCCGAGCGGGCCGAACCGCTCATCCGCGCCCGCTCACTGATCGGTCGCTACGATGCCGCCTTCGACCGCATGGTCGAGGGCACCCAGTTGGGGCTGTCGGGAGAGACGGCCGCCGGCCTCATCCTCCTGCTCGGGGCGCTGGCCGCCGCCGCCGTCGCGCTGCTCACCTTCGACCTGACGGCGACCCTCTTCGTCGGCCTGCTGGCGGGCCTGTCCGTCTACCTCGTGCTGGTCCTGCTCCAGAACCGCAAGCGACGCCGCATCCAGGAACTGCTGCCGGACGGCTGCTTCCAGCTCGCCCGCTCGCTGCGCTCGGGACTGAACCTGCCGGCGGCCCTGCGGGAGACGGCCCGCTACGTTCCGGCCCCCTTGTCGCCGGTCCTGGAACGGCTCGGCGTCGCCCTTTCCCTGGGAGAAACGACCCGCGGGGCCGTCCGCCGCGTCGCCGACGACGTGCAACTCACCGAGTTCGACCTGCTCACGGAAGTGCTGGCGACCCACTCCGAGAGCGGCGGGAACATGCCCGCCCTGCTCGACCGGTTGGCCGCCTCGATGCGGGACCGCAACCAGTTCCGCGGCTACTTCCGCGCCGTCACCGCCCTCGGCCGGGCCACCGCCGTCTTCCTCGCCCTGGCCGGGCCGTTCGCCATCCTGCTGTACCTGATCTTCCAGCCCGAGATGTTCGCCCGCTTCCTCGATGCCACCGAGGGCCGGCAGATCCTGCTGGCCGCCGTCGTCCTCGAGGTCCTCGGGCTGACCTGGCTCTTCTTGCTCCTCCGCCGCCGGGACGAATACTAAGGAAGGTACCGCCCCATGTTCGAATGGCCCCCCGCGACCGAGCTCCCGGCCCTGGCCCTGGCCTTCACCGCTTCCGTGATCGCCGGGCTGGTACTGCTCGGCCTGTTTGCCCTCGCCGAGCGACGCGAACCGGACCCGGACCGGCCGGCACCGCGGGTCTTCGGCTTCCTCACGCCCGCGATCGCCGAACTACTGCCGAGTACCCGGGCCGGACGCGAGGCGCTCCGCCGCGACCTGCTCCGGGCCGGGTTCTTCGAGCCGGTCGCCCCGCTGAACTTCCGTGCCGTCCGCTCCCTGCTGACCTACCTGCCCCTGCTCGGCGGTCTCGTCCCCGCCGTGCTGCTCGAAGGTCCGCTGTCCGTCGCCTTCGGCGTGGTCGGTATCGTCGGCGGCCTGTTGGGCTTCGCCCTGCCCCGTGTCATTCTGAGCCTGCTCGCCGCCAACCGGGAGGAGCAGGTCCGCCGCGGCCTGCCCATGCTCATGGACACGCTCGGGCTCTCCCTCTCGACGGGGGCGAACCTGCCGAACGCCCTGGCCTCGTCAGGTCAGGCGATCCGCCGCGGCTACCCGGAACTGGCCCGCGAAGTGGCCGTGGTCACGTCGCAGGGCCGACTCCGCAGCCTGTCCCACGCCTTGGAAGCCTGGAAGGACCGGATGCCGATCCCCGAACTCGGCAGCTTCGTCTACCTGCTGGCCCAGGCTGATCGACAAGGCACCGACGTGACCCGCGGCCTGTGGGAACTCTCGTCGAGTCTCCAGGTGAACGCCCGGCAGCGGGCCGAGGCCGCCGCCAACCGCGTCAACTTCTACATGCTCTTCCCATCGGTCCTGTGCCTGCTCCTGGCCGCCGGCCTCATCCTGGCCGGGCCGGGCATCGTGCAGATCCTGGACACCAACCGCGCGGTGGAGCGGTTCCTGGACGAGGCCCAGCAGAAAGAGAGGTTGATCCGTCAGGGCCAGGAAGAGTTCCTCGGTCCGCCGCCCGCCGGCAACGGTGCGGCCACGACCCCGCCCCCACCCGCCAGCCCCTGACCCGGCCACCGCCCCCAGGACCCGCCTCCACACCACCAGTAACCCCCTGACCAACCTCCTGCACGACGGCGTGAACGCCTTCGCCAGCACGCCGGCCGTCCTCAGCGTCGATCTCGTCGTCGAGGGATTGGGCACGTTCAGCCGCAACGGGAACGCCACGACGATCAACCTGAGCGGCTGGACCGACCTCAACGGCGACGGCATGATCAGCATCACCGTCGGCAACGTCGGGGCCAACTGGGTGCTGAACGGCCTGGAGATCCCCTGAGGTCGGTGTCGAGGGGTGTCAGGGGGTGACCGTGGCGGGGGCCTTCGGCTCGCCACACACGGCCACCAGGTACTCGTAATGGCCGCCGGGCGCACGCGGCACGACCGCGTGACGCCCCGCCCGACGCACGACGAACCGCGGCAACTTGAGCACCTGGTTCAAGCGGACGGCCAGCATCCCCGAGACGCGCCGCCCCAGCCAGCCCGCCAGGCGGGTGTACCAGCCCGACTGGCGGTTCTGTCCGTATAGTTCGACCCGCCCGAAGTAGCGACCGAGCAACTCGACGAACTCCGGCTCCGAATACTCCCGAACGTGGAACGGGTTCCAAGGCCGCGTCCGCAGCGTGGCACCGGGATAGGTCACCGTCCGGTTCGGGGTCGAGCAGACGAACGTGCCCCCGGGCCGCAGGACGCGCACCACCTCGCGGAGGAAGGCCGTGGCGTCGGGCAGATGTTCGATCGTTTCGAGGGAGATGTAGAGGTCGGCGGTCGAATCCCCGAGGGGTAAGGCGGTGGCGTCGGCGACGGCGAAGCGGAGGTTGTCGCGGCCGAAGCGGGACGCGGCCGAGGCGACGGCGTCCGGGTCGTTATCGAAAGCGAGTACGGTCACGGCCCCGGCGGCGGCGAAGTGATCGGCCCCGGTTCCGTCGCCGCAGGCACAGTCGATTACCGTTCGCCCCCGCGCGAAGCCGGCCGCAAACCGGTAGCGTGCCAGGTGCTCGAAACGGACCCACGGCGGGACACCCCCCGCCGTGGCGCGTTCGACGACCAGTCCCATCGCCGGTCTCCTCCGGTGTAGTCAAGCTGAACGTCCGGGCGGTCGGAATCGGCTCAGGGGTAAAATCCGAACCCACCGCCGAAGCCGCCGAAGCCGCCGAAGCCACCCCCCAAGCCGCCGAAGCCGCCGCTGTTCTGGAACCGGCCATAGACCCGTTCGATGTCACTGTACCGCAGGCCTTCCGCCCGCGTCGTTCCGAAGATCACCCGGGCCGAAGCGTCCTCGAACGGGACGCCGTGCTTGCCCAGGGCCTCGATGACTGCGACCCGGCGTTTCTCGTCGAGCAGGGGGTCTCCGGTCGGCTCGACACGGACGGGCACGGGGACCTGCCGGAGTCGCCGGGCGATGCCGTCGAGGTGCCGCTCTCCGGTGGGGTTGAGGGTCGCCGCGCCGGCGTCGAAGTCTTCCCGGTAGACCACGAAGTACTCGGCCAGGGCGTTGATCCGCTGGGCGTCGTTGGCGGCCCGAACGGCCGAGCCGAGGGGCGGCACTACCGTGGCCGGGGCCAGAATGCACCGCTTGTAGAAGGCGCAATCCGGACACCGGGCGGTGGGACAAGCGGGCGTGGTCGCACAGCCCGTCGTCGGACCGCCCGCCACCGGACCGCCCGTAGCGGGGGTGGGCTCGACGGGACCACCGGCCGAGGGCGTCTGGCTCGGTTCGTGGGTCTGGACCGCCGGCCCCTGGTCGTGGACCTGCGACAGGACGGGATTGCTGGTCGGGACCGGTGACTGGGCCGGGGCCCAGGCTGCGGTGAGCAGAACGGCAGCCAGTCCGCTGCGGAACGACATGAGCCATCCTCCGTGGGTAGGGAAAGCTCCGGTACACGGGCGGGGCGGTCCTCACCCCCCCACACCGGACAGGAGCCGGTCCTGAGTGTGATCGATCCGACCGGTTCAGGCCGCCGCGGCGCTTGGGGCCGCCGGGGACATGGGGGCCGTCGGGGCCGTCGGGGACGACCGACCGGACTTCTTCGAGGCCAGGGCGGTCCAGCCTTGGGGGGGCATGTTCATCGCTAGCTTAAGTGCCCCTACGGCACCGGCATAGGTGGCGTCGCTGACGCGGGAGACGCGAGCCCCCCCGTACTCGGTCAGGGCCGACTCGATCAGCCGGTCCAGCCCCCGGAGTTGGCTGCCGCCGCCGCCGAGGATGATGTTGTTGCGGAGCCGCTGCTGGAACTCGGGGTCGAACTTACCGATGAGCTTGCGAACGGCTTCGACGATCGGTTGGACGAGGGTAGCACAGGCGGCCTTGAGTGGTTCGGTGACGTCATGCGGCGTCGGCTTGCCCTCGACCGGCAGGTTCACGACCACCGGCTCGGCCGCGTCGTTCACGAACCCGTACCGCTCCTTGATGTCGCGGATCATGTTGCGGGACACTTGCACCCGGGGGTATTTGGCCTTCAGCCGCTTCTCGAATTCCTCGTCCACCGCGTCGCCGCCCAGGGACAGTGTCACCTGCTCGTCATCGGTCGGGTAGACGCCGTAGATCGGGCACAGGTCGATGGTGCCGGCCCCGATGTCGATGACCAGGGCGTCGGTGAGCCGGTTCATGCCGTAGGCGATGCTGAACGGCTCGGAGACGACCGCGACCCCGTCGAAGACACCGCAAGCGGCGTCCATGACGAACTGCTTGTTCTTGACCCCCGCGCGGGACGGGACACCGATCACGCCGTAGACCGGGCGACCGGGTTCGAGGTCCGGGCACACCTGGTGTACGGCGTACTCGATCACCAAGCGGGTCGCCAGGGCGTGCTTCTGCACCTGCTTCTCGGAGAGGCCGGCGGTCGGGTCGCCGTACTTGAGCATGCCCTTCTCGAAGGGTCGGATCACGTCGAGGGCCAGGCGGTGTTCGACCAGGTCTTGACCGAAGACGACGTCGCGACCGAGGACGGTGCGGGCGATGTGGTCCTTGGGCCAACCCACGGCCGTGGGGATCACGTCCCGCAGGCCGGTCGAGCTGGCGACCGACGTCTTGAAGGTGCCCAGGTCCATTCCGACGAATACCGGGTTGGGGCTCGACATCGAACGGTCCTCCCTTGAAGGGCGGCGGCGTGGAGTTCCGCTGCGGTTTAGTGGCAATTTGGGTCAGGCCGTGGTCGGTTCCGGTTCCTGCGCGGCGGCGGGGGGTGTCCCGGCCGTTCCGGCTTCACCGGCGATCTGGTCGTGCAGGGCGAGGTTCTGCGACAGGATGAAGGCGACCAGGGCTTCCTGCTGCTCGGCCCGGGCCTTCCTCTTTTCGGCCTGTTCGGCCTGGTAACTGTTCCCGATCTCGAACCGCTCGGCGGTGCCCCGGGGCGGTCCGGCGTTGTACTTGCCCATCAGCAGAAGACCGTCGGAGGCGACCGGCGCGGCCGGGACCGCGAGGGCGGGCGGAGCGTCGCGGCGGCGGACGACGGCCTGACGGACGACGGCGTAACCGATCCCGATCACGAGTCCGGCGATAAGGACGAGGAGGCTTAGCCCGGCCAGCAGCGTACCGACGCTGATCGTGATTCCGTCAGGCTCGGCGACCGGGGTAACCGGCGGACGAGCTTGGATCTCGCCGGCCGGTTCGCGGACCACCACGACGGTCGGCTGTGTGGCGGCGACCGGCGTTGCCGCCGGGGCGGCTGCGGGAGGGGCGTCCGTGTGCGCGGCCGGAGTGGCGAGACGGGTCGTCGGTGTCAGCCAAGGGGCCTGAGGTAACGACGGCACCGGCCGCTCCCTGGTCGCGATCGCCGGCGCTGACGCATACGGCACATACGGATAGTTGGTGATGTAGACCGGGCGGAGTTCGTGTGTGATCTTCAGACGCTCCGTTATCTTCGTCAGACAGTCGGCCGCGACCGAGGTCACCTTCTTGCTACCGTCCCGCACGGCATGGAGGGTCTCGACCAGGGCAGCGGTGACCGGGGTCGGACGGGAGGGCAAAAACGAGTTACGGGGACGTTCGACGACCGGCTCGACCGGCTCACGCAACCCGGCCGGGACCACCTTCGCCGTGCCGTGGAACTGTTCGATGTCCCGGACCGTCGTCCCGGTCGGTGGCTCGGCAGCCCCTAGAACGCTCCCCGTGATCGCGAGCAACAATCCGGGGGACAGGATACTCAGCAGTGGGAACCGGCCCGGGGCCTTCATGCGATCCCTCCCTGGCGAGGTCCGGCGTCAACGGTCTTTCGACCCGCCAACCGTTCGCTACTTCCTTATCGACCGATCCGGCTAGCTCAGTTAATCTTTTCGTCACTACCGGTGCGAAGCAGAGAGTCGGCACCGACCGGCCGGACCGGGACCGACGCCGTGACCGGCTCAGGACAAGTCGGGCTGCCGCAACAAATCCCCGAGCGCCCGGGTAAGGATCAAGGACGAGCCGATCCACCGGACCGAAGCCGAGTGAGCGACCGCTCCAACGAACCGGGAACGCCACGATCGCGAAGTTCGAAGCGGGATTGCAGCATCACCAGGAACGATCGTTCTCTCGGGCGTCAGGCAGACATCCGGCCTTTCGTCGGCCGAGACAGATGAGTCGTAGAGATGAACGGGCCGGTTTGGCTTGCCGTCGTCGCCCTCGCCTCACTGGCCGTCGTCGGCTTCCTCTTGCTCATGGGGAAGCTGCTCAAATTCTTGCGGGGAGTCCGTGACCGGCGAATGATCCGGCCCGCGCCGGAGAGTTATCTGCGGGCGGCGGTCGACGGGGCGGGAGAAGGCCCGGACGACCCGGAGCGGCTACCCGACGGCAGCGACGGGTCGGTCGTTCCGCTGGTCGAGACGAGGCCCGGCAAGGTCCTCGCACACGCCCTGAAGCGAGACGAACTCAGCCCCGGTTGCCAACTCGGCTTCATCCTCGGCATGGCCGCGTTCTGGAACGTTATCGTCGGATCGTTCCTGTTCCAGTTGTGGCAGCAGTGGAATGCCGCGGCGGCGGCTCACTGGTTGGCCGCCCTGATCCTTGCGCCGTTCGTCGTCATCGGTCTGAGGCTCATCCTGGCGGCGGTCGCGGCCCTGGTGCGCTGGATCATCGACCGGTCGGCCGGCCGTGTCGCTGTGGAGATCTCGGTTCACCCGCTCAGACCCGGCGTCACGGCGCAGGTCTATGTGGCCCAGACCGGACCGGCCCCGCTCGTCGGGCTGATCGTCGAACTGGTCTGTATCGAGGAGGTAACCGACACCGCCGGGATGAGGGAAGCACTCGTGCGGGAGACGGTCGCCAGCTACCCGATCGGCGACCCCGCGACAAACGACGGGCCGGCCTTGCCGTTCTCGGCCACGGTCACCGTCCCGACCGGGGTGATGCACTCGTTCACCGCCCCGAACAATGCGATCAGTTGGGCGATCCGCGTCCGGGGCCGCGTCCACGGTCAGATCCCCTACTGCGAGGACTTCAGCCTGACCATGGCCCCGGAGTGACCGATGGCCGACGAACCGGAGCTGCGACTGGAACTGATCAGAACGGCCCTGCGACCGGGGGACACGGTCGCGGGGGCCTTCGTGATACCGGGCGGGCCGCCGCCGGGAACCCGAAGCGTCGAGTTCTCCGCGCTGTGGCGGACCTCCGGTCAGGCGGGGGAAGACCTGTGGGCGATCGACTACCGGGCCTGGAGGAGCGACGACGGCTCTCTCGCGGGGTTACCCAACCCGTACTCGTTCACGGTCCCGCTTCCGAAGGTGCCGTGGAGCTACGACGGCCGACTGGTAAAGATTCACTGGGTCGCCCGGCTCCGGGTACGTTGGGTGCGGGACGGCCGAGCCTACGAAGCCTTGCGGGATTGCGAATTCGTCCTCACCCCCGAAGGGGATGGCATCCCCCGACGTCCGCCAACGCCCCGCCGAGAAGACCACCGCGACGGGGAGTTCGGAGCGTAGGACCGCCGCAGCGCGGAACGGGGCGAGGCTGCCTGCTGCCGACCCCGCCCCGGTGTCAGCCCGGTGTCGGTCCGGTCGGTCCGGGTGTCAGGCCGGTGTCACCGTCCTGCGGCACGAACGCAGATGAGTTCCGTGCCGGTGCGAAGGAGGATCGTGCCGTCGACGACGGCGACGCCGTAGACCACGTCACCGACGGCGGCGTAGCGCATCGCCTCCAGTTCCTCCTTGGGGACGGGCGGACCGCCCCCCGGCCCCTTGCCTTCGGGCGGCTTGGGAAGGGTCGGGGCGGCGGCCTTCTTGGCGGCGGCCAGCCGGGCGGCATACTCCTCCCGGGTCCACAGGCGGTTCACGGCGACCGGCTCGAAGACCGGGCCGGCCTTCAGGACCGTCGTGACGCCGCTCTTGCCGAAGAAGTAGATGTACTCGCCGGCCGCGACCGGGGTCGCCCAGGGTGTGTCCTCCAGGCGTTCGGCATACTTCTCCTCACCGGTCTTCAGGTCGAGGCAGTGGACGAACCCCGACTTGCTGACATAGAAGGCATACCCGCCGTGGATCACCGGGCTGGCCGTGCCGCTGATCACCTTCTTGGTGCCCCAGACCGTCTCCAGGGCGGCCCCGTCCTTGCCCCCGAAGCGGATCAGGCAGTTGGACCGGGCGGACGCGGCCGGGTCGGGCTTCAGGCGGTTCTCGCCGGCCCCCACGGCGATGACCCCGCCGGACGGGCACACCGACGGGATGTTCAGGCCGGTCAGGCCCTCGACACGACCGAGTTCCTGGCCACTGGCCGCGTCGTAAGCGATGACGGTCCCCCCGCCGCTGGCGACGACCACCGGCTTGCCGTTCCAGTCGGTCACGACCGGGGAGGTCCACCCCGGTGCCTGCGGCCGGTCCGCTTTCCACAGGTCTTTGCCGGTCGCCTTGTCCACCGCCAACAGGTACGACGGTCCGAAGTGATCGACCTGGACGAAGACCGCCCGGGGCGTCTGGGCCAACGAGCTACCGAGGCCGTGGTTGTTCTTGAACTCGCCGTGATCGGCAACGAGGTCACGGTGCCACAGTTTAGCGCCGTCGTGGCTGAAGGCGAACAGGTCGCCGGTCTCGAAGAGGCAGTAGAGTGCGTCGGCGTCCACGACGGGGGTGGGGGCGGCCCGGCTCATCATCGGGTTGTTCTTGCCCCGGTGGGAGGAAGCGAACTCCTTGACCCACAGCCGCTTGCCGGTGGCAAGCTCGAGGGCGGCGACGAGGACCTTCTCCTTCTCCGGGCCGTCGATGGCCGTGACGAACACACGACCCTTCCAGACGACCGGCGACGACTGGCCGTAGCCCGGCAACTCACTCCGCCAGGCCACGTTCTCCTGGGGCGACCAGGTGGTCGGCAGGGCGCGGGCGGTGCTGTGGCTGGAACCGTCACCCCGGAAGCCGGGCCAGGTGTCGGTCGGCAAGGGGGCGGCGGCGAGCGTGAGGAAAATAGCGATCGGCATCATGGGGTCGGGCCTCGAGGTCTCGGGGATGCTCAGGGGTTGTGATACGGATGCGGGCCGCGGGCGGGTGGGCGGCCCCGCCCCGACCCGTGGGACGACTCAGAAGACTCAGAAGTCGTTGCCGCTGACGACCTCGCCGCCGGAACGTGTGGCCAAGGCCCACCAGGTGGCGCGGTTGATCGAATCGCGGACGAAGCGAACGCTGCCGTCGGCCAGGGCCACGTTCACGCCGCCGGAAAACGAACTGCGGGCCGACAGCCAACCCTGCCCGTGGGCGGTGAGGTCCGGGGTCTGCGAGTTCGGCGTAAAGTAGGCGACGAAGCCGTTGACGGTCGGGTTCCCCCAGATCCAGGAGCCGCCGCGGTTGCTGACCCAGGTGGTGGCGGTGAAGGCCTCGGCCTCGGTGAGTTCCGGGTTCAGCCCCCCGGTGGGGTTCACCCCCCGGGGGATGCTGGCGTACATCCGCCTCCGCTGCTCGGGACTGAGGGCCGACAGCGGCGTGCCCGTGAGGGTGCCGGTGCCTGGCCCCCGCAGGCACTGCGACCACATCAGCGTGTTGGACGTGCCGTCGGTGATCTCGACCATGCGGACCCGCGAACCGTACCAGAACAGCCCGTCGGTAGGGAAACGCGGGTCGTAGGTGTTCTGGCCGATACCGACGCGGCCGGAGCCGATGTTCACGACGTAGTTCGTCCCGGCGTGGGTACCGCCGCCGACGATCACGGTATAGAGCGGGTTCTGGCTGTCGGCCGGGCACAGGAACGTCTTCACCGGGGTCGCCGCCGTCGCAGCCACCGCCGGGTTGAGCGCCAGAGACACGGGGAAGACGCCGGTGAACAGCGGCGTGCTGTTGGTGTCGAAGGTGCGACCCAGGTTCTCCTGCTCGATGTACGGCAGGATGCGGGCGTGAACGGAATAGCCGAACGAGTTGGTGTTCGTGCCACTAGGAGCCGGTGTCAGGCCGGGCAGCCCCCCGTTGGCGCTCTCGAAGCTGTGGCAGGCCAGGGCCAGTTGCTTCAGGTTGTTCTGGCTGCTCGCCCGGGCCGCCGCCTCGCGGACCTTCTGGACGGCGGGCAGCAGCAGGCCGATCAGGATCGCGATGATGGCGATCACCACCAGCAACTCGATCAGAGTGAAACCGCGGCGTGTCATGACGGGTTCTCCGGGTAAAATCGTGACGCCTAATCGTTGTAGTTGGTAATATAAAGTATGACAAGTGGCGGGGCGGTAATTTTGTTCCCAACAAAGTCAAACGCCCCCTGGGGCCGGCCGGTGGCGTGCGGCCGGGGTGGGTGAAGGAGTGTGCGAGAGTTAGGTGGTAATTAAGCAGGGAGTCCGGGCGGGGAGTGTGCCGACTCACCCGGAGCCGACCGGATCACCCGGAACGGACCGGACCACGGGCTGATGGGAGGCTCTTGCTCACAGGATGAACTTGCTCAGGTCTTCCCGTTGGATGATCGCGCCGAGCTTGTCGCGGACGAAGGCGGCGTCGATGACGACCCGCTGGCCCGCCAGGTCCGGTCCCTGGAAGCTCACCTCCTCGACGACCTTTTCCAGGATCGTGTGCAGCCGTCGGGCACCGATGTTCTGGTGGCTGCGGTTGACGTCGAAGGCGATGTCGGCGATGGCCTCGATGCCGTCGCGGGTGAACTCCAGTTCGACCCCCTCGGTGCGGAGCAGTTCGGCGTACTGCCGGGTCAGCGAGTGCTGCGGCTCGGTGAGGATGCGGAGGAAGTCGGCCTTGGTCAGGTCGGTCAGCTCGACGCGGATGGGGAAGCGGCCCTGCAGTTCGGGCATCAGGTCGGCCGGCTTGGAGACGTGGAAGGCCCCGGCCGCGATGAACAGGATGTGGTCGGTCTTGACCGGCCCGTACTTGGTGTTGACGGTCGTGCCCTCGACGACGGGCAAGAGGTCGCGTTGTACGCCCTGTCGGGACACGTCCGGCCCGTGGCCGGACTGCGGGCCGCACACCTTGTCGATCTCGTCGAGGAAGACGATGCCGTGGTTCTCGACCCGCTCGATGGCCTGCTCGGCGACGGCCGCCCGGTCGATGAGCGCTTCGGTTTCCTGCTCCAGCAGGACCTTGCGGGCCTCGCGGATCGGCAGTTGCCGGGGTTGTCCGCTCCGGGGCAGGAGGTTGTTGAACATGTCCTGGAGGTTCACATCCATGTTCTCCATGCCCATGTTGGAGAAGATCTGAACGGGCACGGCCTTCTGTTCGATCGTCAGTTCGACGACGCGGTCCTCGAGTTCACCGGCCTCGAGCCGGGCCCGCAACTTCTCGCGGGTGCGCTGCCGCTTCTCGTTGTCCTCGCGTTCCTGTTCCGGCTCCCAGGGGCTGGTCTTGGGCGCGGGCAGGAGCAGGTCCAGGAGTCGCTCGGTGACCCGCTCGGCGGCCTTCTGGCGGACCCGGGTCCGCATCTCCTGCTTGACCAGGGAGACGCCGGCTTCCGTGAGGTCGCGGATGATGCTTTCGACATCCCGGCCGACGTAGCCGACCTCGGTGAACTTGGTGGCCTCGACCTTGATGAACGGGGCCCCCACGAGCTGGGCGAGTCGGCGGGCGATCTCGGTCTTGCCGACGCCGGTCGGCCCGATCAGGATGATGTTCTTGGGGGTCACGTCCTTGCGGAGTTCGGGCGGCAGTTGTTGCCGTCGCCAGCGGTTGCGGATGGCCACGGCGACCGCCCTCTTGGCGGCGGTCTGACCGACGATGTGCTTATCGAGTTCCGCGACGATCTGCCGCGGGGTGAGGGATTCGGCCACGGGAGTTCCTTAGCTCAGTTCCAGGACTTCGATGCTACGGTTGGTGTAGATGCAGATGTCACCGGCGATCTCCAGGCCGGCCCGCACGACCTCGGCCGGCTTGAGGGTGGTGTGGGCCAGCAAGGCCCGAGCGGCCGCCAGGGCATACGGGCCGCCGGAGCCGACCGCCAGGACGTTATCGGTCGGGGCGATCACGTCGCCGCTGCCGCTCAGCAATAGCAGGTGGTCGCGGTCGAGGACGATGAGCATCGCTTCGAGCCGCCGCAGTATCCGGTCGGTCCGCCAGTCCTTGGCGAGTTCGGTCGCGGCCTTGGGGACCGATCCTTGATGGTCGCGGAGCTTGCCCTCGAACCGCTCCAGCAGGGAGAAGGCGTCGGCGGCGGCCCCGGCGAAGCCGGCCAGCACCTTCCCGTCGTAGAGCCGGCGGAGCTTCTTGGCGTCGTTCTTCACCACGACACTGCCGAGCGTGACCTGTCCGTCGCCACCGATGGCGGCCCCGGCCGAGGTGCGAACGGCCAGGATTGTTGTGGCACGGAGTCGGGACACGGTTAAGATCCTCCCCGGCGGGGCGAATGATCGGTAGGCCGGACATCAACCGGACGACCGTCGGCCGCTTCCTCGCCGCGACCCGCTTGTCATGATAGCCGCACCAACGGGCGTAGAATATGAGGCAGCGATCCTGAGGCAGCGATCCTGAGGCAGCCGGCGACCCGGACCGGTCGCTGATCAGAAACGAATCACGGGAGACGACCGATGACGAACTATCTGGTCCTACTCGGCACTCTTCTGGTCGGGGGTCTGGTGGCGGTCCCGGCCTTCGGCTCGAAGGTGACGGGCCAACTGCCTGGCTCCCTCCGCGTTCACGACGAGGCGGGGCTGTTCTCCGACGGGGCCGTTCGTGAGGCCGAAACCAAGCTCAGCGATGCCCGCTTCGACCACGGCTTCCAACTGACCGTCGACACCTACCAGGAGATCCCGGCCGACCGCAGGGCGAGCTACGACCCGGCCCGCAAGGCCGACTTCTTCCGCGACTGGGCCCGCTCGGTGGCGACCGGCGACAAGGCCCGTGGGATTTACGTGCTGATCTGCATGAAGCCGGGCTACACCCAGGTACTCGTCGACGTGGAGACCGAGAACCGCGGGTTCACCAAGGCGAAGGCGACCGAACTGCGTGACATCTTCGATGCCGGCTTGCAGGAGGCGGCCAAACTCGAGGGGGCGGCCAGGACCGCTCGCCGCGACAAGACCTTGACCGACGCCGCCGCCTATGTGGTCAGGGAAATCACGGGAACCACGGTGGTGGACCGCACCGGCCAGGCCGCGGCCGCCGACGCCGCGGGCGGTGGCTTCCTGTCGGGTATCGGCGGCTGGATCTGCATCGGGCTGTGCGGCTTGCTGGCCGTGTGGTTCTTCATCGGGCTGTTCCGGGCCCTCAGTTCGCCGGCGGGCGGTCCTGGCGGGGGCGGCTTCCTGAGCGGTCTGCTCGGCGGCCTCTTCGGGGCGATGGCCGGCATGTGGCTCTACAACACCCTCTTCGGTGGCGGCAGCCTCTTCGGCGGGTCGGATGCCTATGCCAACGACGGCGGCGGCGGGGCCGACACCGGGGCCGGTGACTTCGCTGGCGGAACCGATGCCGGTACGGGAGGCGACTACGGCGGCGGTGACTACGGCGGCGGCGACTTCGGCGGCGGCGGCGACTTCGGCGGCGGCGACTACGGCGGCGGCGACTACGGCGGTGGCGGGGACTTCTGAGTCGCCCCTCGCCGACGCCAGCGTTTCGTCTACCCCGGCAACGGCTGCTAGTGACCGGACGACTCCGCCATGCCGACCGACCCGAACTGCCCGCTCTGCCGGGCCGTCGCCGATCCCGTAGGGGCCTGGGGCGACGGCCTGGTCTGGCAGTTCCCCCACTCGTTCGCCGTCCTCGGCCCGTGGCAATACTACACCGGCTACTGCATCCTGGTGTCCCGCCGGCACGCCACCGAACTGAGCCAACTCGGAGCGGAACGGGCCGCCTTCCTCGACGAGATGTCGGCCCTGGCACGGGCGATCGAGGAAGCTTTCCGGCCGTGCAAGTTGAATTACGAACTGCTCGGCAACCTCGTGCCGCACCTGCACTGGCACCTCTTCCCGCGGTCGGCCGACGACCCGGACCGGCTCCGCCCCGTCTGGTTCGCCATCGACCGTGCCGAGCAGGACCCGGCCGCGAAGCACCGTCTGGCCACGGGCACGGTGAGTCGGCCGGAAGCGGTGGCCCGGCTCCAGGCGCGGCTGCAGGCCCACGCCGCTTCTTCTCGGCCGTGAGGTGACCAACCCCGGCCCGAGTTACCCGAAGACGCACGCCATCAACCAAGACGTGCGCCATCAAGAGGCCCGCCCCCGCCCGGGCGTCCGCGTCCTGCGACGACCCGCGTCCCCCCGAAGCCGTGCCCTCCGAACGTTCGAGCCGGCCCGCGGGTGCATTTCTGGCACTTGCCCGCAGCGTCCACGCCAGCCCCCCGGTATAATCGCGTCCGAGCCACCGCTAGAGTCGTTCATTCGTTCTTCTTTTTCCTATCTTCCGCGGACGTGTCCCGCGGGAACGGTTCGGCGGCATCACCTGCGGCGAGGCCCGATATGAGCATCGCGTGTCCGTATTGCAAGGCCGTGCTGACACCCAAGGGGTTGAAGCCGGGTCGCTACACCCCGAAGTGTCCGAAGTGCGGTCAGGCGTTCCTGCTGGTCGTACCCGAGACCGAAGGGGGCACGATCTCGGTCCAGCAACTCGTGAAGAAGGCGGGGGCCGATCCGGCGGGTGGTAATCCCGCTTCCCCGGCCAAGAAGGCCGTCGCCCCGGCCACTCCCCCGGCGACGCAGAAAATCCCGCCCCAGGCCAAGAAGGCCGCCGCCCCGGCCACTCCCCCGGCGACGCAGAAAATCCCGCCCCAGGCCAAGAAGCCGAAGAGCGCTGAAGACGCCGCCGCCGCCGTTCTCAATGACCGCGACCCCGGCAACGTGACCGGCGACTTCACCGAGGCCGAAGTCCCGCCTCCCGCCGCCGCCGCCCCCAAGAAACCGGCCTTCGACCCCATGGCCACCGGCGACTTCACCGAGGCCGAAGTCCCGCCTCCCGCCGCCGCCGCCCCCAAGAAACCGGCCTTCGACCCCATGGCCACCGGCGACTTCACCGAGGCCGGGGACGGCGGGGGTCGCGTCGGGGAGGCGACGGGAGACTTCACCGAAGCGGGGGACGACAGTGCCGACCCGGTGGCTCGCGGCGAGGTCACCGACCCGATGGCCACGGGCGACTTCACGGAGCATGACGCGGCCGAGGATAAGCCGAAGGCGGCGGTACTCAAGCCGGACAGGAAGGCCCGGGCGCGGGCCGAGGCCGAGTCCCAGACGGAATCCGACGACGACGTCCCGCCGCGGCTCGGCGGCTACGAGGTGCTGAAGGTACTGGGGAAAGGCGGTATGGGAGCGGTACTGCTCGGCCGGCAGATCTCCCTGGACCGCAAGGTCGCCCTGAAGGTGATGCACCCGCGGATCGCCCAGAACCCGAACTTCGTGGCCCGCTTCACCCGCGAGGCCTACGCCGCCGCCCAACTCACCCACCACAACGTCATCCAGATCTATGACATCGGCGAGGACCGCGGCAAGCACTTCTTCAGCATGGAGTTCGTGCAGGGGCAGTCCCTCATGGACCTGGTGAAGAAGGAAGGCCGGCTGGCCCCCGAGGTGGCGGTCGGCTACATCCTGCAGGCCGCCCGCGGGCTGCGTTACGGCCACAACCAGGGCATGGTCCACCGCGACATCAAGCCCGACAACCTGATGATCAACACCGAAGGGGTGGTCAAGGTCGCCGACCTGGGGCTGGTGAAGCTCCCCGCCGGGGACCTCCCGGAGCAGGCCGGGGCGATCCCCTCGGGCGAGGACGACGGCGAGGGCAGCACCGAGCTGACCCGGGCCGGCGCGGTCATGGGAACGCCGGCGTACATGGCCCCGGAGCAGTCCCGCGATTCCGCCTCCGTCGACGCCCGGGCCGACATCTACTCCCTCGGCTGCACGCTCTACGTCCTGGTCACCGGCAAGACGCCGTTCGAGGGCAAGACGGCGATGGAGATCATCAGCAAGCACCAGACCGAGCCGATCAAGCCGCCGGACCTGATCGTCAAGCGGATCCCCAAGGCCCTGTCGGCGATCATCCTGAAGATGACCGCCAAGAAGCCGGAGGACCGCTACCAGAACATGGACGAATTGATCGCCGACCTGGAGGGCTTCCTGGGACTGGAAAAGTCGGGCACCTTCAACCCCAAGGAGGAGCAGGCCGACCAACTGGAGAAGTGCTGCCACCAGTTCAACTACCGGTCCCGGTCGGGGCTGAAGCGGTCGCTGGTGCTGGGCTTCTACGGGGTCTGCCTGCTGGGGGTGGTGGTATCGGCCTTCGGCGGCATGCCGGCCCTGGCCGGCGGCTTCCTCGGGCTGATGCTGCTCACCCCGCTGGCGTACTTCGTGATCCACGGGACCCTGACCGGCGGCGTGATCTTCCCCAAGGTGCGGGCCTTGGTCTTCGGCATGCGGTTCTTCGACTGGGTCATGTGGCTGGCCGGCGGGTTGTTGTTCCTGGCCACGCTGTACTTGTTCGGCCTGCTGTGGAGCTGGATCGGTTTCTCCGTCCTGGCGGTGGGACTGGGCTTCCTGCTCTGGTTCCTCACCGACCGGGCCGCCGCCCGCGACCAGGAGGCCCCGCTGGAGGAGGCCCGCGGGCTGCTCAAGTCGATGCGGCTGTCCGGGCTGGACGAGGAGCAGGTGCGGCAGTTCGTGTGCAAGTTCAGCGGCACCAACTGGGAGCCGTTCTACGAGGCCCTCTTCGGCTACGAGGCGAAGATCGCGGCACGGGCCTACCGTAAGGGAGAGACCGGCGAGTCGTGGAAGAAGGCCGACACCTGGCGGGAGCCGATCCTGGCCTGGCTCGACGCCCGTCTGGAGGCCCGACGCCTGGCCCGGGAACAGAAACACCTGCAGAAGGTCGAGGAGAAGGCCCTGGAGGCCGAGGGCGTCAGCCGGGCCGAGGCCCGGGCCCAGGCCGAGGCCCTGGCCGCCGAACTCGTCGGGCAGGTCGCCGAGGTCAAGAAGGCCAGCAAAGAGGGCAAGCCGGTCAGCGTGCTGACGGTGATGCGGGCCGCCCGCGAGCGCAAGAAGCCGCAGCCGGGCTACAACCTGGCCGGCAAGCCGCTCCGCAGTCTGTGGCTGAAGGACTTCCTGAACGAGTGGCTGGGGCGTCGCCTGCGGCTGGTGCTCGGCGTGCTCACCTTCGCCATCGGGCTGTTCTGGATGCACCAGAACCAGCTCTTCGAGCGGGGCACGAACATCTTCAAGAACGTCATGGAGCTGGAGTTCGAAGCCGCCAAGGCCTCCCTCGACAAGGCCACCGGCCGGCCGCTGCAACTGCCCAGCTTCTTGCCGGTGCCCGAGGTCGTCCTCAAGCCGTTCAGCACGATCAACGTGGCCCTGCTCGGCTTCCTGACGATCATGGCCGGCATCTTCTTCTACGGCTGGCGGCCCAACCTGGCGGTGATCGCCGGGCTGGTCGTCGGCATCGGCGGACCGCTGCTGGGAATCCCCGACATCGGCCCCGTCAGTGCGAACCTGGTGAGCCTGGCCCTCGGGGCCGTACTCATCCTGCCGGTGGCCTGGGTGCTGCGGCACTGAAGCGACCTCGGACCGGTTCGCTTGGCCGGCCCGGGGCGGGGTCCGGCGGAGGCCCCGCCCCGGCTAGACCACCCGTTCGACCAACCGCTCGTCGATTTCGGCCTCCAGCCTCAGCCCCAGGAAGCTGACCTCGACGACGACCACCCAGCGGTTCGGCTTCACCCGCACGACCCGCCCCTCGCTGCCGGCTAGGGGGCCGCCGACGACACGGACCCGATCACCGACGCAGCCGACGAGCCGCTCCTGCACCAGTTGCCGGTCGGTCAGCAACTCGGCGATGCCGCTCAGCTCGGCCCGGAGGCGCTCGGGGTCCGGCGGCCGCAGTACCTGAGCGATCTTTGCCCGCGTGGCCGGGGAGACCCGCGGGTTGCCGAGGAAATCGTCTTCCGAACAGAACAGGTATCCGGGGAACACCGGAAGCAGGGCGACCCGCCGCTTGCCGTGCGTCGTGCTGAGGCGGCTCAAGAGCGGCAGGAACACGGGCACCCCCGCCGCGCTGAGGGTCGCGGCGAGTTTCTTCTCCCAGCGGGCGGCCGTGCGGAGGGCCACCCATCGTTCGATGTGCTGCGGGAACGGGCTTGCTATTCCCATGTGGGCAGTATAACCCGGTCCGGTCGAAGAAGTCTTGATGAAGCTAGCCCCGGCGGGGCGTCCGGGACAAGGCGAGGTTTCTATGACAACCACGCGGCCCCCGACTCGACCTGAGCGACGGACGTGACCGGACAGGGCGGGCCGCACTCGCCCACGGACGCGAGGCTCGCGGAGCGTTGCATTCTCCCGGCTCATGCCGTTACGGGTCGTCCACCTGGGGAAGTACTACCCGCCGTCGCCCGGCGGCATCGAGGGCCACACCCGCACCCTGGCCCGCACGCAGGCGGAACTGGGGGCGGAGGTGAGCGTCGTGGTCGTCAACCACGCCACCGCCGCCGGCCGCGACGCCACCTTCGAGCGGTTCACGCCGACGCCCGACATCGAGGAGTCTGACGGCCCGGTAAGGGTCACCCGGGTCGGACGTTGGGCCAACCTGGCCAAGCTCGACGTGACCCCCGGCCTTCTGGCTGCGATCCGCCGCCTGGCTCGCCTCAGGCCGGACGTGTGGCACCTGCACACCCCGAACGTCACCATGATGGCCGCCGTGCTGGCGTGCCCTTCCGTGCGGCCCCTGGTCGTGACCCACCACAGCGACATCATCCGGCAGCGCTTCTCGCGGCACCTGATCCGCCCCCTGGAAGCAGTCGTCTACCGCCGAGCCGCCCGGGTGCTATCGGACAGCCCCGGTTATGTCGAGGGGTCACAAATTCTCGACCGGCACCGGTCCAAGGTCGCAGTGTTGCCGCTGGGCATCGATCTGGAGCCGTTCCGCAACCCCACACCGGCAGCTCAGGCCTACGCCCGGGAACTCCAGGCCCGCCATGGTTCGCCCCTGTGGCTGTGCGTCGGCCGACTGATCTACTACAAGGGCTTGCACGTGGCCTTGGCCGCCCTCCGCGCGGTGCCCGGAACGCTGCTGGTGCTCGGCACGGGGCCGCTGGAAGCCGACCTGCGGGCGAAGGCCGCCGAACTCGGCGTGACGGACCGGGTGGTGTTCCACGGCCACGCCATCCCCGACCAACTCGTCGGCGCGTACCACGCCGCAACGGCTTTATGGTTCCCCAGCATCGCCCGCAGCGAGGGTTTTGGCCTCGTCCAGGTCGAAGCGATGGCGGCCGGCTGTCCGGTGATTAACACGGCGATCCCCGGTAGCGGCGTGCCCTGGGTCTGTCGCCATGAACAGGAAGGGCTGACGGTGCCGGTGAACGACCCGTCCGCCCTGGCTGCCGCCGCCCGCCGCTTACTGGCCGAAGCGGGGTTGCGGGACCGCCTCGCCGCTGCTGGCCGACTCCGCGCCGCCGCCGAGTTCGACCACCGCGTCATGGCCGAACGCTCCCTCGCCATCTACCAGGACGTTCTGTCGTGAAGGTCCTGCACCTGACCTCCGGGAACCTCTACGGCGGGATCGAGACGTTCCTGCACACCCTGGCGCGGTTGCGACACCTCTGCCCGGAGATGGAACCGCACTTCGGCGTGTGCTTCCCCGGCCGGATCCGCGACGAACTGCGGGCGACCGGTGTGCCCGTCCACGACCTCGGACCGGTCCGCGTCAGCCGGCCCTGGACGGTGCTGCGGGCCCGCTGGCGGCTCCGACGAATCCTGCGGGACACGAAGTTCGACGTGGCGGTAACACACGGTTCCTGGCCGCATGTCGTCTTCGCCCCGGAAGTGAAGCGGGCCGGCGTGCGACTCGTCTATGCGGTACACAACCACCTTTCACCCCAACACTGGTTGAACCGCTGGGCCGCCCGCACCCCGCCGGATGCTGTGGTGGCCAACAGCCGATCCACGGCGACCACCGTCGCGACGGTGTTCCCCGGCGTTCCCACTGATACCGTGTATTATCCGGTCGAGCGGAGGGAAACCGACCGGGACGCGGCCCGACAGGAATTGCGCGAAGAACTTGGAACCGACCGCGAGATGGTGGTCATCCTTCAGGCGAGCCGCCTGGAGCGATGGAAGGGGCAAACCGTCCACCTCGAAGCACTCGGGCGGCTCAAGTCCTTGGCGGGGTGGGAAGCCTGGTTGGCGGGCGGCCCGCAAAAGCCGACTGAAGACGCATACCTGGGCGAGCTGAAGCGGCGAGCCGACGAACTGGGGATCGGTCACCGCGTGAAATTCCTCGGGCAACGGACCGATGTCCCCCGGCTGATGGCGGCCGCCGACGTGTACTGCCAGCCGAACACCGGACCGGAGCCGTTCGGAATCGTGTTCATCGAGGCCCTTCACGCCGGCCTGCCGGTGGTCACGAGTGATTGTGGCGGTGCGGCCGAGATCGTGACTCCGGACTGCGGTATCCTGTGTCCTCCCGGTGATGTCAGGGCCGTGGCTGATGCCCTGCGAGAACTGATCACCGACCTGGATCGACGCCAGCGACTCGCCTTGGCCGGCCCCACCCGCGCCGCCGAACTGTGCGAACCGGAGCATCGACTGAAGTGCCTCGCCCGTGCGTTGTTGGAGGGGTGAATGGCGTCCGGTGAAGGGGTTCCTCCGACGGTCGAGGAACGTGCGGCCCAGAGTCAGGGTGTCAGCAACGACGCCATCTATCGCATGGTCGTGGCCGCCCTGGCCGGCCGACATCCTGGCGGTGGAATCATACTCGGTGTCGGCTGTGGCCGCGGCCTACTCAGGCCCTATGTGGCTGGCATGTTCGAACGATGTATCGGTGCCGATGTGGTCCGGTATGACGGGTTCCCCGAGGACTGCGAGTTCCACAAGGTCGATCTCGACAGTGGCCGGGTCCCACTGCCGGACGGTGCTGCCGATGTCGTCGTGGCCGTCGAGACGATCGAACACCTGGAGAACCCGCGCGCCTTCGTTCGGGAACTCGTGCGTTTAGCCAGGCCGGGCGGCTGGGTCGTAGTAACGACACCGAATCAACTCAGCCTCTTGAGCAAGCTCACTTTGGTGCTGTGCAACGAGTTCAATGCGTTCCGGGCCGGGAGCTATCCGGCCCACATCACGGCCCTGCTCGAAGTCGATCTCCGGCGGATCGCCAACGAGAACCGTCTTCGGGACGTCGCCGTTTATTACTCGTGTCACGGGCGCATCCCTGGAGTCCGTTGGCACTGGCCGCAGGCACTCTCCCGCCTCGCCCCGCGGGCCTTGTCTGACAACGTCCTGCTCATCGGACGTAAACCCCCGAGCGACGACCGATGAAGGTTCCGAATCCGCTCAAGCCGTGGTTCGTCTACCGGCCGTCGCAGCTGGTCCGCCGGGTCGTCCGG
>Ga0308417_1000763_pt1 | contig 22540 bp, 20 predicted proteins | sample HotsprSampleOS65_FD_203528 | JGI IMG/M metagenome (GOLD analysis project Ga0308417, IMG submission 203528) | Hot spring phototrophic mat microbial communities from Octopus Spring, Yellowstone National Park, Wyoming, United States - 20090730_OS65 ...
AGGTGCATCGTAGTCGGGGCGGAGGGGAAGCGGCTGACCCATGGCGAGGCTCCATTGCTCGCCCCGTTGAATCAGATCCCGCCCGCGTCGGGGAATCCCTCTCGTGAGTCTCGTTCAGAAAGACTTAGTATCACACAGCGCACAGGTCGAGTCCAGACTCTGAACCAGCGCTGCAAGGTCCCAAGGCGGGCGACATCCTCGATCGGCTGCCGCGGCATCTGCATGCCCTGAGCCGGCGGGTGCTGCGCTAGGCCTGGGGCCTCGACGATGCCGCGAAAGCGGAGACGCTGCTGCGCAACCTTGCCCTCAGTCTGGGGCGAGGCGCCGGGAGTGGCGGCGGCGATCCTTGCAGGGCTCGACGAGAGCCTGACGGTAGTCGGGCTGGGCCTGCCGAGGGAGGCTGCGGCGGTCCCTACCCTGCACCAACATCATCGAGAACATCATAGGCTCGATCCGCCGCGTCTGCCGCAACGTCAAGCGCTGGCGCGAGGATTTCATGGCGTTGCGATGGACCGCCGCCGCCATGCTCGAGGCGGCAAAGGGCTTGCGCAGGCTCAAGCCCAAAGCCAGCAACCGAAACTACGCCCCAACCTCCTCGCACACGACCAGACGCTCGCTCAGCCCCCACCAGTTGCGCAAAACCCACACGCCGCATAGCGTCCAGCCCCAACACGCCGACCACAATCTTCCTTCACCAGAGGTCGGGACAACTCGAAAGATCAGAGCCCGCGTCACAGCTCATCGACGGCGACCACTCCCGGCACGGCTTCAAGGGCAGAGACGAGCGCCGGCGAGACTGCCCAGCCCCGGCCGGTGTCCAATTCGATCTCCTCGCCCGTGCTGAGCACGGCAGTAAGAAAGACCCGGCCACGTCCCGGTCCGGCGGTGTCGAGCGCGGACCGCAGCTGGCCAACCGCCAGACCTTCGTAGACGCGGGCGCGAAGTCCAACCGCGACCGCGGCAACAGCCTGGTCGAGCCGCTCAACATCGACCGCCGTCAACCGAATTGTCTCGCCGTCCGCGCGGGCGTCAGCAGTTACAATTAGCCGTTCACCGGCAACGAGGAGGTCGCGCACCCGGCTCAGCACCTCGCTGAACAGCGTAACCTCGAAGCTACCCGCCGTATCGGATAGCCGCAGCCAGCACATCTTGGACCCAGCGCGCGTCGTCCGTTCCTTTACCATAACAACACTGCCCGCGAGCTTGAGCCTTTCTGCCCCCGACGCGACCCGGGCGGCGATCTCGTTCGACCGGATCACCTTCAGCCGGCGCAGCGTCCCGGCATACCCGTCGAGAGGGTGGCGCGTGAGATAGAAACCCACCGCTTCGGCCTCGTGCGCAAGACGCTCCATGAGCGACCACTCCGGTACTTCCGGCAAAGGCAGTGCGAACTCGGCACCTTCGCCGAACAGCTCGACTTGGTTCGCGCTCCTGTCGTCGGCAACCGCCTGCGCGCGGGCTACGATTGCTTCGGCGCCCTCAACGATCCGCCTGCGGTTCGGCTCCAGCCGGTCGAACACGCCAGCGCGGCCGAGGAACTCGATCTGCATCCGGTTGAGCATGTGGGGATTGATGCGCCGCGCGAACTCGGCGACCGATGGGAACGGTCCACCCCGCTCTCGCTCCGCCACCAAGGCCTCCATGGCTGCGCGTCCTACGCGCTTGATCGCCGCCAGTGCATAACGGATGGCAAGTTCGCCGTGAGCCGTCCGCTCGATGCGGAAGTCAGCCGCCGAGGCATTGACGTCCGGCGGCAGCACCTCGATCCCCATTCTCTCTGCCTCGCCCTTTAGCGCGGCGAGCTTCTCGGTATTGGCAATCGAAAGTGACATCGAGGCGGCGAGGAAGGCCACTGGATGGTTCGCCTTGATGTAGGCCGTCTGGTAGGCGACGAGGGCGTAGGCGGCGGCATGGCTCTTGTTGAACCCATAGTCGGCGAAGCGCTCCATCAGATCGAAGATTTCTGCGGCCTTGGCAGGGTCGATGCCGCGCGCTACGGCCCCGTCGACGAATACTTGGCGCTGCGCCTCCATCTCAGCCTTGATCTTCTTGCCCATGGCACGACGGAGGAGATCTGCACCGCCGAGCGAGTAGCCGGCAAGGCGCTGCGCGATCTGCATCACCTGCTCCTGGTACACGATGATGCCGTAGGTCTCGGCCAGGATGTCGTGGACTAACGGGTGCGGCGCGTCCCAGGGCTCGCCGTGTTTGCGCGCGCAATAGGCGGGGATGTTGGCCATTGGGCCCGGCCGGTAGAGCGCCACCGCGGCGATCAGGTCCTCAAAGCGGTCGGGCTTCATCTGCCGCAGCACGTCACGCATGCCTTGGCTTTCGAACTGGAACACGCCGCCCGTCTCGCCTCGCTGCAACATGGCGTAGGTGAGGGGGTCATCGAGCGGGATGCGAGCGAGATCGATCGTAATCCCCTGCTCGCGAAGGAGGCCGCAGGCGCGGCTCAGGATCGTCAGCGTGGCGAGGCCCAGGAAGTCGAACTTGACAAGACCTGCCGCCTCGATGTGCTTCATCGAATACTGCGTTATCAGCATGCCTGTTCGCGGATCGCGTGCAAGCGGCACGAGCTCGATCAGAGGACGGCTGCCGATCACCACGCCTGCGGCGTGCGTCGAGGCATGGCGGTAGAGCCCCTCGAGCCGAAGTGCAATTTCAAGCAAGCGGCCGATCTGCTCATCCTCGTCGCGCATTCTCTGCAACTGCATATCAGCCTCGATGGCCTGAGCGAGCGTGACCGGCTTCGCAGGATTGTTCGGGATCAACTCAGCGATCTTGTTGACGAGGCCGTAGGGCAGGCCGAGCACGCGGCCAACGTCGCGCACCACGGCGCGCGCTTGCAGCTTACCGAACGTGATGATCTGTGCCACGCGATCCGCCCCGTATTCGTCGCGTACATAGGCAATGACCTCGTCGCGCCTCTCCTGGCAGAAGTCGATATCGAAATCGGGCATCGACACGCGCTCTGGGTTTAGGAACCGCTCAAACAGAAGACCCCAGCGCAGCGGGTCGAGATCGGTGATGGTCAATGCCCAGGCGACGACCGAACCCGCGCCCGACCCGCGGCCGGGGCCGACGGGAATGCCTTTGCTCTTCGCCCACTGAACGAAATCGGCGACAATAAGGAAGTAGCCAGAAAAGCCCATGCGCTCGATAACGGCAAGTTCGTAGTCGAGACGTTCGCGGTACGGCCGGGCCGCCTCGACGCTTATCCCGCCGACTGTCAGGCGGTAGTCGAGGCCCCGGCGAGCGAGATCGCGCAAGGCCTCTGCTTCGCTCGCCCCGGCGGGGACCTTGGGACAAACTGGAAGGAGCGGCCTGCGCGTCGGCGCGATGACTGCGCAGCGCTGGGCGATGGCGACTGTGTTGTCGCAGGGCTCTGGCAGATCGGCAAAAGCGTCGCGCATCGCCCCTTCCGGCTTGAACCATTGCTCGGGGCTGACCCGCCAGCGATCAACATCGGCGGCGTGTCGCTTCTCAGCGATGCAGGTCAGCACATCGTGCGCCTCGTGCTGATCGCGTTCCAGGAAGTAACAGGCATTGGTTGCCACGAGCGGGATGCCGAGCGCATCGGCTAGCGCAATCTGCGCGGCTTCAAGCTCGGCTTCCCCCGGCAGGCCGAAACGCTGCAGTTCGACCGCGAGACGATCACCGAACGCCCCGGCCATGCGCTCTAGCCAGTGTCGCGCTGCTTCCGCCCGTCCCTCCCGCAACAAGGCGCCAAGGGGGCCATCTGCGCCGCCGGTCAGCATCACCAACCCCGGGGCATGGGCCAGCAGGGTCGCCTCACTCAGCCCTGCAGGCTGGCCTGGTGAGGGCGACAGATTCGCGGCCGATGCCAGCCGCATCAGGTTCGCCCAACCCTCGGCTGTTGCGGCGAGGAGAACCACCACGGGATGCTGCGGCGCGGCCTCCCGACTGCGACGGTCGTCGAGCAGGGTGAGTTCAAGCCCCATGATTGGCTGCACGCCGCGCTTTACACAGGCCTGGGCAAACTCGAGTGAACCGAACAAGTTGTTGGTGTCGGTGAGCGCCACGGCCGGCATGCCGAGTTCCGCAGTACGAGCCGCAAGGGTGTCGATCTTGATCGCGCCCACTGACAGCGAATAGGCGGAATGGACACGGAGATGAACGAAGGCCATCAGTCGTCCTTCGGACGTTCGGCGCTGCGGCAGCGCACGAAACCGATGGCGGTCCAGGAGCAGACCAATTCGCTCCGCTGATTGAACAGCTCGACCCGCGTTCGGACAAGCCCCATACTGGGGCGAGAGCGCGATCGTCGCGTCGCCAGGACGGTGGCGCGTGCGTGGAGGCGATCGCCGGGACGGACAGGAGCGGGCCACTTCAGCTCGTCAAGCCCAGGCGAGCCGATGCCGTGGCGGCTTAAAGCGTGATCGCACCATAGCCGCATCGCGATCGCCGCCGTGTGCCAGCCCGAGGCGATCAGCCCGCCGAAGGGCGAGGCCTTGCCGCCTTCGTCGCTCAGGTGAAAGGGCTGGGGGTCGAAGTCGCGAGCGAAGGCGACAATCTCCTCCGCGGTCACCGGCCGGTCGCCGAACTCATGCATCTCGCCTTCGAGATGGTCCTCGAACCAGCGGTCGCGCGGGTCCATCCAAGCCTCCACAGTCAGGACGGCTTGCGTTCGATCAGCTCGATCTTGTATCCGTCCGGATCCTCAATGAAGGCGATTACGGTGGTCCCGAACTTCACCGGGCCTGGTTCGCGCGTGATCTTCACCCCCGCCGCACGCAGTCGCTCTACCGTGGCGTGAACATCCGATACGCCGATCGCAAGGTGGCCGAAGGCGGTGCCGTGTTCGTAGCGGTCGACGCCGTAGTTGTAGGTGAGTTCAATCGCAGGTTCCGCGTCATCGTAACCGACGAAGACAAGCGTGTATTTGCCTTCCGGAACGTCGCGCCTGCGCAGCTCCTGCATTCCCAGAAGCCGGGTGTAGAAATCAACGCTACGGGCGAGATCGCCGACCCGGATCATCGTGTGCAGAAAGCGGCCTCCGCCCATCCCGGTGCTCCGTGTTCTTTGCATGTCAGGTGGTGAAGCGCCGCGCGACCAGAAAGAGTCCGGCGCGGTCGGCCGCGTCGATGGTTGCATTGCGCTCCGGCATTAAGGTCGTCTCCGCCTCCACCGCAATGCCACGCAAGCCTGCCGCGGCAGCCAAATCGACAGTGCGCACGCCGATGGTGGGCAGGTCCACGCGCTGTTCCTGGCTCGGCTTTGCACGCTTGACCAGCACGCCTCCAGGCCCCTCGCGCCGAAGCCCAGCGCACCGCTCAAGCAAAGCGTCGGTACCCTCGATCGCTTCCACGCCGAGAACGAGACCCTGCTGAACCACGACCGCTTGGCCGACGTCCGCCTCGCCGAGCAGGCGGCATACGGCGACGCCGCGCGCGATGTCAGCCTCCGCCCGGGCATCGGGGGCGAGGCGCGTCAGCACGCCTTCCGGGGCGGTGAGCCCGGAGAGGATGGCTTGCACCCCATGCACCCGAAACCCCTCCTCTTCGAGCACGCGCACAATCGCCTTCAGAAGCCCATCATCGCCGCCGAAAGCGGCACGCCCGATTCGGCCAAGCAGGCGGGCACCCTCCGCGTCGGGCATCAAAGATAGGAGCGAGGGACGGCGGACGGTACCGACCAGCACGAGGTCGGCAATGTTGCGCGTTCGCAATGCATGCAACGCCTCCCCGACAGCGCCGATACGCAACCTTTGAGATGGGAAAGGCGCGAGCGACGCGGCATCCGCGTGGCCCTCGAGAGCGAGCACGAAGACGCCCCGGCCGGAGCCGGTTAATGCAGCGGCCAGCATGGCCGGCAGAGGGCCACCACCCGCGATAATGCCAAGCGGTTGTGCCGGGACGCCGGTGCTCACGGTTAGGCCGCGGACGCAGAAGCGGGCTCCGCCGCCTCGATCTCCTCGCCGAGATCGATCTCCGTCTCCGGCGCGGCACGGCAGAGCGGACGCTTGCCTCCGGCGCGCACGAAGCCGACCACCTCGTCGACAAGTCTGTTATCCTGAAACCTCTTCGCGGTGGCCGATAGGCGTTCGGCGAACGTGCCGTCCCGGTGCTTGAAGATGAGGCGGAAGGCCTCGCGAAGGACGGCAACGTCGGCTCGGGAGAAGCCTCGCCGCTTAAGCCCCACGACGTTCAGCCCCGATAGCCGAGCGCGGTTTCCCATCACAAGGCCAAACGGGATCACGTCGCCCTCGACCCCGCTCATGCCGCCCACGGCGGCAAAGCGGCCGATGCGCACGAATTGGTGTACTGCCGCGCCACCGCCGATATATGCGCCATCGCCTACGCTCACATGTCCGCCGAACATTACGTTGTTGGCGACAATCACGCCGTCGCCCAGGCAGCAGTCGTGCGCCACATGCGCTACGCACATGATCATACAGTCCGCGCCAATCCGCGTCAGGCCGCCGCCGACACTGCCGCGATGAATCGTTGCGTGTTCACGAATGAGCGTGCGCGGCCCGATCTCGACGCGCGTCGCCTCGCCACGATATTTCACGTCCTGCGGCGGGAGGCCGATGGTGGCGAAGGGAAAGACCCTTACACCGGCGCCGAGACGGGTGATGCCCTCGATCACCGCATGGGCACCAATCTCCGCTCCTGGTCCGATCTCGACCTCTGGTCCGATCACGGCGTAAGGACCAATGCGCACTCCCTCCGCAAGACGAGCACCGGGCGCGACCGTCGCGGTCGCGTGGACCTCAACCATCGGCGCGTCGGTCCAGAATCATGGCGGAGAAGGTTGCTTCCGCCGCAATGACTCCATCCACTTTGGCCTCGGCCGAGAACTTCCAAACCGCGCCGCGGTTGCGGTCCTTGTGTACATAGATACGAATCTGGTCTCCTGGCACGACCGGGCGGCGGAACTTTGCCCCCTCCACGCTCATAAAGTACACGAGCTTCCCTGCCGCTTCGTTGCCCAGCGTCTCGACCACGAGCACGGCGGCAGTCTGCGCCATGCTCTCGATGATCAGCACGCCGGGCATGACGGGGTGCGACGGGAAGTGGCCCTGGAAGAACGATTCGTTGATGGAGACATTCTTGATGCCGATCGCGCTCTGATCCGGCACCACCTCAACAACGCGATCCACAAGCAGGAACGGGAAGCGATGTGGGATTGCGTGCATGATGCGCGCGATGTCGAGGGCCTCCACGCGTCTTTCCTGGGCCGTGAGATCGCGCTCCGCTGCGTCTTGCTGCGTGCCGTGCATGGTCATGTGTCGGTTCGGCGTGTCTCCCGTGCCAGACGCTCGAGAACGGCGACAGCCCGCAAGGTCTGAACAGCGGGTCGGGCTGGGCTGCCAACCCAGGTCTCCCCGGAAGGAATATCGGTCATGACGCCGGATTGGGCACCGATCCGTGCGCCGCGGCCGATCGAAACATGCCCGACAATGCCGGCCTGACCCGCAACGACAGCGAAATCGCCGACCTTGACCGAACCCGCGATACCAACCTGAGCGACGAGGATGCAGCCCCTCCCCAGTCGTGCGTTGTGCCCGATCTGGACCAAGTTGTCCATGCGACAGCCGGATCCGATGACCGTGTCGCCGACCGAGCCGCGATCGATGGTCGTGTTGGCGCCGATCTCGACGTCGTCTCCGATCAGGACCCGACCAAGTTGCGGAATCGAGATGTGCCCTTCAGGCCCGGACGCGAAACCAAAACCGTCCTGCCCGATCCGCGCGCCAGCTTGCACGACGACCCGGTCGCCGGCGATCGTGCAAGCTACACTTGCGCCTGGCCCGATCCGGCAGTCGCGGCCCAGTACAACGCCAGGTCCGACCACTGCGTTGGCTTCGATCACGCACCCTGCCCCGATCGCGGCCCGCTCGCCAATCACCGCTCCGGCCTCAATCCGAACCCCCGCACCGAGCAGCGCGCTCGGGGCAACGATGGCCGTCGGATCGATGCCGGGAGCCGGCTGGGGCGGCGGGAAAAATAGGGTGACGGCGCGCGCCCAGGCGAGATGCGGTGTCCCCGAAATCAAGGCCGCACAGCCGCTGGCAACGCGGGCAACGTGCTTAGACGAAACGATCACCGCTCCAGCGCGGGTCTCGCTCAGCGCCTCGAGGTAGCGCGGATTGTCGAAGAAGGAGACCTCATGCGGGCCTGCCGCCTCCAGGGACGCAACCCCGGATAGGATTCGCGAAGCTTCCGCTCCCTCGCCGAGCCGCGCTCCACAAGCGGCGGCAACTTCGGCCAGGGTGAAGGGGCCGCGCGGGCGCGGGTGGAAGCGCGGATCGGGTGCCACTGTCCCGCTCCGTCTGCGGTCTCAGTTGCGTCGCAGTGCCGGCGATGCCGGCTGCCGGACTGGGGCGAGAGAAAGCCCCGAGAATTCCGGCTCGGGGTCGATCGCCACGGACGTCAGAGCGCGGTTCAATTGATTGGCTACCGCTTCCGAGATGTCGTGCTGCTCGACGGCGAGCACAATGGCTTGGCGCTGAATGACCATAGTGAGGCCGCGCGCCTCGGCGACTTGGCGGATGACGAACAGCATCACCCGCTCGATCTCTGCCAGGGCTTTCTGGCCGGCGGCCTGGATGGCGGCATTGCGTTCGCGTAAGATACGCTGCGCGGAGCTTATTCGCTCTTGCAGCTCCTGTTCCCGCTCGCGCATCTGCTCGGGCGTGAGCTGGCCGCGCAGCGAGGCAAGCTGCTGCTGCGCCTCGCGCCATGCGTTCTGTTCGCGCGCGGCGTCATCGTTCAGCCGCTGCAGCCTGTCCTGCATGGTCTGGCGAACCTGTCGCACGGCGACGGAGGCGTCGAAAACCTCCTGCAGCCCGATCACGCCGATCACAGCCGTAGGCGGAGACGGCGAGCGGTCAAGCGGCGGCAGGCGAGGTGCGCCGGGCTCGGTTGGCCCCGGAACCTGCCCGGTGGGCTGGGCGGGGCGCGGCTGTGCCGCCGAAGGACGCTGCTGCGGCTGGGCTTGGGTCTGTGGCGGCCGCTGCTGTCCCTGCGCTGGACCCTGTTGCTGGCCGGGGACGAACCATTGCTGTTGTTGCTGCTGGGCGTGCGCGGCAAGCGCGGGCAGCACGAGCGCCAAGACAAAGATGACGGACCAGCGTAAGGCGCCAGTGTAACAAGGCGGGACGCGCATGGTCTCAGAACCTCGTACCGAACCCGAACCGGAACAGTTCGGTCTTGTCGTAGTCCTTTTTCACGATCGCCTGGGCAAGATCGACGTTGATCACTCCGAACGGCGACCGCCAGCGTACGCCGACACCCGCGCCAACCCGCACGCTTCGGTCATCCGCCACGTTGCGAGCAGAGACACCAGGATCCCAAAGCGATCCGGTATCGATGAAGGCCCTGCCTTGCAAGCCGAGATCGTCGGAGACGAATGGCAGAGGGAAGCGCAACTCCGTTCCCGCGGTCCAGATTGTGCGCCCACCGAGCGAATCGGTTGTGTTGAGATCGCGCGGGCCCGCCCCCCCCGGCTCAAAGCCACGCAGATTCTCGCCACCCAGGAAGAAGTTGTCGATGATCCTCTCCCGCTTCCCGTACTGCACGAGGTAGCCGGCACCTGCCGTGAAGACCAGCGTATAGGTCTCGCGCAAGCCCAAAACAGGGGACACAGGCAGATAGACGGCGCCGTCGAGCCGGGGGCGAAAGAAACCGATATCGCCGCCGAGCCCCGCGACGTCGGTGAGCAGGCGAAGGACAAACCCCTCGGTCGGATCGATCCGGCTGTTACGGCGGTCATAGGTTAGCACCTGGCTTAACTGCGACAACAGCGTTGTGCCCTCCTGGTCGCGCACATAGATCGAGGCGAAGGGGCTGACATTGCTGATTCTCCGCTGCATCAGTGTGTACGACCAGACTTGGCGGAGTTCCTCGTTGAAGGCGTAGCCTATGCGCAAGGCGAAACCCGTGCGGCGGTCGTCGAAGGCGCGGGTCTCGCGCGCGTTGCGTTCAATCGCAAACACGTCGATGCCGGCGACCAGATTGCGATCGAGGAAATAGGGGTCTGTGAGCGAGAGGTCGACCGCTTGCCGACGCTGGGCGAGCGTGACCATAAAGTTTGCGTCGAGCCCGGTCCCAACAAGATTGCGCTCGCGCAGACCGATCATCGCCAGCGCTCCGCTGTCAGTCGAATAGCCGCCGCCGATGGTAAGCTCTCCGGTAGCCTTCTCCTGTACCTCGACCTGCACCACCGTCCGGTCCGGCGCGCTGCCGGGCAAGTTCACGACGTTGACGGCGCCGAAATACTGCAGGTCGTTAATCCGCTGCCGGGATCGGGCAATGCGGGCAGCACTGAAGGCATCGCCCTCAGCAAGCCGCATTTCCCGTCGGATCACCTTGTCTTGGGTGCGAATGTTGCCAACGATGTCGATTCGCTCGACAAAGACGCGGGGCCCTTCGACGATCTCGAAGGTGAGGTCGACCGTCCGCTGCTCAGTGTTGCGCTGCACCTGCGAGCGCACCTCGGCAAAAACGAAGCCGGCGTTTTGCGCAGCCGCCCGTACGGCTTGGATGGTCGACTCGACGTCGTCCGCAGCGTACCAGGCACCTTCGCGCAGGGTGAGCGCTGGGCGCAGGGCTTCGGCGTCCAAGTTCCGTACCCGCGAGATGAGGTCGACCTTGCCCACCCGGTAACGGTTGCCCTCGTCCACCATGAAGGTGAGGAAGAACCCAGTCCGGTCGGGGTCGAGTTCGGCCACAGCCGAAACAACGCGGAAATCGACGTAGCCGTTACGCAAGTAGAAGCGCCGCAGCAGTTCGCGGTCGAAGGCAAGGCGTTCAGGATCATAAATATCTGAAGTGGAGAGGACGCGCCACCACGCGGTCTCGCGCGAGGCGATTGCTTCTTGAAGCGTGCCGGAGGAGAAGGCTTGGTTGCCGACAAAGTTGATTCGGCGGATCAGAGCGGTCGGGCCCTCGTCGATCTCGTACACCACGTCGACCCGGTTCTGGTCGAGCGCGATCACCTTCGGCTCGATCCGTGCGGCAAAGCGGCCACGTCGGGCATAGACGTCGAGCAGGCGCTGCCGATCCGCCTGGATAAGGGAGCGAGTGAAGACCGAACGCGGCCGGGCCTGGATCTCGTTGCGCAAGGCCTCATCGCCGAGCGCCCGATTGCCTTCGAACGCGATGCGGTTGACGATCGGGTTTTCGACTACGCTGACGATAAGGGTATTTCCCTCGCGCCGGAGCGAGACGTCGCGAAACAGCCCGGTACCGAAGAGCGCACGGAGTGTGCGATCAAGCCGGTCCGCTTCGAACGGATCGCCGGGCTGGGCGAGCATGTAGGAGCGGATCGTCGCTTCCTCGATGCGCTGCGCGCCCTCCACCCGAACTGAGCGGATAATCCCGCCCTGGGCAGCTGCGCGCCCTGTGGCAGTGGCGCCTTGCACCTCTGCCAGCGCCGGTGCGGCGAGCCAGAGGGAAGCAAGCAGCGGGATCAGCAGCGCGGGCCACACGGTCTGCAGGGATCCTCGGGCGGAGGCGTTTCCGGCACCGTGGACCATAGCTGCGCGCGCCGCCGCCGTCATCCAACGAGCCGGGCCACCCAATCAACCACCCGAAGCTGAATCAAGTCGTTCCAGGTTGCGAGTACAAAGAGGGCGAGCAGGATCGCAAGCCCGCCGCGAAAGGCGTATTCCTGCGCCCTTGGCGGCAAGGGTTTGCCGCGCACCGCTTCGTAAGAGTACATCATGAGATGTCCACCATCGAGGATCGGGATGGGGAGGAGGTTGATCAGCGCGAGATTGACGGAAAGGAGGGCGATCAGCGCGACCAGTGGGCCAACCCCGCCAGACGCAACCTGCCCCGACAGCTGGGCGATTCGCAGGGGACCGCCAAGGTCCTCGGTTCCTCGTGTGCCGGCGACAATCTGCCAGAGCGCGAGCAGGGTCTGTTCCGTGATGCGGACGGTCTCTGCCGCCCCGGCAGCCAGCGCGGCGAGGGGGTCGAGCCGGCGCATCTCTGGCACGCCTCCTGCGACCCCGAGCAGGCCGACGCGGGTGACATTGCCGAACCGATCGGAGACCTCGCGCAGATCCGGAGTGGCTAAAAGGACGAGCGGCTTACCCTCGCGCTCGATCACGAGACTCAGGTCCTGCTCCGGGCGGAGGCGGACAATAGCCTGCATGTCCTCGAAGCGTCGGATAGTCCGACCGTCGATCGCCAAAATCCGGTCGGCCGGTGCCAAACCGGCACGCTCGGCCGCACTCCCAGGCTGGACGGCCGTGATGACGGGAGCAGTGTCCGGCCGGCCCGAGATGCTGTAGGTCGCGGCCAAAAGCAGCGCTGCGAGCAGGAAGTTCGCAAGCGGCCCAGCAGCGACCACCCAGGCGCGCCGGCCAACACTCTTCTCGGCAAAGGTCTGGCCGGCCCGCCACTTTGGCAGCGGAAGGCCTCTTTCGCGTGCCTCGGCCTCTATCCGCGCCCGGTCCTCGGGACTCTCAGCGCCGTGGAGCCGAACGTAGCCGCCCAAGGGAATCCAGCACAGTTTCCATCGTGTTCCGGCGCGGTCGGTCCAGCCGAAAAGCTCCCCCCCGAAGCCGATCGAAAACGCATCGATATGCACGCCGACCGACCGCGCGGCGAGGTAATGGCCGAGTTCGTGGACGAAGATGAGCACGCCGAGCACGACCAGGAATGGCCCGATCGTACCCAGGGCGCCGCCAAGGAAGTCGAACACCCGGAGATCTCCCTGCCAGAAAGGCTCAGGCCAGAGCAAAATGAGGCGCCAGCCCGCGCGCCATCGCCCGAGCCTCGTCGTCCGCTAACAGGATATCCTCGAGCGTGTCCGCCGAGGCAGGCGGAAAGCGCTCCAAGGTCGCTTCGACCAGAGCTGGAATGCCGAGAAAGGGCAAGCGCTCAGAAAGAAAAAGCTCGACTGCAATCTCGTTAGCGGCGTTCAACACGGTCGGCACCACTCCTCCTGCATCAAGGGCGGCCCGCGCCAAACGAAGACAAGGAAATCGTTCAGTATCAGGTAGTTCGAAAGTCAGTTTGCCTAAATGCGCGAGATCTAGGCGGCGGGTCGGGACCACCATTCGCTCCGGCCAAGCGAGGGTATGGGCGATCGGAACATGCATGTCAGGCGGGCCCATCTGTGCCAGAATCGAACCGTCAACGTATTGCACGAGCCCGTGCACCGCCGCCTCCGGATGCACGAGCACGTCGATGCGCTCCGGGGGCAGCGGAAAGAGCCGCGCAGCCTCGATGACCTCGAGCCCTTTGTTCATCATCGTAGCGCTGTCGATGGTGACCTTCGCTCCCATGCGCCAGACCGGATGGCGCAACGCATCGTCCGGCCGAATGGCGCGCATTCGCTCGAGCGGCCAAGTGCGGAAGGGGCCCCCGGAGGCAGTGAGCACGATCCGCTCGACGGCGTCGGGTGCGGTGCCGTCGAGCGCCTGAAAGATAGCGTTGTGCTCCGAATCGGCCGGGAGCAGAACCGCTCCCGAACGCCGGGCGGCCTCGAGGATCAGCGGGCCGGCGCAGACAAGCGTCTCCTTGTTGGCGATGGCGATGATGCCGCCCGCCTCGACCGCAGCCAGGGTGCCACGCAACCCCGCAGCGCCAACGATACCCGCCATGGTCCAGTCGACCGGGGCCGAGGCCGCGTCGATCACCGCGTCGGGGCCGGCTGCAGCGACAACGCCAGTACCGGCCAGCGCTTCCTTCAAAGCAGGCCAAGCAGAGGCGTCGGCGACCACGCAGCGTTTCGCCCGTACGCGCCGGGCTGCTTCGGCAAGCGCCGTCGCATTGCCGTTCGCGACCAGCGCCTCGACCTCGAACCGCCCGGCAGGAGCGCCGGCAATGAGGTCGATCGTCGATCGGCCGATCGACCCCGTTGCGCCGAGCACGGTGACGCGCCGCGGCCGTCGCATCAGGTCGACCACAGCACCCTCCCCTGCCCGGCAGCGAGTGAGAGCGCGGCCGCGACCGGAGCGGCGGCGATCAGACCATCCGCCCGGTCGAGCAAACCGCCATGGCCCGGGATGAGGCTCGACGTGTCCTTGACCATGAAGCGACGTTTCACCCAGCTCTCAAAGAGATCACCTGCCTGGGCCGCCGCTCCAACGAGGGTAGCGACGATCATGGCCTGTCGCGGGGGGGCGAGATTTTCCAGAAGCGAAGCTGCGGCAATGCCAGCAAGCAAAGCCGAGCCCAGCCCTCCTCCTGCTCCCGCCCAGGTCTTGTTCGGGCTGATCCGCGGGGCCAAGCGCGGCCCGCCGACCAGGCGACCTGCGAGATAGGCACCGATGTCGGACGCCCAGACGACCAGGACAAGGAACAGAACATTGGCTCTTCCAGCAGCGCCGTCGGCTCGAAGCCAGATCATGCCGATCGCGGCAATACCGATATACACCACGCCGCCGCCAAGCCACACCGCGTCCCGCTGCTGCAACGCGGTGATCGCGCTGCTCTGCGCCAGGAGCCAGGAGAGCACCGCGCCGACAACGAGCGCGACCAGAGCCGCCTGCCAAAGATGGAACCCGGCACAGATGCTCGACACGATCAGCGAAGCTCCAACAGCCGCTCCGGGCAGGGTACGCAGTCTGAGGCCGCAGAGATGCACCCATTCCCAGGCGAGAATCGCGCTTGCTACCCCGATGAGGACGGAAAACCAGGGTGAACCGAACCAGATCGCGGCCAGGGCGAGTGGACCGAGGACCAGCGCGGAAGCCGCACGGACCCAAATATCGGCGAAGCGGGGCGGCTCAACCTGCTGCACCCTTTCTCCCCGGTTGCGCCCGGTCACCGCGCCCCTGGCAGCACTCGGGCGCGCGCAGCCTCAGCCCAGACGGGCGCCGTAACGCCGCTCCCGCCGCGAGTAGACAGCGAGCGCCTGCGCTAAGTGCTGCGGGCCGAAGTCCGGCCAGAGCACATCGAGAAAGACGAACTCGGCATACGCTGCCTGCCAGAGCAGGAAGTTCGAAAGCCTCTGTTCGCCCGAAGTGCGGATGACGAGATCCGGATCCGGCATGCCAGACGTATCGAGGAAGCCGGCGAAGGCTGTCTCGTCCAGCGCCTCTGGATCGAGCCGACCGGCGGCGACCAGAGCCGCCGCGCGGCGCGCGGCAGCTGCAATCTCGCTCCGTGCACCGTAAGAAAGGGCAATCACCAAGTTCAGCCGATCATTCGTTGCGGATTGGGCTTCCGTGCGCTCGATTAGGCGGAGAAGGCTGAGATCCAGTCGCGACCGGTCGCCAATCATGCGCAGCCTTACCCCGCTGTCCAGGAACTCGCGCATGTGCTGCTCGATGCCCTGGCGCAGCAGCCCCATCAGCCCGTTCACCTCGAAGGCTGGGCGACGCCAGTTCTCTGAAGAGAACGCGTAGAGCGTGAGCCAGGGGATGCCGCAATCGAGAGCCGCTTGGACGGCGCGCCGCGCTGCCTCCGTCCCCTCGCGATGGCCAGCGAGCACAGGCAGGCCTCGGGCCGCAGCCCAGCGCCGGTTGCCGTCCATGATGATCGCAACGTGTTGGACGGCAACACCCGAGACAAGGGCGGCGATGGCCTGGGCGGCGGGAAGCGGCGCGTTCATGGTGCCTGGGAATGGCGGGCGATCAGGGCAGTTTGATGTCCGCTTCCTTTGCGACCAGCGCCTCGTCCACTTTCCTGACGTAGGCGTCGGTAAGCTTCTGAACCTCCTCCGCCCAGTCCCGGTGCAGGTCCTGGCCGATCTCGCCGTCCTTTTCCAGCTTTCTCAGGGTTTCCATGCCGTCGCGACGCACCCCACGGATCGCCACGCGCGCGGCTTCAGCATAGCGTGCGGCGAGCTTGGCCAGTTCGGCCCGGCGCTCTGCTGTCAGCGGCGGAAGAGGAATGCGGATGAGTTGGCCGTCGGAGGCCGGATTGAGGCCGAGCCCTGCCTCGCGGATCGCCTTCTCCACCGCACTCACCGCCGACCGGTCCCAGACCTGAACCGTGAGCAGGCGCGGCTCCGGCGCGCCGATTGTGCCGAGCTGGGTGATCGGCATCTCGCTGCCGTAGACCTCGACCTTGATCGGCTCGAGCAGGGCGGGTGTTGCGCGGCCTGTGCGCAGGCCGGCGAATTCCTTGCGCAGCGTTTCAAGAGCGCCCTCCATGCGGCGTCTCAGATCGCCTGTAATGTCGTCCAGTGTCGGCGGCGCTTTCGCCATGTCGAACCCTTCCCTGCCTGCACCCCGCGAATTTGCTCGCCTCCCTGCCCGTCGTCCCCTCAGGCGCCAGCATCCGCAACAAGGGTATAAGTTCCCTTGCCGCGCATCACTGCGGCGAACGACCCTGGCTGATGGATCGAAAACACGATGATGGGAAGCCCGTTTTCGCGCGAGAGGCTGATCGCGGAAGCGTCCATAACAGCAAGATCGCGCGCGAGGACATCGAGATAGGTAAGATGGTCGTAGCGGTCGGCCTTAGGGTGCTTGCGTGGGTCGGCCGTGTAGACGCCGTCAACCTGCGTGCCCTTGAGCAACACGTCACATCCTGTTTCCACTGCTCGGAGAGCGGCGGCAGTGTCCGTGGTGAAGAACGGGTTGCCCGTTCCGGCAGCAAAGATCACGACCCTGCCCTTCTCCATGTGCCGGATGGCGCGGCGGCGTATGTAGGGCTCGCACACCGAGGCCATAGGGATGGCGGACTGCACCCGCGTCTGTAGTCCGAGCTTCTCGAGCGCATTCTGCATGGCCAGCGCATTCAGCACGGTGGCCAGCATGCCCATATAGTCAGCGGAGGCGCGCTCCATGCCGGCCGCCGCTCCGGAGATGCCGCGGAAGATGTTGCCCCCGCCGATGACAAGACAGACCTGCACGCCGAGCCCAACAACCTCACCAACGTCACGGGCAATGCGCGCGACGGTTTCGGTGCAGATGCCATATTCGCGCTTGCCCATCAGGGCCTCGCCGGAGACTTTGAGGAGAACGCGTCGGTAGCGGGGCGCATCCTCCATAACCGGTCTCCTCGGCTGTTCGTCCTCGGCCTGGGGCGACGCTAAACCTCCACCGGCCGGCTATCACCCCGTCCGTCCGTCACCGGACGGCGGCTGCAACCTCGGCGGCGAAGTTCCTGTCGTCCCTCTCGATGCCTTCGCCCAACTCGTAGCGAACAAAACCTGTGATTGTCATCCCCGCCTTTGCGACAACGTCCTTAACCTGGTTCTCTCCGTCATGCACCCAGACCTGCTCGAGGAGCACGACCTCCTCGTAGAACTTGCGGATCCGACCCTCAACCATCTTGCTGACGATCGCCTCTGGCTTGCCGGAGGCACGCGCCTGTTCAGCGAGCACCGCTTTTTCGCGGGCAAGCGCGGCGGGAGCGACACTTGCGACGTCAAGGTAGTCGGGGCGGGCGGCAGCGATGTGCATAGCGATTTGGCGGCCTAGGCCCGCTCGCGCCTCTGGCGTGCCTCCCGCCAGCGCGACAAGCACGCCGATGCGCCCGAGAGACGGTTTTAGCGCGGCATGAACATAGCTGGCGACTGACCCGCCCTCCGTCGCGGACAGGACGGCGGTTCGGCGCAACGTCATGTTCTCCCCGATGGTGGCGATGAGCCGAGTGAGCTCCTCGGCAACCGACCGGTCGGTCCCCGGGTAGGCTAGCGCCTTTAACCTCTCGACCTCGCCGCGGGCGTCGAGGGCAAGGATCGCGCAGGTCTCAACAAAACCCTGGAACATCTCGTTTCGCGCCACGAAGTCAGTCTCGGCGTTGACCTCGACGATCGCAGCACAGTCGGCAGCTTCACATACGCCGACCAGCCCTTCCGCTGTAGTCCGCCCAGCCTTCTTCGCCGCCGCCACCAGCCCTTTCTTACGCAGCCAGTCGATCGCCGCCTCGAGATTGCCCCCCATCTCGGCGAGCGCCTTCTTGCAGTCCATCATGCCGGCACCTGTCTTGTCGCGCAGCTCGCGTACAAGTGCCGCCGAAATTTCGGCCATCGTCCGATCCCTTCGTTCTCGGTGGTCGGGTCTGGTCAGTGGCGGGTCGGGGTGCCCCCTGCCCCTTCTGCTGGCTCGTCCTCCAGGGCCGCAGGAGTGTCAACGCCAAACTCGGCTATCTCCTCGACTGGCGGCAGCGCCTCCATCGGAACGTCCACGACCGCTCCAAGGTCGACGCCGGATGCCGCCATCTCCGCCGAGATGCCGTCGAGCACAGCGCCGGCGATCAGGTCGCAGTAGAGGGAAATCGCGCGGATCGCGTCGTCGTTTCCTGGAACTGGGTAGGTTGCGCCGTCAGGATCTGAGTTGCTGTCGACCACGGCGACGACCGGGATGCCGAGCTTTCGTGCCTCGTCGACCGCGATGCGCTCTTTATTCGTGTCAATAATAAAGAGAATGTCGGGCAGGCCGCCCATCTCCTTGATTCCGCCCAGGGCGCGCTCGAGCTTGTCGCGTTCGCGCATCAGGCCGAGCAATTCCTTCTTGGTCAAGCCTGTCTGCTCCTGGGCGAGCTGTTCCTCGATCGCGCGCAGGCGCTTGATGGAGTTCTGGATCGTCTTCCAGTTCGTCAGCATGCCGCCGAGCCAGCGGTGGTTGACATAGTACTGGCCGCAGCGCTTCGCCGCTTCGGCGACGATGTCTGCTGCGGCGCGTTTGGTCCCGACAAAAAGCACGCGGCCGCCAGCGGCAACGACGTCGCGCACAGCCTGCATGGCCCGGTGCAGCAAGGGGACCGTCTGGCGCAGATCGATGACGTGCACCTGGTTACGCACCCCAAACAGGTAGGGCGCCATCTTCGGGTTCCAGCGCCGCGTGTGATGGCCGAAATGTACGCCTGCCTCGAGGAGCTGGCGCAGGGTGAACGAGGGCATGGCCATGGGCCGGGCTTCTCTCCTTCCGTCGTCCGGTTTTGCCTCCGCGACGCCGCACGAGTACGCGGCGGGAGCGTCAAACCCGATCCCGCCTCGGCCCCCCGCACCGGACCCCGGGCAACGTCCCGGGAAGGCCACGTCGCGTGTGGATTTCCCGCCCCCAACCAAGGCCGGACGGGACCCTATCGTTGATACAGAGCCGGCAGACTTCGGGCAAGGCCCGAGACAGCGGACCCGCTCAGGCGGCGATCCGCCCGTCCTTCAGCCTGAGCGTTCGGTCCATCCGGGCGGCAAGGTCGGGGTTGTGGGTGGCCACAAGAGCCGCCGCCCCCTCGGAGCGGACAAGAGAGAGGAGTTGGCCGAAGACCACCTCTGCCGTCTCGAAATCGAGATTGCCGGTCGGTTCGTCGGCGAGTACGAGCTTGGGGCGATGCACGAGGGCGCGGGCAATCGCGACCCGCTGCTGTTCCCCGCCCGAGAGGCGAGCGGGGCGGTGGTGCAGTCGTCCGCCGAGCCCGAGCGCATTGAGAAGGACGCGTGCCCTCTCGCAGGCCTCGCGCTTTGATCGCCCGGCGATCAATAGGGGCATGGCAGCGTTCTCGAGGGCGTTGAATTCAGGCAGGAGATGGTGGAACTGGTAGACGAAGCCGATAAATATTCGCCGCAGTTCGGTTCGGGCCCTTTCATCGAGCACGGTTGCGTTCCGCCCCACGATCACGACCGTTCCACCGTTCGCCCGCTCCAGCAGCCCTGCAACATGCAGCAGAGTCGACTTGCCAGCACCGGACGGGGCGACGAGGGCGACGATCTCACCTGGACCGATCGCGAGATCGACCCCACGCAGCACGTACAGGCTCCCTTCTCCTGTGCGAAAGCGACGCTCCACGCCGTTGAGGAGCAGGACTGGCTCACTCATACCGAAGCGCTTCGACCGGATCGAGCCGCGCGGCGCGGAATGCCGGGTAGAGCGTCGCCACGAGGGAGAGCCCGAGGGCCATGACGGCGACCTCAACCACTTCGCGCGGATCGACCACTGCAGGAAGGCGGGAGAGGAAGTAGATTTCGGCCTGGAAGAACTCCTGGCCCGTGAGCCCCTGAAGCCACTGCCGGATCGTTTCGATATTGAGAGAGAACACGAGGCCTAGGCCGACGCCGATCAGCGTGCCTACGACCCCGATCGCGGCCCCGCACATGACGAAAATGCGCAGGATCACACCTTGCGACGCACCCATGGTGCGCAGGATAGCGATGTCGCGCCCTTTCTCCTTCACCAGCATGATCAGCGAGGAGACGATGTTGAAGGCGGCAACAAGGATGATGAGGGTGAGGATCAGGAACATAACGTTTCGCTCCACCTGCACCGCCTGGAAGAAGGAGGAATTCGCCTGCTGCCAATCGAGGAGGCGCAGCGGCAGGCCGGTGAGCGCACCGCGGATGGCCATCGCAACGGCCCGCACCCGCGTTGGATCCTCGACGAAGACCTCGATCTGCGATGCGCCCGCGTCTTGGAAATAGACTTGTGCAGCCTCGTAGGGCAGGAAGACATGCGCGCTGTCGTATTCAAACATGCCGACTTCGAATTGGGCGACGACGGTGTAGGAAACGATGCGCGGCACGGTTCCGAACGCCGTCACCTGCCCCTGCGGCGAAACCAGCGAGATGCGGTCGCCGACCGAAAGGCCGAGGCGTGCAGCGAGGCGCGTGCCGATGAGGATTGCCTCCATGCCCTCGAAGCGGTCGATGGACCCGGCGACGATGTTGGTTGAAATCAGCTCGCGGGCGCGAAGGTCTTCACGCCGGATGCCTCGGACGAGCACGCCCGACGCCCCTCCCCGCTCGCCCGTCGCGAGCGCTTGGCCCTCTACGATGGGGATCGCCTGCTCTACCCCGGGAATGGCGCGGATGCGACCGGCGAGCTCGTCAAGGTCGGCCAAAGCCGTACCTGCCCCATACACGCCGAGATGCCCGTTCAGGCCGAGGATCTTGCCGAGCAGTTCCTGACGGAAGCCGTTCATGACACTCATCACGATGATGAGGGTGGCGACCCCGAGCGCGATGCCGGCGAAGCTGAACGCGGCGACGACCGAGACGAATCCCTCCTGTTTGCGCGCGCGCAGGTAGCGCAGGGCGACCATACGCTCGAAGGGGCCAAACATGGCCGTAGTCAGCCGATCAGCCGCTCAAGCACTGCGTCGCAGTCAAGTTCGTGCCGCTCACCGCCCCTGCGGCGCTTCAGTTCGACCATTCCGCAAGCAGCACCCTTGGGTCCGACAATCACTTGCCAGGGCAGACCGATCAGGTCGGCGTCGGCAAACTTCACCCCTGCCCGCTCCTCGCGGTCGTCGTAGAGTACCTCGACGCCGTTCGCGCGCAGGCGCCGATAGAGATCGCCGCAGAGCGCGTCGGTACTATTGTCGCCGACTTTTAGGTTGAGCAGCGCGACACGGAAGGGAGCAACACTTTCCGGCCAGATAATGCCGGCCTCATCGTGGCTCGCTTCGATTATGGCGCCGACGAGTCGGGACACACCGATGCCGTACGATCCCATTTCGGGATGGACGGGCCTGCCGTCAGGCCCCTGTACGGTGACGTTCATCGCCCTGGGACCTGAGTACTTGGTGCCAAAGTAGAAAATGTGTCCCACCTCGATGCCGCGGGCGGCGACGCGATCTTCGGGCGGGATCGTAGCGAAAGCCCCTTCATCGTGCTTCTCGTCGGTCGCGGCGTAAAGGGCGGTCCAGGACTGGACGAGACCCTCTAGATCCCCCTCGTAATCAACAGCCTCCGCGAGAATGTCGCGCTCAACGAGAGCGCGATGAACAAAGACCTGGCTCTCGCCGGTCTCGGCAAGGATGATGAATTCGTGGCTAAGATCGCCGCCGATTGGCCCAGTATCGGCGCGCATCGGGATCGCTTTGAGCCCGAGTCGTGCGAACGTGCGCAGGTAGGCGACGAACATCTTGTTATAGCTTCGACGCGCTCCGGCGCGGTCGAGATCGAAAGAATAGGAGTCCTTCATGAGAAACTCGCGCCCACGCATGACGCCGAATCGAGGCCGTACCTCGTCGCGGAATTTCCATTGAATATGGTAGAGCAATAACGGAAATTGCCGGTACGACTTAACGTAGGACCGAAAGATGTCGGTCACCATCTCCTCATTTGTCGGACCGTAGAGCAATTCGCGGTCGTGACGATCGCGGAATCGGAGCATCTCCTTCCCGTAATCGTCATAGCGGCCCGATTCGCGCCACAGTTCCGCCGGCTGGATGGTTGGCATCAGGATCTCGCAGCAGCCTGCGGCGTCCTGCTCCTCACGCACAATGCGCGCGATGCGCTCAAGTACGCGAACGCCCAAGGGTAGCCAGGAGTAAATCCCGGCCGCCTGTTGCCGGATCAACCCCGCGCGCAACATCAAACGGTGCGACACGATCTGCGCCTCTGCGGGCGTTTCCTTCAGCGTCGGCGAGAAATAGCGGGACAAGCGCATGAGCCGTCAGACACTCCGGTCACTGGGGAGGCCGCACACTAGGGTCTGTCCCCGTTGCGTTGGTCACGGCGGCTTTGATTCAAGCTTTTTGGGAGGGCTTGGGCAATGGGCGAGGTGTTCTGGCTGAATTGCCGGCAGTTGGCGGCGATTGAGCCGTTGCTGCCGCGCCTTGGTGGCAAGCCACGTGTGGATGATCGGCGGGTGATCAGCGGCATCCTGCACCGCGATCGCGAAGGTCTGCGATGGCGGACCATCGCGGCCGAAGAC
>Ga0308417_1000765_pt1 | contig 22516 bp, 12 predicted proteins | sample HotsprSampleOS65_FD_203528 | JGI IMG/M metagenome (GOLD analysis project Ga0308417, IMG submission 203528) | Hot spring phototrophic mat microbial communities from Octopus Spring, Yellowstone National Park, Wyoming, United States - 20090730_OS65 ...
CGGCGGGCTTTCCGTAGCACGGGCATCTTGCGCATCTTGCCCGTGCCCTGGAGTTTGGCATTTTCATAGTGTGGAGACTCTGCCCCGATGGCCAGCACGGGCGAGAACGGCCGTGCTATGTCGTGCGCCAGCGCGATCCCGGACCGCCGGCCGCAGAAACGGTCACGCGCCCCTCGGCGCACGGGCGCACACGGCGGCTTTGACAAGCGACAGGGATCACCTATAATCCCTGTAGGTGTTGGTTCTTATCGAGAGTGGCCGAGGGTCGGGCCCGATGACGCCACAGCAACCGTCCACAGCCTCCGCGGCTGCCGATTGGTGCTAAATCCCGCTCGCTGCTTGATTTGTGTCAGGCCGCGGGACAGATAAGAAGAAGCTTCTGGAATGTCCGCCCCCAAAGCCTCTTCTTACGATCGAGGCTTTTTCTGTTGGTGGAGATACCATGGGTTACGTTCTGGGGCTCAAGTGTAAGGAGTGCGGCCACCGCACCCCCGCCACCCCCGTCCATGTCTGTGAGGCCTGTTTCGGGCCTTACGAGGTCGAGTACGACTACGACGCCATGAAGGGCCACGTCACCCGCCAGTCCATCGCACGCGGCCCGCGCAGTCTCTGGCGATACAAGGACCTCCTGCCCGTCGAGGGCGAGCCCCGCGCCGGCCTGCACTCGGGCATGACTCCCCTCAAGCGCGCCCATCGCCTGGGGGCGGAACTGGGCTGCTCCAACCTCTGGATCAAGGACGATAGCTGCAACTATCCGACCTACTCCTACAAGGAGCGCGTGGTCTCGGTGGCCATCACCAAGGCCATCGAGTTCGGCTTCGACACTGTCGGCTGCGCGTCGACGGGCAACCTGGCCAACTCGACGGCCGCCCACGCAGCGCAGGCCGGCCTGCGCTGCTTCGTGATGATCCCGCACGACCTGGAGCAGGGCAAGGTATTGGGTTCGCTGATCTTCGGGCCGAACATGGTGCGCATCCGCGGCACATACGACGATGTCAATCGCCTCTGCACCGAAATCGCCGACAAGTACGGCTGGGCCATCGTGAACGTGAATCTGCGCCCCTACTACACCGAGGGCGCCAAGACCTACGGCCTGGAAATCGCCGAGCAACTGGGCTGGGAACTGCCGCGGCACACGATTGTCCCCACGGCCGGCGGCACCATCCTGCCCAAGGTCTACAAGGCCTACAAGGAGCTGATCGAGCTGGGGCTGGTCGAGGACAACAAGCCGAAGATTTACTCGGCCCAGGCGGCCGGTTGCGACCCCGTCGTCAGGGCCATCAAGAAGGGCGTGGACATCATCGAGCCGCAGAAGCCCAATACCATTGCCAAGTCGATCGCCATCGGCAATCCGGCCGACGGCTATTATGTGTATCAGGCGGTAACTGAATCCGGCGGCTGGGGCGAGAGCGCCACCGACCGTGAGATCGTCGATGCCATCAAGCTGCTGGCGCGGCTGGAGGGAATCTGGACCGAGCCGGCCGGCGGCACGACTCTGGCGGCGGCCATCAAGCTCATCGAGCAGGGGCGCATCCCGCGCGACGAATCGATCGTCGTCAGCATTACGGGCAACGGCCTGAAGACCCAGGAGGTGGTTATGGGCGAGCTGCATCCGCCGGTAGTGATCGAGGCGAAGCTGGCGGAGTTTGACAAGCTGCTGGCCGAAGCCCCAAAGGCGGGCCGGCCGGCCATGAGCGCAGTCTAACCCCAGGCAAGCGTGTGGCGACCGTCCCTGTTGTGTGCGGACGTGAAGCGTGCGGCTGGAGGCAACGCATCGCTCATCCCTCAGCTTCCGAATACTCGCACCAGGTCCTGGGCGTCTCCCACACGGTGACGGAGGCAAGCCGGGCGCGGTGTTCGGCGAAGTGCGGTTTCAGCAGGCGGTAGATGGTGGCCGCGATGTTCTCGACGGTGGGATTGAGGTTGCGGAACTCGCTGACCTCGACGTTGAGGTTCCTGTGGTCGAGGCGCTGGATGACTTGTTCCATGACAATCCGCTCGAACGCCGGCACGTCGATCAGCTGTCCGCGCTCGTCCGGCTCGCCGCGCAGCGTGACCTGAAGCTCGTAGTTGTGTCCGTGTCCGTGGGGATTGGAGCACTTGCCGAAGACCGCGCGGTTCTGCTCGTCGCTGAAGGCGGGATTGTGCAGCCGATGGGCCGCCGAAAAATCAAACTTCTGGCTGATCCGGACCATGGGGAGCTCCCCGGCAAGGGCCGAGAGACAAAGAAACGGACTGAGACACAGAACCAGCGACTCGGCCGGCGGCGGCGCCAGCGCGGCGCTGACGGCCCGCAGGAGCCGCTCGACGATGCGTGCATCCAGCGATTGGCCGTGCGCTGCCGTTGCCAGCATGCCGATGGCCGCGTCGCGCACAGCGCGGTCGATCCGCTTGATGTTCATGAGGTAGCCGGTGGATGCCTCCAGCTCTCCGGCGACGGTCAGACGCACCACGCAGAAGCGCCCCAGGCCCCTTACAGGAGGCGCTGCGGCGAAGGCATTGACCAGCGCATCCGGGCCGGGCAGCGCCTCGCCGTCAAGGCCAAAACGCACTTCGCGAGTGAGCCTGAACATGAACGGCATTATATCCGCCGACGGCATTTGGAGCAGTGGTCTCGGGCCGCCCATAAGCCTATAATTTGCAGAGGCTTATAAGAGGTACCCGGCCGCCTCAAGGGTGGCTAATTACGCCCCTTTGTGCGATAATGTCCGGGTTGGTTCCCGTCGACTGAGCACGCCGCTTGACCACTGGCCGCAGTCGCGCGGTGCGCGGGGTCGGCCGTGCCATTGGATGGCATTCGGGAGCCGGTTTTTTCGGAGCTGACTTCATGGCCGAAGAGAATGCGATAGAGCAGAACAGGACCGCCAATGGGGGCTACGACGAGAGCAAGATTCGCGTGCTCAACGACGTGGAGCACGTGCGCACGCGTCCCGGCATGTACATCGGCGGCTACAACCTGCGCGGGCTGCACCACCTGGTATACGAGATCGTCGACAACTCGATCGACGAAGCGCTGGCCGGCTACTGCAAGTCGATCCTGGTGAAGATCAACGCCGACGGTTCGTGCACGGTGGTGGACGACGGGAGGGGCATACCGGTTGGGATTCACCCGACACAGGGCATTCCGACACTTGAGGTCGTCTTCGCCACGCTGGGGGCGGGGGGCAAGTTCGAGCACGACGAGGAGTCGGCGTACAAGACCTCCGGCGGGTTGCACGGCGTGGGAGCGTCGGTGGTGAACTTCCTCTCCGAATGGATGGAGGTCGAGGTCTCGCGCGACGGCGCCGTCTACCACATGGAGTTTCAGCGCGGCATCAAGAGCTCCGATCTGAAGGTGATCGGCAAGACCAACAAGACCGGCACCAAGGTGACCTTCAAGCCCGATCCCACGCTCTTCCCCGACGTCAATTTCGTGCACGAAACGCTGGCCACCCGCCTGCGCGAGCTGGCGTTTCTCAACGCCGGCGTGACAATCGTCTTCGAGGATGAGCGCATCGGCAGGCAGGAGACCTACCGCTACGAGCGGGGCCTCTGCGAGTACGTCCAGTTCCTCTGCGAGGGCAAGCAGGCGCTGTCGCCCATCATCAGCTTCAGCAAGGAAGACCCGCAGCAGAGGCTGGTCCTGGAGTGCGCCCTGCAATACAGCGACGGCTACAACGAGACCATCCTCACCTTCGCCAACAACATCAACAACCACGACGGCGGCACGCACCTCTCGGGCTTCAAGACCGGATTGACCAATACCATCCTCCGCTACGCCGAGCGCAACAATCTGCTCAAGGAGGTCCGCCCCAGCGGCGACGACCTGCGCGAAGGGCTGGTGGCCATCATCTCCGTCAAGATCCCCGAACCCTCCTTCGAGAGCCAGACCAAGGACAAGCTGCTCAACGTCGAGGTCGAGGGCTTTGTTCAGTCGGCCGTGGCCGAGAAACTCGGCCGGTTCTTCGAGGAGAACCCCCGCGAGGCCAGGCTGATCGTGGAGAAGGGCCTGCTGGCGGCCGAGGCCCGCGAGGCGGCGCGCAAGGCGCGCGAGCTGACGCGGCGCAAGAACGCGATGGAAGGCGGGGGCCTGCCCGGCAAGCTCGCCGACTGCCGCTCAAAGAGCAACGAGGAGACGGAACTGTTCCTGGTCGAAGGCGACTCGGCGGGCGGTTCGGCCAAGCAGGGGCGCGACTCCAACATCCAGGCGATCCTGGCGCTGAAGGGCAAGATCCTCAACGTGGAGAAAGCGAACCTGGTGAAGATGCTGGGGCACGAGGAAATCCGCACCATCATCACCGCCATGGGCTGCGGCATCCGCGACGACTTTGACATCGAAAAACGCCGCTACGGCAAGATCATCATCATGACCGACGCCGACGTCGACGGCAGCCACATCCGCACCCTGCTGCTGACCTTCTTCTTCCGGCACATGCAGGAACTGATCAAGGCCGGGCGGGTGTTCGTCGCCCAGCCCCCCCTCTATCAGGTCATGCGCAAGAAGAAGAGCGAGTATGTGCTCAACGAGCGGGCCATGCGCAACACTCTCACCGAACTGGGACTGGAGGGCACGGCGCTGATCGTGCGCGACGACGACGGGCGCGAGCTGCGGCGCCTGGCCGGCGAAGAGCTGCGCCGCGTCGTCGATCTGCTCAACCGGCTCGACGAGCTGGCCAGGATCGTGCAGCGGCGGGGCATCGACTTCGCCGACTTTCTGGCTCGGCGCGACTCGGCCGGACGGCTGCCGCTGTATCGAATCGTCGTCGAAGGCGAGGACCATTTCTTCCTGTCGGCCGACGAACGCGACCAGTTCCTCCGCGAGCAGAACCTGCTCATCGAGGACGATGAGATGAAGAAGGTGCAGCCCGAGAACGGCCGAATCGGGGAGACCGACCAGAATCTGCGCCGCCTCCAGAAGAACCAGGAGCTGCACGAGGTCAAGGACATGGAGAAGCTCTTCGCCCAGCTCGAGGCCCAGGGGCTGCAGATGGACGACTACTTCCTGACCCAGGAGGAGTCGGTCAGCGGCGAGAAGCTCATGACCAAGTACGCGCTGGCCACCGAGCAGGAGACCATCGACATCGCCGGCGTGGCCCAGATCGTCCCCGAAATACACAAGCTGGCCCGGCGCTCCATCGAGATCAAGCGCTTCAAGGGGCTGGGCGAGATGGACCACGATCAGTTGTGGGACACGACCATGGACCCCCAGAGGCGCGTGCTGCTGCGCGTGACCATGGAGCAGGCGTCGGAGGCCGAGCAACTCTTCAGCGTGCTCATGGGCGAGGACGTGGAACGCCGCCGCAAGTTCATCGAGGACCACGCCCTGGAGGTCAAGAACCTGGACGTGTAGGACCGGCCGCGATGCATCCGACCGACCGGCCCACCGTCCCGCCAGCCGCCGGCGGATGCCGAGCCGACGGCGCAGAACCGGGGCAGGAAGGCGGCACGGTGGCGCTCAGCATGATCGATCGATGCCCGGCGCGCCCCGCGGGTCGCTCGGCGCACAGCGGCAGCGCCCGCCAATGCGGAAGCGATTGCGCGCCACGACGGCATAGGCGGCGGCGAACCAGCGGTGTATTGCCGGCCGACGGCCCAGCGCGACGACCGGCCGCAGGAGAGGGATCGCGCCCATCACCTCCAGAAAGACGTCCACCCCCGCAAGCACCCGGCCGTCGGGCATGAGCAGTCGCACGGCCTGGCTCAGGGCCTGCGGCGATGCACCCAGGCGCGTGGCGACCCACGGCGACTGGAGCGGCGCCAGGGCGAAGCCCAGGCGGCGCAGCGGGGCGGCACAGCGGGCAGCGCCCCTCGAGCACAGCCGGCATTCGCCGTCGTAAAGGATGCACGCCCCCGCCGGCGGCCGATCGGCTGCGAGGCTGGGAGGCGTGGCATTCATCGTCAACTGTCATTTCAATTGCTACTGAAACGTATTGCTCATATCGCATCAGGTCAAGCCGATTGGCTCTCCCCGCGGAGCCAGGGGCGCGTGGCAGTTTATGCGGCCTGCGGCCCGGAATCACGCCGGCGCACAACGTAGCACGAGCGTCTGCCGCGTCTCGCCCGTGCCCAACGACGTAGCGCCACCAACCGTAACACGGGCGTCCTCGCCCGTGCCCCCCGACTCTTGCGGGCAGGTGGCTTGCGTCTGCGCTTCAGCGTGTGCCGCGGCCATCCTGGCTCCATCCGACGCAGAAACTGTCACGCGCCCCGGAGCCAGCGGGCGTTTCCCCGGCTGCGTGGCGCATCGTGCCGCCGGGGGCGGGCGGGAATATCGCAGATCGTCGGCTCTGCTGGACTTGGCGGAGCGGAACGCTACAAATGCTGCGGCAACGGCTGACGGCGCCTTGTATGACTCGATCCCAGCGCAGACGGCTCATCAACACCGCGGTGCTCGGCGTACTGCTGACACTGCTGGTGGCGGCGCTGGATGCGGCCGGAGCGCTGTTCGCACCCGAGACGTTCTTCTACGACTACCGCGCCCGCTACTGCCAGTTCTTCACCCCGCCCCCTACCGACAAGCTCGTACACCTCGACATCGACGACCGGTCGCTGGAGGTGATCGGCCGCTGGCCCTGGCCGCGCGAGCGACTGGCGCAGATCATCGACGAGGTTCGCCTGGCGGGCGCCAGCGCCCTGGCCATGGACATCGTCCTTTCCGAACCGACGCCGCTGAGGCTCGAGCAGGTGGCCGGCCCCCCTGCCCATGGCGCCGACGGAGCGGTGCTAGCCCGGCCCTTCGACGCCGATGAGGAGCTGGCGGCCGCGCTGCGGCGATTCGGCCGCGCCATTGTGCCCGTGTCGCTGAACCTGAGCGGCCAGCAGCCGGCAACGGCTATCTATCTGGCACTGGTCAGCGCGCTGATCGAGGACCCGGAACTGACCCCGGAGGCCGCCGTGACGCTGCTTCAGCAGCGCGGGCGCAGGGAGGACGATCTGGCCGAGCTGGTGGGGCGCGACTTCGCCAACGCGCGCCGGGAGGCCATGTTCGAGCGGATCGCGCGGGAGGCGCGCGCGGGCCCCGTTTCCTTCGAGGAGCTGCGACGGCGGATACTGGTCAAGACCCCGCCGCACATCACCGGATCAGTCGAAATCCGCGTACTGGGCGAACAGTTGCAGCGGTTCCAGGCGGTGCAGGCGCTTCAACGGTTCGGCCGGCCTTTGCCCCAAGGGCTGCCGCCGCTGCTGAACGCGCGGGAGGAGCATGCGCCGCTGCGCAGGTTCTCGGAGGCGGCCCAGTCGTCGGGATTCGTCGACTACCTGCTGATGGCCGACGGCGTGGTGAGGTCGGTGCCGCTGTGGGCCGCTCACCGCGGTTACATGTATCCGCAGTTGGGGCTGTCGCTGGCGTGTGCCATGCTGGATGTGCCGCTGGATCAGGTCCGTCTCTCGCACGATGCGGTGGTGATCCCGCACAAGGGTGGCCAGGTGCGCATCCCGGTGCGGACGGAATCGACGCGGCTGGGGCGCGGCGGCATGTTCTTCCACATTCCCTGGTTCGGGAGCTGGGGATCCAGCAACATGGCCTGGCTGACCATGTACGACTATCCCGAGCACAGGACCTCGCGCCAGCATCTGCCGCTGCACTACGTCTGGGAGGCCTGCGAGCTGCGCCAACGGATCATCCATAACAACGCTCAGGCCGACAAGGCGATCGCCTTCCTGCTCTCCCAGGAGGACCGGGCCGGTCTGGAACGATTCAAGGCCAGCCCGCCGGATCCCGCGGACATCGGCGCCCGTCAGCGCATCGCCGAAGCGCTTCTGGCGAAACTCGAGCGCGACGGCACGGTGGAGTTCTGGCGCGCCCTGGACCCGGCCCAGATGACCGAGGCTGAGCGCGTGCTTCGCAACAACATGCTCGACTCCCCGCCGGCGCTGGCCGAGCTGATGCGCCAGAACCAGGGTCTGGCCGGCGACCTGGCCAGGCGGCGGGCGGACCTGCGGTCCCATCTGCAGGGGCGGGCGGCCCTGATGGGGTTCATCGCCGTGGGCATGATCGCCGATGTGGTGCCGACGAGTCTTCATCCGCGATGCCCCGGCGTGGTCGTTCACGGCGTGGTCTTCAACGCCATCATGACCGGCGACTTCTGGCGCATGACACCCGGCTGGGTGACCATCCTCATCACCATCGCCATGGGGCTGCTCACCACGCTGCTGGTGGCGGTCTTCTCCGCCTGGCGCGCGGTCATCGCCGCCACACTGCTGGGCATCGGGTATCTGCTGTTCAACGGCCTGGTGCTCTTCGACTGGGGCAATCTGCTGGTGGGAGTGGCCGGCCCGATCATCGGCTCGATGACGGTCTGGGCCGGCTGCACGCTGGCGGGTTACGTGCTGGAGGTCAGCGAGCGAAAGCGCGTGGAGCGCAATCTGGGGCAATACGTCGACAAGGCGCTGGCGCGGTACGTGCTCGAGCACGATGCCGACCTGACCGGCCAGGTGCGCGAACTGACCGTCGTCTTCACCGACCTGGAGGGCTTCACCACCATCTCGGAGATGCTGCGCGAGAAGACCGTGCCGCTGCTGAATCGCTATCTGGCCCTGATGGTGCCGATCATCCGCAGGCACCGGGGGCTGGTGAACAAGTTCCTGGGCGACGGCGTGATGTTCTTCTACGGCGCGCCCGAGGAAATCGCCGTCCACACCGAGCCGGCCATCAACACCGTGCTGGAGATGCACCAGGCGATGGGGCCGTTCAACGAGACTCTCGCGCGCGAGGGCCTGCCGACGCTCTCGCTGCGCGCGGGGATCACCGCCGGACCCATGGTGGTCGGCAACGCCGGCTCGCCCGACCGCAGTGACTACACGGTGCTGGGAGACATCGTCAACCTGGCAGCCCGGCTCGAACCGGCCAACAAGGTCTTCGGCACGCGCATCCTCACCAACGACCGCGCTCGCGAGCTGGTGGCCGACCGGTTTCTCTTCCGCCCCGTGGGGCGGTTGAAGGTGCTCGGCAAGAACGAGATCGTCATGGTCCACGAGCCGATCTGCCGCCTGCAGGAGGCGACCGCGCAGCAGCGAAGGTGCGCCGAGCTGACGGCCGCCGTGGTGCACGCCTTTGTGCAGCGACAATTCGAGGCGTGCATAAAGGCGGCCGACGAGATGGACGCCGCGATCGGCCCCTCGAAATTGACGGCCCTTTATCGACGGCAGTGCCAGGCATACCTTTGTCAGGCGCCGGGGGAGGAGTTCGATGGACAGATCGTGCTCACGGAGAAATAAGGCTGTTTCGTCCGCGCTTGCTCCCCGCGTCTCTTTCAAACAGAATCCTCGCGCATGATTGCCATCACACTGGCGCTTGTGGGTCTGAGCTTCGTCATATCCTTCGCGGCCACCGCCGCCATCAGGGGCATCGCTCCGAAGATCGGGTTCGTGGACAGGCCCGGCCATCGCAAAATCCACCACGTGCCCAGACCTCTGGGAGGAGGGGTGGCGATCTTTGCAGGTCTGGCTGTGCCCATGCTCGCCGGCCTGCTGTATGCGAACTCAGCAGGCCCGCCGGGCCGCCTGGAGGCGCTGGCGACCCACTGGGAGGGGATCCGCGCCCAGAGTCCCCTGGCGCTGAAGTTTCTGCTGGCCATGCTGCTGATGCACCTTCTGGGCCTGGCCGATGACCGCCGCGCCATGGGGCCGTTTATCAAGCTCCTGATTCAACTGGGAATCACGACACTGTTCGTGCTGTGGGCCGACGTGCGCGCGGTTACGTTCCTGGACAATTACGGGCTGGGCGTCGTCCCCTCGGTCATCGTCACGGTGCTCTGGATCACCGGCATCGCCAACGCCTTCAACTTCCTGGACAACATGGACGGCTTGTCGGCAGGCGTCGCCGCCGTCTGTGCCGCGGCGTTTCTGGTGACGACACTGAGCATTGGGCAGTGGTTCGTGGCGGCGGTGCTGGCACTGTTGCTGGGGGCGCTGATCGGGTTCCTGTGCTTCAACTTTCCACCCGCAAGCATCTTCATGGGCGACAGCGGCAGCCTGCTGATCGGCCTGGTGCTGGGCGTGCTCACCATCCGCACCACGTATCTGCCCGCCGGCGCCGACCTGGCCGCCGGCTGGTATGCCATCTTCGCGCCGCTGATCGTGCTGGCGGTGCCGCTGTATGACATGATCGTGGTAAGCTGCATCCGCATCGCGCGCGGGCGCAGCCCCTTCGTGGGGGATACCAACCACTTCAGCCACCGGCTGGTAGCGCGGGGCATGTCGCGGCGGACGGCGGTGCTGTGCATCTGGCTGATCACCGCGGCCACATCGGTGGGCGCCATGCTCCTGCCGCATGTCCGCACGACGTTCACCGCCGTGCTCGTCTTCGCACAGACCCTGCTGATTCTGGGAGTGGTGATGCTGCTGGAGCGGCATCCGCTTCCCAATGCCCAGGAGACCTGAGCCGGACATGAAGCGCGTGCGCATCGACATCCCCCCCGCCGTGGCCGGCCGCGCCAGGACCGACTGGCTGGGTCGCCTCACCGAGGCCGCCTTCCTGCTGGCCCTGGTGGTGGTCGGGGCGCGGGCGCTGGCCCATGAGTTTCTGCGCGACACCTTCGAGGTCCTTCCCTCATCGCCCTTCGTGCCATCCGCGCCAGGACCGGCCGCCAGTCTGCTGATGGACCTGCTCTGCTGCCTGCCGGCCGTGCTGGTACTCGTGCGCCGAGCCATCGACCGTGCCTACGTCGTGCGCGTCGCCTGGAGCCATCTGCCCATGGCGCTGCTGGCCGGCTGGATGGCCCTGAGCACGTTGTGGGCGGCCGACCGATTCGCCGCCTTCATCAACGCGGCCAACTTCATTTCGGCGCTGGTTCTGCTGTGGTCCATGACCCAGCTCGTACGGAGCTGGCTGCGCATGCGCATCGTCGCGGCGGTGGTCTTCGGGCTGCTGGCCGTCTACGCGGCAGCGGGGCTGGAGTACGGCTACATCCAGCACCCCGAACTGCTGCGCGCCTTCGAGCGCGACCCCGAAGGCTATCTTCGCAGCCAGGGCATCGAGCCTGGCAGTCCCCAGGCGGCGCTGTTCATCAGCCGGCTCCGTTCCGGCAGCGTGGGGATCTTCAGCGCCTCGCCGAACACCTACGCCGCAGTGATGGTGCTGATGCTGTCGATGGGGGTGGCGCTGGTCCTCCATCGCCTGGATCACCGCCAGCTCGCCTGGGTTGTGCCAATCGTCGCGGTGATCGTCGCCGCCGTCGTCCCGCTGTATCGCGCCGGAAGTCTGGCGGCCGCCGTGACCTGCTCGCTAGGGGTGATGTTTTTTGCGCTGTTGTGGCTGATGGGAACGAGGGCCGCCAGACGCGCGGCCGCTTTGTACTGGCTGGGCGTCGGCGCCTTCGTCGTGGGCGCGGCCGCGATGATCGCACATGGGCTGTTCCGCGGCGGCCTGGGCGTGCGCACGCTGACCTTCCGCTGGCATTACTGGAACGGCGCGATGCGCATGCTGGCCGATCATCCGCTGGCCGGGGTCGGCTGGGCGAATTTCGGCCAGTACTACCCGCAGTACCGCCTTCCGCTGGCCGTTGAGGAAGTTCAGGACCCGCACAACCTCCTGGTGCGCTTTGCGGCCGAGCTGGGGCTGGTGGGGTTGGCGCTGGCCGCGGCTTGGCTGTTGCGGCTGTGGTGGGAGCTGACGCGCCCCGTGGCGCCGGCGGACACGGCTTCGTCTGGAGCGGCGGGTCGGCTGCACCGCTGGCTGCTGGTGCCGCTGCTCATCATCGCCCTCAATGCCCTGCTGACGATCGACTTCTCACAGACCGACGTCTCCCTCTTCGGGCAGCTCTTTGGCTCCGGCGCCATCAGCGAGGGCAATGCTCATGTAATCAACGAGATGTTCAGGCGGCTGTGCGCTTTCGTGCTGCTGATGGCCGCAATGGGCGCGGCCCTGTTCCGTTCGTTCATGGAAGGCGGCAACGTGCGTCCGGTGCTCGACGACCGCCCGGCGCCGTGGCTGCTGAGGGGAGCAGTGATCGGGGCGGGGCTGTTCCTGATCCACAACCTGATCGACTTTGCTCTGTTCGAGACCTCGGCTCTGTTCGTGTTCGCGATGGTCGCGGGCTCGGCGGCGGGGTTGCGCCAGCCGTCGGCCGCCGGATCGCGGCGCCGCACGCCGGTGGCTCGCGTGGCATTGGGCGGCGCGGCGGTAGCGTGGCTCATGCTGGCGGCCATGTTCATCGAGACGACCGGCAATCGCCGCTACGCGGCGATGGGCGAGCAGGCCGCGCGGCGAGGCAGGCTGATCGAGGCCACGTCGGCCTACCTTGCGGCGGCCGGCCGGCCGGATGGCTGGGTGCCCGCCGACGGCGAATACGCTTTCCGGGCCGCCCGCGCCGCCATCAGCGCCGGCGCCCGGCCTTCGCTGGTTTTCGGCGCGCTGGAGACCGCGATCCGCGCCAATCCCCGTTCCGTGCGCTATCACCTGCTGATGGCTCAGCATGAGCTGACCCTGGAACACCCCGATTCTCAAATCGTCCGCAGCGCCATGCAGCGGGCAATTGAGCTGGATCCGTGGTCGGCGGCGCTTCGCATCGAGTACGCGCAAATCCTCGAGAAGCTGGACGATCCGCGGGCCGCTGCCGAGCAGTACGCCATCGCGCTGCGCTTCGACGAGCAGTTGCCGCCCGATGAGCAGATCCGTCGCCTCAGCCCGCAGCAGCGGCAGCAACTGCAGGAACGCATCGCCGCCCTGTCCGCGCGTGCCACCACATCCGCCGCGCCGCCCGCAACCGCGCCCCCGGAGGCAGGACGCTGATGGTGCCGAGGTAATGCGAGCCGGCCTGCCGCATGGAGCCCTCCGGTATGTGGACTTGCCCGGCCGCCAGCCGTAACCTCTGGTCCGTATGGACGATGTCGCATCGAGCTGTGCGCCGCTGAGGATGACGGTCCAGAGGACGGACCCCGGCTCGGCCGCGCGCCTGGGGCGCATCCACACCCGGCACGGAAGCTTCGACACGCCCGCGTTCATGCCCGTGGGCACCGCCGGCAGCATCAAGGGCCTCCTGCCCCAGACGGTTGAGGCACTGGGTGCCCAGATCATTCTGGCCAACACGTATCACCTGATGCTGCGGCCTGGCGAGGACGTCGTGGCGGAACTTGGCGGGTTGCACCGCTTCATGGGGTGGGACGGCCCGATCCTCACCGACAGCGGTGGATTTCAGGTCTTTTCGCTGGCCGATCTGAATCAGATCGACGACGAGGGCGTGACCTTCAAGAGTCACGTGGACGGGGCGATGGTACACCTGACGCCCTGGCGCAGCATCCGGGTGCAGAACGCCCTGGGGGCCGACATCATCATGGCCTTCGACCAGTGCGTTGCGGCCGATGCGGCAGCGGAACAGCACCGGCAGGCGGTCGAGCGGACGCTGCGATGGGCGGCGGTGTGCCAGCGGGCGCACGCCCGGCCGGACGATCAGTCGCTGTTCGCGATCGTGCAGGGCGGCACAGACATCGAGCTGCGACAACGCTGTGCCCGCGAACTGGTGGCGATGGACTTCGCGGGTTATGCGGTGGGCGGGCTGGCGGTGGGAGAGGGGTTTGACGCCATGGTGAAGGTCCTGAGCCAGACGCTGCCGCTGCTGCCCGAGGGGCGGCCGCGGTATCTGATGGGCGTGGGCTACCCGCGGGACATCGTGGCGGCTGTGGCGGCAGGGGTGGATATGTTCGACTGCGTGCTGCCGACGCGCAACGGGCGCAACGCGTATGCCTTCACGGCCGACGGGCCGCTGCGGTTGCGCAACAGCCGGTTCATGCGGGACGGACGGCCGATCGAGGAGGGCTGCGACTGCCCGGCGTGCCGGCGATTTTGCCGGGGGGCGATCCGGCATTTCTTTTTTGCGGGGGAGATGCTTGGCCCGGTGCTGGTTTCCGTGCATAATGTGCGTTTCTACCAGCGGCTGATGAGCGATATGCGCGAAGCGATCGCCGCTGGGTGTTTTGAGCGGTTCAGGCGCGAAGACCCGCGGTGCGGGCTTGGGCCGTCCGCGCGCGAGGAAGCGGCCGGCGATTACGAGGAGCGACTTTGAACAGATTGCTGGCGTTGTTGGCACCATTGGCGGCGGCGGGGCCGGAGACGCCGCCGGCGCCGCCGATTGATCGGCCGTGGTGGGTGGGTCTGTTTGACAGCCCCTTCACGTTTCTGCTGCTGATGCTGGTGGTGTTCTATTTCTTCCTGATCCGCAACAAGCGGCGTCAGGAGAATCAGCGGAAGCAGATGATCGATCAGCTCAAGCGGGGCGACCGGGTCCAGACCATCGGCGGCATCCTGGGCACGGTGATCGAGGCCCGCGAGAACGAGGTACTCATCAAGGTCGACGAGAGTTCCAACACCAAGATTCGCTTTGCGCGCAGCGCCATCCACCGGGTCCTGGATGAGGAGAAACCGCAGTCGAAATAGGCGCGGGGGGCGGACCAACCCCCCCACCGCGCCCTTGCGCGCCCCAGCGGCGCTTCGGAACGTCACACATGGAAAAGAAATACGCAGGGCGATTCACCCTCATCTTCGTCATTCTCTTCGTCTCGATCTTCGGCATTCCGTTCGTCGGACCGGGCATCACCTCCATCGAACGGCTGCTGAATCCTGAGATCCCCTGGAATCAGAAGCTGAATCTCAAACCGGGCATCGACATCCGCGGCGGCACCAGCCTCGTGTATGAAATCCACGTGCCCGAGGGAGAGGACTCCAGGAACCTCTCCACCCGCATGGCCCAGGCGCTGCGCAAACGCGTCGACCCCGACGGCGTCCGCAACCTGGTCTGGAAGCCGCTGGGCGACACCCGCCTGGAGATCCAGATGCCGCTGTCGGCCGGCTCCGGCGAATCACGGCAGGCCCGCCTGGCCTTCGCGCAGGCCCAGGAGGAACTGGAACGCACCAATGTTTCCAGCGCCTCGGTGCGGGCGGCTCTGGAGCTGAGCGATCCGGCGACCCGCCAGGCCCGTCTGGAGGCGCTGGCCATGAACAGCGAGAAACGCAAAGTCCTGTTCCAGCGCTATGGCGAGCTGCTTGAAAAGCTGAAGGCGGCAGAAGCCTCCGGAGACTTCAGGTCCCTGGTCGACACCCGCGACGAGATCGCCACCGTGGAGGCGGCCATCGAGGCCACCAACGTGTCGGCGGCGCAGTTGGCGGCCGATCTGGAACTGCTGGCTGGAGCTTTGGAGCGGGCGCGGGGACCGCGTCGCGAGGAGGTGCGCCAGCAGCGCGAGGCGAGAATCCAGGCGGTGCGGCAGATCGATGATTTTCCCGCGCGGCAGGCCGCCATCGACAATTTCCTGCGGCGTCACGAGGCGTATCTGAAAGTGAAGGGCACGGTGGACGATGCCGAGGGGCTTAAGCGCCTTTTGCGTGGCTCGGGGGTGTTGGAGTTCTACATCACGGTCACCGATCCGGCGCTGATCGAACCGATGGTGCAGCGGCTGAACACCCAGGGTCCCGGGGCGCTGCCCGGCGATCAGATGCGCTGGTTCGAGGTGGAGCGCCCCGAGGAGATGACCGGGCACCGGCTGTATCCTTACGCAGAGAAGATGTGGATTCTGCTGTGGACCACGCCGGACAAGTCGCTGGTTCACCGGGCGGGCATCCGACCCTGGGGCCTGCAGCGCGCCTACCGCGACTACGATTCGCGCGCGGGCGAATACGTGGTCGCCTTCCGCTTCGATCCTCAGGGCGCCGCACTTTTCGGCGAGCTCAGCGGGAACAACATCGGCGAGCACCTGGCCATCGTGCTCGACGGCCGCGTCATCAGCGCCCCGGTCCTCCGCTCGCGCATCGAGGGCCAGGGCCAGATTTCCGGCCGCTTCAGCGACCGGGACATCGACTATCTGGTACGGACGCTGAACGCCGGTTCGCTGCCGGCGCGGCTGGACGACGAGCCGATCATGGAGCGCACCGTCTCCCCGACCCTGGGCGAGGACAACCTGCGGCGCGGCCTTTACTCCGCCTACCTGGGGGTAACGGTCGTCGCCCTGTTCATGATCGCCTACTACTACTACACGGGCCTGGTAGCCACCGTGGCGGTGGTGATGAACCTGATCATCAACATCGGCGTTCTGGCGATGTTCAACGCCACCTTCACGCTGCCGGGCATCGCGGCCCTGGCCCTGACGGTGGGCATGTCGGTGGACGCCAACGTGCTGATCTACGAGCGACTGCGCGAGGAGCAGCTCCGCGGCCTGTCGCTGCGAATGGCCATCCGCAACGCCTACGACCGGGCGTTCAGCGCCATCGTCGACTCGAACGTCACAACCATCGCCACGTCGCTGATTCTCTACTGGTTCGGCTCGGAGGAAATCCGCGGCTTCGGTCTGACGCTGACGATCGGCATCATGGCCTCGATGTTCACGGCCCTTTTCGTGACGCGCACGATCTTCGAGTTCGGACTGGACCGCCTGGGGCTGCGGCGACTGCGCAGCTTCCCGCTGAGCGTTCCCCGCTGGGACAGGATGATGAATCCGAAGATCGACTGGATCGGCAAGGCGTGGATTTTCTGCATCTTCAGCGGCATCCTCATTGTTGCCGGGCTCGTCGCCTACTTCTCCAGGGGCCGGGACATGTACGACATCGAGTTCGTCTCGGGCACCTCAGTACAGGTCACGATGAAAGAGCCCACCCCGATTCAGCAGGTGCGGCAGCTTCTCGGCCGCGAGCCTTACTCCAGCATGCTGCCCGCCGTTCAGGTGGTGGCGGTGGGCAGCGAAGGGCGCGAGTATCAGATCGATACCTCCAACGAACGGACGCAGGAGGTGCGCACGGCGGTTATCGAGGCGCTCGACGGGCTGCTTCAGGTGGAATGGCGGGCAGAATTCGCTCACTTCGACAAGCCGCTGACGGACCCCGCGGTGGATGGCATCGTCGTTCAGCCCATCAAATCCGCCTCGTTTGCCGTGGATGGCTATATGCCGCCCGAGGCGGCCAATTACATCGGCGGGGTTGCCATCGTGCTGCGCGATCTGACGCCCGCCATCTCGCCCGACCAGATCAAGCAGCGGCTGGACTGGGCGCGGGATGAGCAGGGACTGCCCTACCGCAACACCAACGTCAGCGCTCCCGGCGGAAACCAGAACGTGACGCGCTTCGCGGTGGTGATGGTCAGCGATCCCAGATACAGCTTCCTGCGCGACCAGACGGCCTGGCACGACCAACTGGCACTGCCGACATGGGAGCTGGTGCGCCACGCCGTCAGCAGACAGCCGCCGCTCGGTCGCGTGACCAGCTTCGGCGCCCAGGTGGCTATGGACACGCTGATCTCCGCAGTCACTGCGGTGCTGATCGCCGCCGCGGCCATCACCGTCTACATCTGGACGCGGTTTGGCAATTTCAAGTACGGCTCGGCGACCATCGTGGCCCTGGTCCACGACGTGCTGGCCACCGTGGGGATGATCGGGCTGACTCAGTATCTGGGTCAGATCGACTTCTTCAGGAACTGGCTGCTCATCGAGCCGCTGCGGATGAACCTGACCCTGGTTGCGGCGGTCCTGACCGTGATGGGTTACTCGGTGAATGACACGATCGTGGTCTTCGACCGCATCCGCGAAAACCGCGGCCGGCTTGGGCACGTCAACCGGGCCGTCATCAACGACTCCATCACCCAGACTCTCAGCCGCACCCTGCTGACCGGCCTGACCACCCTCAGCACGCTGTTCGTCATGTACGTGTTCGGTGGTCCGGGCATACACGGCTTTACTTTTGCAATGCTGTTTGGCATATTGGTAGGCACGTATTCTTCGATTGCCATCGCCTCGCCGATCCTGCTGCTTGGCCGCGGGAATGAGCCGGCGGGCGTGGCACAGAAGATCCCGGTCGCGCAGCCGCTGGGCGCCGGACGGTCGGCTCCGGGCCGGCCGCACACGGCGACCTGAATGACGGTCGGCGGCGCAAGCCCGCTCCGGCGGCGCGACAGACATCACCCGATTTGGGAAAGGAGTCCCGCAATGCGCAAGGACGTGAGACTTGGGCTGGCCGTCGGAAGCCTCCTGTTCATCTTCGTTCTGGCCTATGTGTTGTTCTTCACGGGCGGTTCACGGCCGCCAACGGAAAGGGATGGCGGGCCGTTTGTGCCGTCGGCCGCGCGCGATGCCACCGCCGATGCCGGCGGCGACGCCTTCGTCGAAGTGCCGTACCAACAGACACAACTGAGCCAATCGCCCGGGCAGCGCTGGGGCCCCCTGGTGGATGCCACCGTGGAAATCAGCGGCGGCAACGACCTGCCCGATACTCCCGCTGATCTGCCCGAACCGGCCGCCGCAACCGACTGGATGAGCATCCTCTACGGCGGCGCCGAGCTGCTGCGCACCCAGACGCCCTTCGAGTCGGCCGCATCGGGCGGCGCCGCATCGGTCAATGACTGGTCGTCGCGGCTGGCCGGCACCGAGGCGATGGCCAATCTTCCCGGCGCCGGGCGATCAACCGGCGCCGGCTCTACCGCGAGCGCCGGCACCTACACGGTCAAGGCGGGCGAAACGTTCTGGTCGATCGCCCGTGAGGTCTACGGCGACGGCTCCTACTATCCGCATTTGGTTCGCGCCAATCCGCAGGTCGATCCGTCGCGGCTGCGCGCCGGCATGACCATCACCCTGCCGGACCGGGGCCAGGTGGCTCCGGCGGCCGGCACCAGCGGCACGGCGGCAGTCGGCGATCGTCCGCTCGACCCCAGCAGTGAATACAGGGTGCAGGCGGGCGACAGTCTTTACAGCATCAGCCGCAAGCTCTACGGACGCGCGGACCTGATGAATCAGCTTTACGAGCTGAACAAGGGCGTGATCGGACCAAATCCGGCCGCGCTCAAACTCGGCACGGTGCTGAAGCTGCCGCAGCCCCCGTCGGTGGGTGTCGCCACGAGCGGCGTTGGCGACATTCGGTAGTCGGCTTGCGGGAGAGCGCCGCATGCCTGTTCCAGGCGGCGCCGGCGCGCTCAGGTGAGCGCGTCGCCGTGCAGTGCGGCTTCCCTCAGGACAGCAGCAGTTCCAGCTCCTCGCGGCCCAGCGTGCGGATCAGGCTGTTGTTGGCGGTGATGATGGCATCGGCCAGGTCGCGTTTGCTTTCCTGGAGTGCGACGATCTTCTCCTCGACGGTGTCTCTGGCAATGATGCGGCAGGCATAGACGGGCTTGGTCTGTCCGATACGATGGGTGCGGTCGATGGCCTGCGCCTCGATGGCCGGATTCCACCACGGGTCCAGCAGAAACACATAATCGGCGGCGGTCAGATTCAGTCCCAGCCCACCGGCCTTGAGGCTGATGAGAAACAGGCGGCAGTCGGGATCGTTCTGGAACCGCTCGATGCGCTGCTGGCGGTCGCGCGTCCTGCCGTCGAGGTATTCGTAGGCGGCCCCCCGCGCATCGAGTCTCTGGCGAACGATCGACAGCATGCTGGTGAACTGAGAGAAGACCAGGGCCTTGTGGCCCTCGTCCATCACCTCGGCCAACTGCATGAGGAGCAGCTCGAGCTTGGCGCTGCTGTCATCGCGGCGTGCCGGATCGAGCAGCCCCGGATGCAGCGCGGCCTGGCGCAGACGCAGCAGGGCCTCCAGAACCTGCATGCGCGAGGCGCTGATGCCGTGGCGGTCGATGTGGCCCAGGAGGCTGCCGCGATAGTGGTCGCGCAGCTCGTCGTACAGTCGCCGCTGCTCGGCCTCCAGCTCGCATGTCAGCGTCTGCTCCACGCGAGGGGGCAGCTCGGGGGCCACCTGTTCCTTGGTCCGGCGCAGGATGAACGGACGCAGCGCTTTGGCCAGCAGCGTGCGCGTCGAGGGATCGGGGTTGCGCAGGTTGCCGTTGGCCGAGAACAACGCCGCCGCGCCCATCATTCCCGGATTGAGGAAGTCGAAGAGGCTCCACAGGTCGCCCAGATGGTTCTGCACCGGCGTGCCCGAGAGGGCCAGCCGATGGCGCCCGCGCACCAGTCTCACGGCCTTGGCCGACTCGCTGGCGGCGTTCTTGACGGCCTGGGCCTCGTCCAGCACGACATAGTCGAACTCGACATCCTTGAGAAACGCCGCGTCGCGGCGGAGGGTGCCGTAGGTTGTCAGCACCAGGTCGTAGTCGCTCAGGTGTTCGCCGCTGCGCAGACGGTCCATGCCGGTGTGATCCAGAACCCGCAGCGCAGGCGTGAACCGACTGGCCTCCTGCCGCCAGTTGAACACCAGAGAGCGGGGCACCACCACCAGCGACGGCGCCGCTGCTTCGCCGCGCGCCGCCCGCTCGGCACGGCGTGCCTCCAGCAACGCCAGCACCTGGATGGTCTTGCCCAGGCCCATGTCGTCGGCAAGGCAGCCGCCGAAACCGAACCGGCGCAGGAAGGCGAACCATCCCAGCCCCTCTCTCTGATAGTGGCGCAGCTCGCCGACAAATCCCGCCGGCGCCTCCATCTCCCGCACGCCGTCGAACTCGCACAGCGCCCGCCGCGCCAGCTCAAACGCCTCGTCGCCGGTGACCTGGGCCTGCTCCGACAGGAGCAGGTCGAGCATGCCGAGCTGCGCCCTCTCGAAGCGGACCCAGTCGCCCTGGGCGCTGCCGATCGCCGCCGCCAGACCACACCGCCGCAGCCAGTCCTCTGGCAGCAGTCCGACGCTGCCATCATCCAGCATAATGGTCCTGGCCCCGGCGCGTGCGGCGGCAAGCAGCGCCGGCAGCGCGACCTTCACCCCGTCGAAATCCGCCTCCCCGCGAAGCTCGAACCAGTCGATGCCGCTGGTTACGGTCGCGCGCAGGCCGTTCCACCGGCGGTAGACCTGTCCGGCCGCCTCCACCGTCCACCCCGCCTCCACGAGGAGCCGGGCAATGCGTGGCAGATGGCGCGCATTGAACCACAGCTCGGGGCCGTCATCGCCCGTCGCCGGCACCGGCCGCAGACCCAGCTCCGCCAGGCGCCGCGCCGCCGCCGCCTCCGCGGCCGCATCCCGCAGGATCAGTCGCCGCTCCTGCGCACGGTAGATCGGCGGCGGCCGTTGCGACGGGGCGACCTGGGCGCCGTCGTAGTCGAAATACAGCATGGCACGCAGGCGCTGCGGGCGGACCTCATCGCGGCGGGGCTGCCGCACTCTCAGAATCGGGCGCGGCGTCGTCCGCACCGTCTGCACGGTCAGGTCATCGGGCAGATCCAGCCGTGGCAGCACCGGCACGCTGAAGATCGCCTCCAGCATCTGCGGCCCCTGCGCGATCGGGACACTCAGCTTGCGGTCGCCGCGCAGCACGGGAATCCAATCGAAGGCGCCCCCGTCTTCCACAGCGAAGGCCGTGTCCTGGAGGAATGCCACGGTCCCTTCGAGCACCGCCAGGGGCCTGCTGAGCGGCATGCGCCGCTCGCCGCAGCGCAGCGCGCCGCTGAACACGTAATGCTCCAGGGACTCGTCGCGGCGCCCTTCAAGCCACAACTCCCATGGCTGAGGCTCCCACCGGAGCGGCGTCAGTTCGCTGGCATCCCAACTGGCGCTGAGCACGGCGCGCCCGGTCGCGCAGATCGACTCGACAATGTGTCGTCGCAGCGGCGCGGCCACCGCGAACACAGGGTCGTAGCTGGAGAGGGCCAGACTGCCTGCGCTGGCTCCCCGCAGCAGCGCCACGATGCGGCGGTCGTCGGCGTCGGGCAGGTCCAATAGGTCTGGCAATGACACCCCGCGCATTCTGGGGCGGCTCCATTGTCCATCGGCTCGGGGATCGCGTAGGGCCAGTCGCACGACAAGCGACGCCTCCTCGATCGACGCCTGGAGGTCGACAATGTAGATGACCTGTCGGCCCGGCGGCCATGCCGCGGCATCGCTGCGGTGGGCGGCCAGCGTCGCTTCACGGATGCGGGTGAGTTGCCGCTGCCAGGTCGGTCCGGCCGGCTGATGCCGCACCTGCGGCCGGGGGTCGTCGCGGTCCATTGCCCTCAGTTCGCCTGTGGGCGAGAGCCATCGGTGCGCGCCTGTGCTGCGCGGCCGGGCGGGCGGCTCATCGGATTCCTTAAGCATCCCCAGCGCATCGGCCACCAGCGCCGTCGCCACCACATGCGCGCACGCCTGCCGCGAGTCGCACCGCCCGCATGAGCAGCGGCCGCGCACTTTGCCATCAACGCGGTCCAGTACCGTGCGCGGTCGTCCCGCGCCCAGCAGGACCGTGCCGATCACCTCATCCTCGCCGCGTGCGAAGACCCTCACCCGCCCGGCGGCGGCAATGGCCTCGCCTTCTTCCCTGACCTGCGGATTGACACCTTGCAGCAGTCGTTCCAGAAGCGACATCGAGCCTCGGTTGAGCCAGATCACCACGCGCCGGCCGCACCGGCCGCATCACGCATTGTACCACATCGGCAAACACGTGGCGCGGCCAACTTCGCACCCTGGCCGCGCACCCCCGCACGATGCGTGACAGTCTCTGCGTTAAATGGAGCCAGGATGGCCTGGGCAAACGCTGAAACGCGGACGCAAGGCAAACGCCGGCAAGAGTCGGGGGCAGAGGCGGCAGGGGCGGCACGGGCGAGGACGCCCAATGCCATCAACTTAGCGTGCCGGGTCATATGATACCTTGGTGGCGTGGACGACTCAGTTGGTCCCTCGGTCCGTTGAGTTGCGGATACCGGTGTCGGCCTCGTT
>Ga0308417_1000766_pt1 | contig 22507 bp, 22 predicted proteins | sample HotsprSampleOS65_FD_203528 | JGI IMG/M metagenome (GOLD analysis project Ga0308417, IMG submission 203528) | Hot spring phototrophic mat microbial communities from Octopus Spring, Yellowstone National Park, Wyoming, United States - 20090730_OS65 ...
CCACGACGACATCGTCGATCACTGCTGCCATGCCTGGAACCGCCTCGTCGATCAGCCCGGGCGCATCATGTCCATCGGACTGCGGGACTGGGCACATCGGTTCTGATCAATGGGATTTGGTATTAGCGAGACCGACCCGAAGGTCCAGGCCTGTCGATACGAGGCCAGAGAGTCGCCAGAGGTGCGCGCCCTGGGGCGTGCCATGCCCGCCTCTGCTGCGGCCGATGCCTTCCGTGCCGAGATCGATCGTGCCTTGGGGCGCGCCTACCTTGCGTGTCTCGAGCGTGAGGGTCTGATCCGCCGTTCGGGTGTGGCTGCACCAGAGGCGCCACGGGACGCCAGGCAGACGGTCGGTGTTCGCGCGCCGGCCGTTCGGGGCGGCGGTTTGCCGCTCGGAAGGCCGCAGCCCACCGGCTATTGACGGGGACGGCAAACGACCGGTCGCAGTCCTGTCTCATTCTTCGCGTGTAGAACCGCCAGGAGAGAACGCAGTCGTAGGTCTCGTCTGTCTCTCGACCAGAGCCCGCGCCTGTTCTCGCGGTCGGCCACCGGGCGAGGAGATTGCGCGCTTATGTATGCGCGTGTCTCGATTTTCCCTCTTGCGTGATACACTCATAGGTAGTAGCCTCCCGGCGTCGAACGGGAAGGGTGGTGCCATGCGGGTTCTGCTGGTTGAAGACGATCCGGTTTCGGCACGCACGCTCGGCCTGATGCTGAAGTCGGCCCAGATCATCGCCGATCATGTTTCAACCGGCGAGGAGGCGATCTACCTCCTGCGTACCTATGACTACGACATCGTGATCCTGGACTTCCTTCTGCCCGACATGAAGGGGGCGGATGTCATTCGCGAAATGCGGCGGACGAAGAATGCCACGCCGGTGCTCGTGCTGTCCGGGCTGTCCGACCAGCAAACGAAAGTGAGGTCGTTCGAAACCGGGGCGGACGACTATCTGGTTAAACCCTTCGACCGCGAGGAGCTTCTGGCCAGGCTTCGCGCCATCGTCCGTCGGGCGAAAGGCTTCGCCGAGCCCACGCTGCGCGTCGGGCCGATCGAGCTCCGCCTCGGTGCCCGGGAAGTTCTGGTCAACGGCAAGCCCGTGCATCTGACGGGCAAGGAGTTCTCAATCCTCGAACTCCTGATGCTTCGCCGCGGCATGGTGCTGAGCAAGGAAGCCTTCCTCAATCACCTCTACGGGGGTATGGACGAGCCGGAGATCAAGATCATCGATGTCTTCGTCTGCAAGCTGCGCAAGAAGCTTGCGGAGGCGACGGGCGAACAGCTGATCGGCACCGTCTGGGGCCGCGGCTACGTCTTGCGCGAGCCCTCGCAGCAGCCGGGCGGCGGGCCTGAGCTCGCCGGGACCGAGAGGGTGGGCTCTGCTGCGGCCTGACCTCGCCGGCGCTGCGGCCGGGCGCGAAGTGTCGCGAAGGAGCGGGGACCAAGCCTCCCGCCGCCGGTTCTTCCGTGCCCGATCCCCACGGCGCGGATGTCGCCGCGCCGTGGGGCGGACGCCCGCGCTTACGCCCGACGGCCCCTTCAGTCGCCCGCGGCGGCAACTGTGCGCCGGTAGGAATGCGCGGGATAGACGCCCAGGATGCGAGTCTCGCGGGAAAAGAACTGCAGTTCCTCGAAAGCCCGCCGCAGCGGCCCGTGTTCCGGATGCCCCTCCACGTCGCATAGGAACTGGGTGGCAGTGAACGTTCCCCCCACCATGTAGCTCTCCAGCTTGGTCAGGTTCACCCCGTTGGTTGCGAACCCGCCGAGCGCCTTGTAGAGGGCCGCTGGAACATTGCGAACGCGGAAGATGAAGGTCGTCATCAGGCCCGGCCGGTCCGGCGCCGGCGTCTCCGCCTCGCGCGCCATAATGTAGAAACGGGTGGTGTTGTGCGCGGCGTCCTCGACATTTCGGCGCAGGATCGCGAGCCCGTAGATCTCGGCCGCAAGTTCCGACGCGATCGCGCAGTCCTCGATGCCGCCGAGCCGGGCGACCAGGGCGGCCGAACCGGCGGTGTCAGCCTGCACCACCGGTTCGAGCCCCAACTCGCGCAGCACCCCGCGCACCTGGCCCAAGGCAACAGCGTGCGAGTGCGCCCGCTTGATGGTGGCGAGAGAGGCGCCCTTTGGCGCAAGCAGGCAATGCTCCACCCGCTGGAAATGCTCGGCGACAATGTGCAGACCGCTGTCTGGCAGCAGGCGGTGGATGTCTGGCACCCGTCCGGCGAGGCTGTTCTCGCAGGGCAGCATGGCAAGTCGCGCCCGGCCCTCGCGCACGGCGGCGATGGCGTCCTCGAATGTCACGCACGGCAGCGTCCTCATTTCGGGGTACGCACTTCGGCAGGCGAGGTCGGAATAGGCACCCGGAAGACCCTGGAACGCGATCACGCCGGCACTCATTCAGTTCTCTTTCCCTCCAGAATGGCCCGCGCGCGTTCCAGATCCTCCGCCGTATCGACGCCGAACGGAGCGCCCTCCATCCGGACGCAGAAGATCCGCATTCCGGCTTCGATCGCGCGCAGCTGCTCAAGCCGCTCGCGCTCCTCAAGCGGCGAGGGGGGCAGCGAGACGAAGCGGGCCAGGGCGGCGCGTCGCCAGGCGTAGATGCCGACGTGATGCCAGCGCGGGCCCTCGCCGGACGGGACCGGCAGACGGGAGAAATACGGCGCGGGAGCGATACGCTCGCCCTGCCGGAACGCCACCGCCGCCTTCACCACACGGCTTGCCTCGGCCTCCGAGCGGTCCCGGATCGGCACCACCAGCGTGCCGACGTCGCAGCCAGGATCGGCCAGCGGCTCGAGGACAGCACGGATCGCGGCCGGGTCCAGCGTGGGCAGGTCGCCTTGCAGGTTCACAACCACATCGTGGCGGCCATTCGGGTCGAGGTGGTGCAGAGCGGCGAAACAGCGGTCGGAGCCGGAGGGCAGGTCGGGGTCGGTGACCACAGCGGTTCCCCCCGCCGCACGCACGGCCTCGGCGATCTCCACCTCGGCGCAGGCCACGGCCACGGGCCCGATCGCGGCCTCCTCGGCCCGGCGCAAGACGTGCACGATCATCGGCAGCCCCGCGATCTGCGCAAGCGGCTTGCCCGGCAGGCGGGTCGCCTGCATCCGCGCGGGGATCAGCACGATGGGGACAAGCGACACGAAAATGGCGGGGCAGTTGCTGGCGTGTGCGCTTCGGCCTCATGCTGCGCAGGTTTTTCCCGGTCAAGCCCCGTCCTCGCGCTGCGGACCCACAAGCGATGCCCCCTCTCGACCTTGCCCTCGCCCGACAGGTCGCCGAAGCCGCCGCAGATGCGGCCGCTGCCGCCCTTCGCTCATATTTCCGCCGCCCGCTCGCTGCCGAACACAAGAGCGACGCAAGCCCAGTGACAGAAGCTGACCGCACGGCCGAGCGGGCGATGCGTGCAGTCCTGCGCGAGGCGTTTCCCGACCACGGCATTCTCGGCGAAGAGGAGGGCGCGGAGCGCCCGGATGCGCGTTACCTCTGGGTGCTCGACCCGATCGACGGCACGAAGAGCTTCCTGACCGGCCGACCGACCTATGCCTCGCTGATCGCCCTGCTCGACGATGGCGAGCCCGTGCTCGGCCTCCTCGGCCAGCCCTCGCTGGGCGAGCGTTGGGTCGGTGTGCGCGGCGAGCCGACGCGGTTCTTCTCCCCGGTCGGCGGGCGCGCAGTGGCGCGCTGCCGGCCCTGCCCAACGCTTGCGGAGGCCCAGCTCTCGGTGACCACGCTCGACCTGTTCACGCCGGAAGACTTGTCGCGATGGCAGCAGCTTGCAGGTCGCGTCGCCCAGGTGACGTGGGGCGGCGACGCTTATGCGCATGGTCTTCTGGCGCTCGGCTTCATCGACCTGATCGCGGAGGCGACTTACAAGATCTGGGACTGGGCGGCGCTGGTACCGGTCATCGAGGGCGCGGGTGGGGTGATCACGGACTGGGCGGGACGGCCTCTTCGCCCCGGCGCGGACGGCACGGTGCTCGCTGCCGGAGATGGGCGCCTGCACGGGGCGGCGCTCGATCTCCTCGGCCAGCGGATGAACGAGGCGTGACGCCATCTCGGCTTGCCCGCGACCGGGCCGATGGTGATCTACTGCCGATGGTGAACGAGGCGAGGGAGACCGCGATGCGCAGACGCGACCTTTTTGCGGGAGCCGGAGCGGCCGCCATCGGGCTTTCCCTGCCCCAGTCCTCCCCGCGCGCTCTTGCCGCCGGCCGAAGCCACGCCCTGAGCCTGCTCGGCGAGCCAAAGCTGCCAAAGGGCTTCACCCATTTTCCGTACGTAAACCCGAACGCGCCGAAAGGGGGCGAGGTGGCGCTGGCCGCCATCGGCACCTTTGACAGCTTCAACCCCTTCATCGTGCGCGGGGTTGCTGCCGCGGGGATCAGCCAGATCTGGATGACTCTGATGCGGGGCAGCCAGGACGAGCCCTCGACCGAATACGCGCATCTCGCCGAGTGGGTCGAGGTAGGTCCGCGGCGGGACTGGGTCGCCTTCGACCTCCGCCCAGAGGCGCGCTGGCACGACGGGGCGCCGATCACGGCGGCCGACGTGAAGTGGACCTTCGAGACGCTGCGCGCCCATGGCCGCCCCTTCTACCGCGCCTATTGGGGCGACGTGACCGACGTGCTGGTTGAAACCAACCGCCGGGTCGTATTCCGTTTCCGCAACGGAGATAACCGCGAGCTTCCCCTCATCCTTGGCCAGCTCGCTGTTCTGCCGAAGCACTGGTGGGAGGGGCGCGACTTCTCCCGGCCTCTGCTCGACCCTCCGCTCGGCTCCGGGCCGTACCGTGTGGACAGCTTCCAGCCCGGCCGTACCGTCACCTATCGCCGGGTCGCAAACTGGTGGGGCGAGACGCTGCCAACCGAGCGCGGCACCGACAACTTCGACCTCATGCGCTATGAGTACTTTCGCGACGCGACCGTGGCGTTCGAAGCATTTAAAGCCGGACAGATCGATTTCCGCCTCGAAAATATCGCGCGCGAATGGGCCACGGGCTACGATTTCCCGGCCCGCCGCCGCGGTCTCGTCAAGCTCGAGGAAATCCCGCACGAATTGCCGACTGGCATGCAGGCGTTCGTATTCAACATCCGTCGCGACATATTCCGCGACCGGCGCGTGCGCGAGGCGCTGATGCTCGCCTTCGACTTCGAGTGGTCGAATGCTAACCTCTTCTTCGGCGCCTACGCCCGTACGACGTCGTATTTCTCCAACTCTGAACTCGCCTCCTCCGGGCTGCCGTCGGCGGAGGAACTGGCAATCCTGGAGCGCTTCCGCGGCCGCATCCCGGAGGACGTGTTCGTGCGGGAATTCCGCCTGCCGGTGACGGACGGATCGGGCAACAACCGCGACCACCTCCGCCGTGCGCTCGACCTCCTGCAGGCCGCGGGCTGGCGGATCGACAACCGCCGCCGCTTGGTAGACGCGCAAGGGCGCCCATTCAGCTTCGAGCTGCTGCTGTCATCGCCCTCTTTCGAGCGCGTCGCCCTGCCTTACGCACAAGCCCTGCAGCGCCTGGGGATCGAGATGCGCGTGCGCACCGTCGATACGGCGCAGTACCAAGCGCGCACAGACAACTACGATTTCGACATGACCGTCGACGTCTTTCCGCAGTCCCTCTCGCCTGGCAACGAACAGCGCGACTTCTGGACCTGCGCCAAGGCGCGCGAGCCGGGAAGCCGCAACTCCATCGGCGTGTGCGACCCCGTGATCGACGAACTCGTCGAGCTCGTTATCGCCGCCCGCGACCGTGAGAGCCTAATCCACCGCACCCGCGCTCTCGACCGCGTGCTGCTCTGGAACCACTTCGTTGTCCCGCACTGGCACAGCCGAACCTTCCGGGTCGCTTACTGGGACAAGTTCGTCCGGCCCGAACGGAGCCCGCGCTATGGTCTCGGCTTCGACACGTGGTGGATCGACGCGGAGCGCGCCCAGCGCCTGAACGAGGAGCGCAGGCGGGCCAACCCGACCTGACACGTTTGGCCCGTGACCGCCTACATCCTGCGCCGACTTCTGCTCGTGGTCCCGACCCTGTTCGGGATTATGGTGATCAATTTCGTCGTCGTGCAGTTTGCTCCCGGTGGCCCGGTGGAGCAGATGCTGGCGGAAATCCGAGGCCAGGGCGGACCGGGAGCGCCGCTTGAGCGGATCGCAGGCGGCGGCATGGAGACGGCGGCCCCCGGCACCGTCCGCCCGCTCGAGCAGGCGAGCGCGGGCGACGTCTCGAGCCGCTACCGCGGCGCGCGCGGCCTCGATCCCGAAATCGTCACCGAGATCGAGCGCATGTTCGGCTTCGACCGGCCCGCGCATGAGCGTTTCGTCAAGATGATGGTCTCCTACCTGACCTTCGACTTCGGGCGATCGTTTTTCCAGGATTGTTCCGTCGTCGAGCTTCTGCTCGACAAGATGCCGGTCTCGATCAGCCTCGGGCTGTGGACCACGCTGCTCGTGTACCTGATCTCCATTCCCTTGGGCATCCGCAAGGCGGTAAAGGACGGCTCGCGGTTCGACGTTGCCACCTCCGCGATCGTGCTCGTTGGCTACGCCGTGCCCGGCTTCCTCTTCGCCATCCTGCTCGTCGTGCTGTTCGCTGGCGGCTCGTTTCTGCAGATCTTCCCGCTGCGCGGCCTGGTTAGCCCGAACTGGGCGGAGCTTTCCCTGCTCGACAAGGTGCTGGACTATTTCTGGCACCTCTGTCTGCCCATTGCCGCGATGGTGATCGGCGGCTTCGCAGGCCTGACCATGCTGACGAAGAACGCGTTCCTTGACGAAATCGGCAAGCAGTACGTGATAACAGCGCGGGCCAAAGGCTGTTCAGAACGGCGTGTGCTCTACGGCCACGTCTTCCGCAACGCGATGCTGCTGATCATCGCCGGCTTCCCTGCGGCCTTCATCGGCATCCTGTTCACCGGAGCGCTGCTGGTCGAGATCATCTTCTCGCTCGACGGTCTTGGCCTGCTCGGCTTCGAGGCCGCGATCCGGCGCGACTACCCCGTGATGTTCGGCACGCTCTACTTATTTACCCTGCTCGGCCTCGTCATGCAGATCGTCGGCGATCTGATGTACACAGTGGTCGACCCCCGGATCGACTTCGAGGCGAGGACGTGAACCTCAGCCCGCGGTCCGGTTGCACACCCTGCGCGGTCGGGATGTGAGCAGAGCGTTTCGTCGCCGCAGGCCGCATCGCTGACCATCCGATGGCGCTATCCCCGATCACCCGCCGGCGGCTTGCCAACTTCCGCGCCAACCGTCGCGGCTGGGTGTCGCTGTGGATCTTCCTGGCCATGTTCGCGGTGGCTCTGTTTGCCGAGGCGGTGGCCAACGACCGCCCGCTGGTTGTGCGCTACGACGGCAAATGGTTCTTTCCCGTGCTGTTCGACTACGCCGAGACCGATTTCGGCGGTGACTTCCCCACGGCTGCCGACTACCACGACCCGTTCCTCAAGCAGAGCATCGCGGCAGGAGGATGGGCGCTCTGGCCGCTCGTCCCCTATTCATATCAGACGGTGGTGCGCAACCTGCCGCAGCCCGCCCCTTCACCTCCGACCTGGCTGCTGCCCGCTGACGCGATTGGGCCTGAGACGCCGTTCAACCTGCTCGGAACCGACGATCAGGCGCGCGACGTCTTCGCCCGCGTGTTGTACGGCTTCCGCATCGCCGTGCTGTTTGGCTTCACGCTCACCATTGTCTCCTCGGTCATCGGCGTCGTCGCCGGCGCTGTGCAGGGCTACTACGGCGGGCTCGTTGACCTCGTTTTCCAGCGCCTGATCGAGATCTGGTCCGGCATGCCGCAGCTGTTCCTGCTCATCATCCTCGCCTCGGTCATCGAGCCTACGTTCTGGGTGTTGCTCGTCTTTCTTCTGCTTTTCTCCTGGATGAGCCTTGTCGGAGTGGTGCGGGCGGAGTTCCTGCGCGGTCGGAATTTCGACTACGTGCGGGCGGCAAAGGCGCTCGGTGTGTCCGACCTGATGGTGATGTTCCGACATATCCTGCCCAATGCGATGGTGGCGACGCTCACCTTCCTCCCCTTCATCCTTTCGGGCTCAGTCACCGTGCTCGCTTCGCTCGATTTCCTTGGCTTCGGCCTGCCGCCAGGGTCGCCCTCGCTCGGCGAGCTCGTGCAGCAGGGCAAGAACAACCTTCAGGCCCCGTGGCTTGGCATCACCGCCTTCGTCGTGCTCGCCACCATCCTCACTCTGCTCATCTTCATCGGGGAGGCGGTGCGCGACGCGTTCGACCCGCGCAAGCTGCCCGGGGGGGCGCGGTCACGGTGAGCCTTCTCGAAGTGCGGGACCTCGGCGTCGTGTTCCGCGCCGGTTCGCGCGAGGTTGTTGCGGTCGACGGGGCGACGTTCTCGCTCGATCCAGGCGAAACGCTCGCTCTGGTTGGCGAGTCGGGCTCAGGCAAGTCGGTCACTGCGCTCTCCATTCTGCAGCTTCTGCCCTACCCGGCGGCGCAGCACACCCCCGGCAGTTCGATTCGGCTCGATGGCCGCGAGATGATCGGGGCGGATGCCGACACGCTCCGCGCCGCGCGCGGTGGAGTTGCGGGCATGGTGTTCCAAGAGCCGATGACCAGCCTCAACCCCCTGCATACGATCGAGAAGCAGATTGTCGAGGCTGTGCAGCTGCATCAGCCCATCGGGCGCGAGGCAGCCCGGGCGCGCGCGGTGGAATGCCTCGGCATGGCGGGCTTCGCGGACGCCGCCAGCCGGCTCAACGCCTATCCGCACCAGCTCTCCGGCGGGCAACGCCAGCGCGTGATGATCGCGATGGCTTTGGCCAACCAGCCGAAACTGCTCATCGCTGACGAGCCCACCACCGCGCTCGACGTCACCATCCAGGCGCAGATCCTCACGCTTCTAGCCGACCTCAAGGCGCGGCTGCGGATGGGGCTGCTTCTCATCACGCACGACCTCGCCATCGTCCGCCGTTACGCCGACCGTGTCTGCGTGATGCATCGCGGGCGGATCGTCGAACAAGGCCCAGTGGCGGAGGTCTTCGCCGCGCCTCGGGCGGAGTACACGCGGATGCTGCTGGCGGCCCAGCCGAAGGGAGCCCCCGCGCCGGTCGAATCGGCCGCACCCGCCGTGATCGAAGCTCGCGGCATCAAAGTCCACTTTCCGATCCGGCGCGGGTTTCTGCGCCGCACCGTCGGATACGTGCGGGCCTGCGACGGGGTGAGTGTCGCGGTGCGCGAGGGCGAGACAGTTGGTCTCGTCGGCGAGTCCGGGTCGGGCAAGTCGACGATGGGCCTCGCCCTGCTCCGTCTCGTTCCGGAGGCCGTCGGAGTCGTGCGGTTCGAGGGCCGCGACCTCTCAACGCTTGATCGCCGCGCGCTCCGCCGGTTGCGCAGGCGGATGCAGATCGTGTTCCAGGACCCCTACGGCAGCCTAAGCCCCCGCATGAGCCTCGGCGAGATCGTCGGCGAGGGGCTCGAGGTGCACGAACCGCGCCTGTCCAAGGGCGACCGTAACGCGATTGTCGCCCGCGCTCTTGCGGAAGTGGGGCTGGATCCAGCCTGGATCGACCGCTACCCGCACGAGTTCTCCGGTGGGCAAAGGCAGCGGATCGCCATCGCCCGCGCCCTCGTGCTGAAGCCCCGCTTCGTCGTGCTGGACGAACCGACCTCGGCCCTCGACATGAGCGTGCAGGCGCAGATCGTCGAACTGCTCCGCGACCTGCAGGATCGCCATCGGCTCGCTTATCTGTTCATCAGCCACGACCTGAAGGTCGTGCGTGCCCTAGCCCACCATGTGGTGGTGCTGAAGGATGGTCGTGTGGTCGAACAGGGGCCAGCTCAAACAGTGCTCGATTCGCCCCGCGAGCCCTACACCCGGGCGCTGATGGCGGCGGCTTTCGAACTGAAGGCGGATGAAAGCGGGGTTGTGCGGCGCTGACGGCTGGTGGGGCAGCGAGGGCCGCCGGCGAGGGGAGGCGGCGGCCCGGGCTGTCCGTGCTATCAGCCGCGCATGACCGACCCAAGCCTCGCCGAGTCGCACGCCCGCTTGAAGCGTCTGGTCGCGCAGAAGCGGGTCGTCCTTGGTGTCAATATCGGACTGATGGCGCGCCCTGGTAGCCCGGTGTTCCGACGCATCGAGACTGCGCTCCCCCTGGGCTTGGGGATGTTCGGTGTCATCGCCGCCACAATCTTCGGGGGGGTGTGGCTCGGTATTCTCGCCCTCACCCTGGGCATTGCGGTTTGGTTCCTGTTCCTTCTTCCGCGCATCAAGGACCAAGTCTACGACCGCACCCTCGCTTTCGTGCTGTCCGCTCCCGAGGCGTTCGAGCAGGTCTGGCAGGCGGGCGCCGTCACCCTGCGTGCAGGTGAGCGCGAGTGCCGCCCGCCCGAGGGCGATTGGCTGCGATTCGTCGCTGAGACGAGGTCGCGCGAGGAGGAGATGGAGCATCCCGAATGACCGGCGCCCTGCTCGTCTCGTCCTCTGCGAACTCGATGCAGGCCTGGCAGCGCGAACTTTTGGCTCTCGCGCCGGGGCTCGACCTCCGGCTCTATCCCGAGACAGGTCCGGCGGAGGACATCGTCGCCGCTCTCGTCTGGAACCATCCGCCGGAGGATTTCCTTCGCTACCCCAACCTGAAGGCGATCATCAGCATGGGCGCGGGGGTCGATCACCTGTTTCGTCCGCCAGGGCCGCCACCCGGTGTGGCGGTGGTGCGGCTGGTCGATCGCCTGCTTACCTCGGCGATGAGCGAGTACGTTTTGCTCGCCGTGCTTCGCCACCACCGGCAGGCGGAGATCTACCGCGCGCAGCAACGGACTCGGATCTGGCACGAGCTCCCTCCGCCCGACACCGAGCGTACGCGGATTGGGATTATGGGGCTCGGCGTGCTGGGCATGGACGCCGCGCGCAAGCTCGCCGCCCTGGGGTTTCGGGTGGCGGGATGGTCTCGACGGCGGAAGGAGGCAGATGGAATCGAGTCTTTCGTCGGTCGAGAGGGCTTGGCACCGTTCCTTACGCGGACCGACATCCTGGTCTGCCTGCTGCCGCTCACCCCGGCCACGCAGGGGATCCTAAACCGCGAGACCTTCGCCTTGCTGCCGAAGGGAGCGTACGTGATCAACGTCGCCCGCGGCGGGCATCTGGTCGAAAACGACCTTCTCGACGCGCTCGACTCAGGACATCTGTCCGGGGCGACGCTCGATGTGTTCGAAACCGAGCCGCTGCCTGGCGAGCATCCGTTTTGGGGCCATCCCAAAATCATCCTCACGCCGCACGTCGCTTCCGTCACCGTGCCGCGCTCCTGCGCGCCGCAGGTTATTGACTGCTTGCGTCGGCTGGCGGCCGGCGAGAAGCCGCTTAACCTCGTGGATCCCGTTGCCGGCTACTGAGCGGTCGGCGGAGGGGAGGGTGCCAAGCTGCAACCAAATGCGGTTCGGCCTATTGCCGTCGCTCCAGGAGGCCCGCCGCGCAGTCGCCGCGGCAGCCAGTGGCGCCGCGGCGACTATGGGCATCGACTGCCCGGCTGTCAGCCGCTGGCGGCGCGCTTCGCCCCAGAGGCCGATTTCGTTGCTGCACCAGAGCTCGCCTCGCCCATAATTTTGCGCAGCTCGCGCAGGAAGGCCGAGCCCTTGGTCGTCTGCTGCACGATCACGCTGCGGCGATCGGCGGGATCCACCTTGCGGCGAGCCAGATCGAGCTCGCCGAGCCGATCAAGCGCGCGCGTGATCGCGGGCTTGGAAACGTTCAGTGCGGCGGCGAGACCGCGCACCGTGTGCGGCCCCTCGGTCAGGTAAACGGTGAGGAAGACCCCGAGCTGGCGGGCCGAAAGGTCGGGCCCGTCGCGACGGACCAGCGCGACCACCGTGTCGCGCAGGACACCGAGGAGCTGTTCGCTCGCACTGCTTGCTGCCATGGCTGTCACCTTCGGTCGAGAGGGCCGGCCCCGGCGACCGGCCTTGTCACGGCAGATGTAATGAACCGGGTCTGCAAAGCAAACCCCTGCACCCGAAACGGTCTCCGCCGCTCATTCATGTTGGCGTGACAATGCCAAAGAACGGGTCGCGACGTGAAGGATCGTCCGGCACTTGGTCGTAGCGCGCACGGAGCGACCGCCAGACCGCCCTCATCCCGCTCGTCTCGCCGCCCTCCGGCCGGCCGGGCCGGGACGTGTCGTTCCAGGCGTAGAGGTCGAGATGCGCCCAATCGCGCTCGACGGAGACGAAACGCTCCAGGAACGAGGCCGCCACGATCGCCCCCGCATGCGGACGCGAGGAGACGTTTGCGAGATCGGCCACCTCCGAATCGAGCCAGGAGGCGTAGCCGGGCCACAGCGGCAGACGCCAGAGTGGGTCTTCGGCCTCTTCTCCTGCCGCCAAGAGAGCCTCCGCTGTGGTATCGCGGCGCGCGAACAGGGCGACGAGATCAGGGCCGAGCGCGATTCGCGCAGCCCCCGTCAGCGTGGCGAAGTCGAGCAGGAGGTCCGGCGCCTCCTCGTCGGCCTCCGCAAGCAGGTCCGCCAGGACCAGACGCCCCTCGGCGTCGGTGTTGCCGATCTCGACTGCAAGCCCCTTGCGGGTTCGGATCACGTCGCGCGGGCGCATCGCGCGGGCGCCGATTGCGTTCTCGACCGCACCGACCAGCAGCGAAAGACGGACCGGCAGGCCTCTGCGCATGACGAGCTCCGCGACGCCAAGCGCGATTGCGGCCCCGCCCTTGTCCTTCTTCATGTGCAGCATCGCCTGGGCAGGCTTCAGGTCGTAGCCGCCGGTGTCGAACACCACACCCTTTCCGCACAGGGCGACCAGAGGGGCCGCCGACCCCGCCGGCCCGGTCCAGTCGAGACGCACCGCGGCCGGCGGCCGCGCGCTGCCTGCGCCGACCGCGGCGATCGCGGGATGGCTGCGCGCCAGGTCCTCGCCGCAACGAATGTGCACAGCGGCGCCGAACCGCTTGGCGACCGAGGCGACGGCTTCGGCGAGCTCGGCCGGGCCGAGCACGTTAGCAGGATCGTTGATCAGGTCGCGCACGCGGTGGCTGACCTCGACTTCCGCCAACGCGGCCTCGTCCGCGCAGTCGACGACGAGGCGGGCAGGGGGCCGCGGCCCTTTGAACCGCGCATATTGGTAGGCGCCGAGCCCCCAGCCGAGCACGGCGCACTCGCGCAGCCGGCCAGGGTCGAGCCTGTTGTCGGTCTCCAGGCGCCAGACCGTCTCAGCCGGCAAGGACTGGGCCAGGGCGCCGAAACTCCAGGCGCTTTCGCGCCCTGCACCGAGGCCGACCACAGCGCCCCCGAGGCGGCCGCCGTCGCCGGGCAGCAGCAGCATCTCGCCAGGCTTGGCAGCGAACGCGGCGGCTTCGACAAACGGCCCGGCAGGGTGCGTCGCCCGCCAAATGGGGAGGCGGTCGGGCGAGAGCGCAAACAGCGGCAGGGCTGGCGTTCCGGGCGGAGCGAAGCAGGCGAGCACGTTGGGCAGACTCGGTGCGGTCGGGGCGACGCCGCGAGGATCGGCCCGACCGCAGGAGCCGGCAAGCCGCCATGGCGCACCACGACAGGCCGGTCTATGCGAGAACGCGAGGAGGCCGGTTCCTGACCGAGACCTTGCGATCCGAGCGTTCGCCCGCCGGTCTGACCCGACCGACCGCGGGGCCTTCGCCGTCGCAGCGGCTTGGCTCGGGCTGGCTGCCCTGTTCTGGGCGAGCACCTCCGCAATCGGCCGAGCGGTGCGTCGCGAGGTGCCGCTCGTCGCGCTCGCGTTTCCGCGCTGGCTGGTTGCAGCCCCTCGTCTCCTCCCATTCGTCTGGCACGCATTCGTCTGGCGCGACGTCGTGGCCAGGGCGAGGCTCTACGCCATGCATGTCGGCCTGCTCGCGCTCCGTTTCAACCCGTTCGACGGCCCTATGCTTGCCGCCGTTTTTGGCTGGGCGGTCTATGCTGTGCTGCTCAGATGTCTGCCGGGCGGGTCGTTTCCGCCGTCGGTGCTGCTGGTCGTGACCAAGCTGTTCGGCTTTGTCGCGCTGGTACCGTCCTGGCTCGCGGACGTTGCTCTCCCCCGGGCATCACTGAACGCCGTCGCAGCAACGGCAGGGGCGGTGCCCTGTACGGCACTTTTCGCATCCATCGGCGCCTCTTCTTCCTGGATCCGTAGGGTGGCGCTGGTCGGCCCGGCGTCGGCCAGGCCGTTCCTCTATCTGCTTGTATGGGGGCGTGCTCGCCCTCCTCGCCTTGGTAAGAGGCCCAAACCATTCCGCGCAGCGGGCTTCGCCTCGATCCTGCTCGGGCTCCGGCTTGGCAGATGAGGCGGACGGCGGAGATGGCGCGGCCGTCCGCGCCACTGCAGGCGCTTAGCCTCATGCTCGCGTCGACCGCTCTATTCGCTGGCATGGCTGCCTGCAACAAAGTGCTGCTTGCCCGCGGTACGCCACTTCCCTTGCTCGACCTCTCGCGCGCGGCCTTCACCATGCTGCTGCTCGCGCCGTGGCTGATGGCGCGGCAGGCGCCCTCGCTCGCCACGCGTCGGCTCGGGCTGCATCTCGGCCGCGGCCTCGCCGGTGTGGGCGCGATGGCTCTCCACCTCGCCGCCTTGCGCCTGATCCCGCTGGCCGAGGCGATCGCGCTTGGCCAGTCGCGACCGCTCTGGCTCCTCATCATCGCGGTGGCCGTGCTCGGCGAGCGGGTTGGGCGGCGGCGGCCGCTTGCCGCTGCGATCGGCTTCCTTGGTGTGCTGGTCATCCTGTTCGGCGAGAGCGGTCTGGCCGGCCAGTTCGCCGTCAGCGCCGGCGCGGGGCTCGCTCTCGCCGCGGCGTTTTGCGGCGCCTGCGTCTCCGCGTTCATCCGGGTGATGGCGCAGGCGGGAGAGCCGCCGATGCGTGTGGTGTTCTGGTACGGCATCACCGGCTTCGCCGCTTGGCTCCTGCCGAGCCTTTGGTTCTGGCGCGCGCTGGGCTGTTTCGAATGGGCCCTGATGGTCGCGGCGGCTGGTTTTGCAGTCCTCGGCGATCTGTGCGCGAGCCATGCCGCGCGGCGGGCCGAGGCCTCGTTGCTGGCCCCGGTCGAGTTTGCCCAGGTGCCGATTGGTGCGGTGTTCGGCGTGGCGCTGTTCGGCGAGGCGCCGGGCTGGCCACTTGCCGCAGGCGTGGCGCTGATGGTGCTTTCCGTCGCTTACATCGCGCGCCGGGAAGCCGCGCTCCGGGGTCGCGACCGGGCGCCTTGACCCGGCCCGTGATCTGCCCCATGAACAAAAGCTCTGGCAGACCGGGATTCTGACGCGCCCGCTGTGCTTCGATTGGGGACGCCGCTCCGCGAAGGCTCGCGCAGCGGCGCGCTCCGCGTCTAGGCAATCTGCCGGGATTGGGGCGGGACTATGTTCGACTCTTTGTCGACACGTCTGACAAGCATTTTCGACCGGCTGAAGAAGCGCGGCGCGCTCTGCGAGGCCGACGTTTCCGAGGCCTTGCGCGAGGTGCGCATCGCGCTGCTCGAAGCTGACGTCGCCCTTCCCGTCGTCAAGTCGTTCATCGACAGCGTCCGCACCAAAGCGGTTGGCGAGGCGGTGCTGAAGTCGGTCACCCCCGGCCAGCAGGTGGTCAAGATCGTCCACGACGCGCTGGTCGATATGCTTGGGCCCGCTGTACCTGGGCTAGAGCTCCGCGGCTCGCCGCCGTTCGTCGTGCTGATGCTCGGCCTGCAGGGGTCGGGCAAGACGACGACTGCCGGCAAGATCGCGCTGCGGTTGAAGGAGCGCGACCGCAAGCGCGTGCTCGTCTCCTCGCTCGACGTCAGCCGGCCGGCGGCGATGGAACAACTCGCCACCCTGGCCGACCGCGCGGGCGTGATCAGCCTACCGATCGTGCGAGGACAAACCCCAGTCGAGATCGCCCGCCGCGCGCTCGACGAGGCCCGCCGCGGCGGGTTCGACGTATTGATCCTCGACACCGCCGGACGGCTCGCCATCGACGAGGCGCTGATGGCGGAAGTGGCGGAGGTCGCCGCCGTCGCGCGGCCGCACGAGAAGCTACTGGTCGTCGATGCGATGACAGGCCAGGACGCGGTGACAGTCGCCAAGTCCTTCCACGACAAGGTCGGCGTGACGGGAATCGTGATGACCCGCATGGATGGTGACGCGCGCGGCGGTGCTGCGCTGTCGATGCGCGCCATTACCGGCGCGCCGATCCGCCTGATCGGCGTCGGCGAGAAGCTCGAGGCGCTCGAGGACTTCCACCCGGACCGGATCGCCGGTCGCATCCTCGGCATGGGCGATATTGTCTCGCTCGTGGAAAGGGCGGCCGCAACCGTCGAGGCCGAGGAGGCCGAGAGGCTGGCGGTCAAGATCGCCAAAGGCGGCTTCGACCTAGAGGACTACCGCAAGCAGCTCGCCCAGATTACGAAGATGGGCAGCCTCTCGTCCCTGCTCGGGATGATCCCGGGCCTAGGCAAGCTGAAGGACAAGCTCGCCGACGCCAGGCTCGACGACCGGATCGTGAAGCGTCAGATCGCGATCATCGACAGCATGACGCGCGAGGAGCGACGGCGCCCCGAGATCGTGAAGGCCTCGCGCAAGAGGCGCATCGCCGCCGGCTCAGGGACCAAGGTCGAGGACGTCAATCGTCTGCTCAAGCAGTTCGACGACATGCAGACGATGATGAAGCGGATGCAAAAGCTCGGCAAAACGGGGCTGATGCGCGGCGGGCTCGGCGCCCTCCTGCCGCCTGGAGCCGGGCTGCCGGGCAGCGGACGGCGGCCCTTTTGACCACGGCCCGTCCGACGGGGTCGAGTGACCGAACGGAACGGCAACGATGGAGAACCAACGCGAATGGCTGTGAAGATCAGGCTTGCCCGCGCCGGGGCAAAGAAAAGACCATACTACCACATCGTGGCAGCCGACAGCCGCGCGCCACGCGACGGCCGATTCCTGGAGAAGCTCGGCACGTATAACCCAATGCTTCCGGCCGATCATGCCGACCGCGTCCGCCTCCAACCCGAGAGGATCAAGGCCTGGCTGGACAAGGGCGCGGAGGTTACGGACAGAGTCGCGCGTTTCCTGGCCAAGGCCGGGTTGTTCCCGCCGCCTCCCCGGCCGGCGCAGACCAGGCAGCACCTGCCGAAGAAGAAGGCGCAGGAGCGCGCCGCGGCCGCTGCCGGCTGAGTCATGGCCGAAGGCCACGTCTGCATTTGGGGCTGACGCGTGGGCGAGGGGCGCATCCTGCTCGGCGTGATCGGCCGACCGCACGGGGTGAAGGGCCTCGTGCGCGTGCAGTCCTTCACCGCCGAGCCTTACGCGATCGCGGACTACGGGCCGCTTGTCGACGACAGCGGGCGGCAGTTCTCGCTGCGCGTGGTGATTCGCGGCGAACTGCCCGTTTGCGCGATCGAGGGCGTGGCCGACCGGGATGCCGCGGCACGTCTGACCGGCACGCGCCTCTATGCCGATCGCGCGCAACTTCCTCCCCTCGAGGATGCAGAAGAGTTCTACCGCGCCGATTTGATTGGCCTTGCGGCCGAAGACGAGGGGGGGCGCGCGCTCGGTCGAATTGTCGCGGTCGAGGATTACGGCGCCGGTCCATTCCTTGAGGTCAGCGGGGAAGCTGGGGTGTTCGCCGTGCCGTTCACCCGCGCTGCGGTGCCAACGATCGATCTCGCGCGCAGGCGCATCGTCCTTGCTCCGCCCGCCGAGGCCGTCGTGCTGCCGGACGGCGAGGGGAGGGAGACCGCGGCATGAGCTGGCGCGCCGTCGTGCTCACGCTCTTTCCCGAAATGTTTCCGGGGCCGCTCGGCCATTCGCTGGCCGGCAAGGCGCTCGCGCGCGGCGCCTGGATGCTGGAGACCATCGACATCCGAGACTTCGCCAGAGACAGGCACCGTAGCGTGGACGACGCACCGTTCGGGGGTGGGCCAGGGATGGTGATGCGCCCCGAGGTGGTAGACGACGCGGTGGCAGCTGCCCTGGACCGCGCGCCCGGCTTGCCCGTGATCGTGTTCACTCCGCGCGGTCGGCTGCTGACGCAGAGGCGCGTGCGCGCCCTCGCCGAAGGCCCGGGTGCGATCCTGCTCTGCGGTCGGTACGAAGGGATCGACGAGCGCGTGATCCGTCATCGTTGCATGGAGGAGCTCTCAATCGGCGACTACGTGCTTTCTGGCGGCGAGCCCGCGGCGCTCGTGCTGATGGACGCCTGCGTTCGTCTCTTGCCAGGGGTGATGGGCGAGTCGGCGAGTGCGGCGGAAGAGAGCTTCGCGCAGGGCCTCCTCGAATACCCGCACTACACGCGCCCAGCCACCTGGAAGGACATGGCCGTGCCGGAGGTGTTGCGCAGCGGCGACCATGCGGCCGTGGCCGCCTGGCGGCGCGCGCAGGCCGAGGCTGACACGCGCGACCGCCGCCCCGATCTCTGGAAAGCCTATCGCGCCCTCGCCCAAGCCTTGCCGACAGCATGACCGGATGACGCCGGGGCGGAACGGGGAGCAGACGGAAGGACCAAGGAGTCAACAGATGAACCTCTTACAGCAGATCGAGGCCGAGCAGCTGGCGAAGCGCATTGCTGAACGTCCTGTGCCCGAGTTTGGCCCCGGGGACACGCTGCGCGTCATGGTGAAGGTGATCGAGGGGGAGCGTACGCGGCTTCAGGCCTTCGAGGGCGTGTGCATCGCGCGCAAGAACGCGGGCATCAACAGCTCCTTCACCGTGCGCAAGATTTCGTACGGTGAAGGGGTGGAGCGGATCTTCCCCCTACATTCGCCGACCATTGCCGAAATTAAGGTCGTCCGCCGGGGCGACGTGCGCCGCGCGAAGCTGTACTACCTGCGTGGGCGGACCGGTAAAGCGGCCCGAATCGCCGAGAAGTTCGGGCTGACTGGGACGTCAGAGGCAGCCGTCGCGGAGACCGCTCCGCCCTCTGAGACCAGGCAGGGCTGAGGACGGAGCCGGGGCGGGGAGGGGGCTGAGAGCGATGGCTGAGCAGGATCGTCCGCGCACCCTGTTCGACAAGATTTGGGACGCGCACGTCGTCGAACGCCTGCCCGACGGCACGGCGATCCTTTACATCGACCGTCATCTCGTGCACGAGGTCACGAGCCCTCAGGCCTTCGAGGGCCTTCGTCTCGCTGGCCGTCGCCCCCGCCGGCCCGATCTCACCTTCGCGGTGGCCGACCACAATGTGCCAACGTCGGACCGTTCCGCCGGCATCGCGGAGCCGGAGAGCAGGCTGCAGGTGGAGACGCTTGAGCGCAACGTCGCTGAGTTCGGCATCACCTATTTCCCTCTCACCGATGCCCGGCAGGGAATCGTGCACGTGGTCGGCCCGGAGCAAGGGCTAACGTTGCCAGGTCTCACCATCGTGTGCGGCGACTCCCACACCTCCACGCATGGCGCGTTTGGCGCACTCGCCTTCGGCATTGGCACCTCCGAGGTCGAACACGTGCTCGCGACCCAGACCCTGCTGCAGAAGCCGGCGAAGAACATGCTGATCGAGGTGAACGGGCGCCTCGGTTTCGGCTGCACGGCAAAGGATGTGGTGCTCGCGATCATTGGGCGAATCGGCACGGCGGGCGGCACAGGCCACGTGATCGAGTACGCCGGAGACGTGATCCGCGCGCTCGACATGGCTGGACGGATGACGATCTGCAACATGTCGATCGAGGCCGGCGCGCGCGCCGGGCTGATTGCGCCGGACGACACCACCTTTGCCTGGCTTGAGGGGCGGCCGTACACGCCCACGAGCGAGGCTTGGGCTCGCGCCGTGGCCTACTGGCGGACCCTGCCGTCCGACCCCGGCGCCTCGTACGACACGCGCGTCGTCCTGCACGCGGATGAGATCGCGCCGCTCGTCACCTGGGGGACGAGCCCTGAGGACGTAGTCCCGATTAACGGTACGGTCCCGGACCCAGACCAGGAACCGTCCGAGGCCCGCCGGGCCGCAAAGCGCCGCATGTTGGACTACATGGGGCTGACGCCAGGCTGCCGCCTGCAGGACATACGCATCGATGTGGTGTTCATCGGCTCCTGCACCAACAGCCGGATCGAGGACCTCCGCGCCGCCGCCGCTGTGGTGAAAGGCCGCAAGGTCGCCGACGGCGTGCGCGCCATGGTCGTGCCCGGGTCGGGCCTCGTGAAGCAGCAGGCCGAGCGGGAAGGGCTTGACCGCATCTTCACGGCGGCTGGGTTCGAATGGCGCGAGGCGGGCTGTTCGATGTGCCTCGGCATGAACCCTGACCAGCTCAGACCCGGGCAGCGCTGCGCCTCGACCTCAAACCGGAACTTCGAGGGCCGGCAAGGGCCTGGCGGACGCACTCACCTGATGAGCCCTGCGATGGCAGCAGCCGCGGCCATTACCGGCAGGCTGGCCGATGTCCGCGAATTGGTCGCGCAGTGAGAGAGGGAGGTCGCGGTGCAGCCGTTCACCACTCTGATCGGGATCGCCGCCGCCCTGCCGATGCCGAACATCGATACGGACAAGATCATCCCGGCCCGTTTTCTCAAGACGATCAAGCGCACGGGGCTCGGCTCTGCCCTTTTCCACGCCATGCGCTACCGACCGGACGGCAGTGAGGACCCCGAGTTTGTCCTCAACAAGGACCCGTGGCGGGGCGCGCAGATCCTGATCGCGGGCCCGAATTTCGGCTGCGGCTCCTCCCGCGAGCACGCGCCGTGGGCGCTGCTCGATTTCGGCATCCGCTGCATCATCGCGCCAAGCTTCGCCGACATTTTCTACAACAACTGCTGCAAGAACGGCATCCTGCCGATCAGGCTGCCGCAAGAGGTGTGCGATGCGCTGGCCGAAGACGCGCGCATCGGGGCGAACGCGAGGCTCGTCGTCGACCTCGAACGGCAAGTGGTGGTGCGGCCGAACGGCGAGGAGATTCCCTTCGATATCGACCCGTTCCGTAGGCGCTGCCTGCTCGAGGGGCTTGACGACATCGCGCTCACGCTGGCGCATGTGGACAAGATCACGGCGTATGAGGCCCGGCGCCGGGCTGAGGAGCCCTGGGCTATCGGCTGAGACACCACGCGTTTTCCCCTCGAGTCCTTCGCTCGAGACCTCCTCCCTTGCCACGGCCTTCGCCGGCCGACGCGCCGGTGTGGCGACGAGAACCTGAGATGGCTGCGAACAAATCCCTGCTCGTCCTGGCCGGAGACGGTATCGGCCCCGAAGTGATGCGCGAGGCGCGGCGGGTGATCGAGTGGTTCGATCGCCGTCGCGGGCTTCGCTTCGCGATCGAGGAGGCGCTGGTCGGGGGAGCGGCGATCGACACTTACGGCGTGCCCATTCTTCCCGAGACAATCGAGACGGCGAAACAGGTGGATGCTGTGCTGTTCGGCGCGGTCGGGGGGCCGAAATGGGACAGCCTCGGCTTCGACAAGCGGCCGGAAATCGCGATCCTCTCGCTCCGGCGCGAACTCGGCCTGTTTGCCAATCTCCGACCTGCGGTGGTGATGGACCCACTGGTCGAGGCCTCCACCCTGAAGCCGGAGGTGGTGCGCGGGCTGGACATCATGATCGTGCGCGAGTCCACGGGCGGCATCTATTTCGGCGAACCGCGCGGCATCGAAACCTTGCCCGACGGCAGCAAGCGCGGGGTCAACACCGAAGTCTACACCACGCCCGAGATCGAGCGCGTGGCGCGCGTCGCCTTCGACCTCGCGCGCAAGAGACAGGGCCGGGTGTGTTCAGTGGATAAGGCCAACGTGATGGAGAGCGGGCTCCTTTGGCGCGAGACTGTCACCGCGCTGCAGCAGCGGGAATACGGTGACGTTTCGCTCACCCATATGTACGCCGACAACTGCGCCATGCAGCTTGTGCGTAACCCGCGCCAGTTCGACGTCATTGTCACCACCAACTTATTCGGGGATCTGCTGTCCGATCTCGCCTCGATGCTGACGGGCTCGCTTGGCATGCTGCCTTCGGCAACGCTCGGATCGGTCGGTCGCGATGGCCGTCGGCCTGCGCTCTACGAGCCGATCCACGGCTCGGCGCCGGACATTGCCGGCAAAGGGGTGGCCAACCCGATGGCGATGATTCTCTCCTTTGCCATGCTGCTGCGCCACTCGTTTGGCCTCGAGGATGAGGCACGCTTGGTCGAGCGGGCCTGCAGCTCAGTGCTCGGCTCGGGCCTGCGGACGGCGGACATCATGCAGCCGGGGCTCGCGCGGGTCTCCACGCAGGTCATGGGCGAGGTGGTGGTGCGTGAGCTCGACAAGCTCAGCGCCTGAAGTAGGCCTTCGGCGTAGTGCGGTCGGCCATGGCGGCCGAGTCGCCGCGCGCAGGTCTTGCCCCGGCTCTGCCGCGCAACCCGGCCTCTTGTCGCACGCTCCCCCTTCGGCTATCTGGCCTGGCTCCGGGCGCCCGTAGCTCAACTGGATAGAGCATCAGACTACGGATCTGAGGGTTAGGGGTTCGAATCCTCTCGGGCGCGCCAGTCTTTCACAGACTAGGGTCCGGACCCATAATGTGTTCATAAAGTTCTTTGAGCGACGCGGGCTGGTGTGATTCGGGGTGGTTCCCTTGGCGGTGATGGAGGGGAACCGGGATGAGTGATCTGTTCTGGCTGAGCGAGG
>Ga0308417_1000767_pt1 | contig 22496 bp, 16 predicted proteins | sample HotsprSampleOS65_FD_203528 | JGI IMG/M metagenome (GOLD analysis project Ga0308417, IMG submission 203528) | Hot spring phototrophic mat microbial communities from Octopus Spring, Yellowstone National Park, Wyoming, United States - 20090730_OS65 ...
AAATCGTGGTGATTGCCAGACAGCAACACCTGCCGCTCTTCGATGGCATGAGTCAACTGGCGTGGGTCGGGCTGGCCGTTCAGGCCCGCCTGGGCCGACAACCGCACGTCGTGGCCGGCCTTGGCGAGCAGAATCGTCAGCTCCTCATCCTCCGAATCCTCGTCCAGGTAAAGCCTCATGAGCGCACGCTGCGGCGTATCCTGGCGTAATCCTGCGGCGACAGCGGCCGCACCTTGGGGTTGAAGCGGTAGTTCGGATCGGCGGTGCCCGAGGCCTGCGCCAGGGCCTCGTCCAGCCGGAAGTCCTCCTCGATCTCCGGCGGATTGCTCTGGCAGTAGGCGATCGCCTCCTTGACCGCCTCGATGGGGATGTGAAAGTCCCTGGCCAACTCCTCGATGCTCCGCGGCTGCTCGGCGTTGACGTACTGTCCGTAGATGGTCCTGGCGAAAATGCGGCGGCCCTTGATCCGCAACTGTTTGTAGGCCGAACGCGGATCGGGCGCCAGATACTGGTACTCTGTGGCGGCGCGTGACATCATGATTATTCTATGTCGCCCGGCACGCGTTACAACTCAGGAGGCATCCCATGTCGCTGGCGCTTTGCAACCTTCCGCAGATCGTTCTGCTCGCCGCGCTCCTGATTCCGGCGACGTTCCTTGCCGCCGAAGCGGCCGCGCGCGGCGGCGAGGCCCCGCTGCTGGCAGGCTGGGCGTCGGTGGACATCACCCCGCCCCGCTCTGTCGCTCTCGTCGGACAGTTGCACCGCCGCATCTCCACCGCCGTGCGCGATCCGCTCACCGCTACCGCCCTGGCCCTGGAAACGCGCCACGAGGATGGCAGGCGCGAACAGGCTATCATGGTCTCCTGCGACGTGATCGGCAGTCCCATCGCGATTCAACGGCGGCTCCAAGAACGGGCCGCCGCCAGCCTGCCGGACTTCACGGCGGCCAAGCTCTTCATGAACGCCACGCACACCCACACCGCTCCGGGCTTCATCGACAGCACCTTCAAGGGCCGCTACGACACCCACGATCTTCCGGATGTGATGAAGCCCTCCAAATACGCCGAGTTCTTCCTCGACCGCGTCGCCGGCGCCGTCGAGAAGGCATGGAACGGCCGCCAGCCGGCCGCCATGAGTTGGGCCATGGGGCAGGCGGTCGTTGGGTTCAACCGCCGCGCCAGCTACTTCGACGGCACCAGCGTCATGTACGGCAAGACCGCGGTTGAGGGCTTCTCGCACGTCGAGGGATACGAGGACCACAGCGTGGACATCCTGCTGCTGTGGTCGCCCCAGGGCCGCCTCAGCGGCCTGGTCATCAATCTGGCCTGTCCGTCCCAGGAGACGGAGCACCTCAACGAAATCTCGGCCGATTTCTGGCACGATCTGCGCCAGGAGCTGCGCCGCCGCCACGGCGAGGAGCTGTTTGTCCTGCCCCAGTGCGCGCCGGCCGGCGATCTCTCGCCGCATCTGATCTACCGCAAGCAGGCCGAGGCCGAGATGGACCGGCGGCGCGGTCTCTCGCGGCGCCAGGAGATCGCCCGGCGCATCGCCAATGCTGTGGATGATGTTCTGCCCGCCGCCCAAAGCGCCGTGAAGGATCGCCTGATCTTCCGCCACACCATAGCGCGGGTCGACCTGCCCGAACACGAGCCACCCGCCCCGCCCTTCTACGAGACCGATTCCGTCCGCCCCATCGAGATGCACGTCCTGCGGCTGGGCGATGTCGCGATGGCCACCAACCCGTTTGAGCTGTACGTGGACTACGCCACGCGCATCGAGGCCCGCAGCCCCGCGGTGCTGACCATGCTCGTCCAGCTCGCCTCCGGCAGCAGCGGATACTTGCCCACGGTCCGCGCCGTCGCCGGCGGCGGCTACAGCGCCGACAAGTTCGTTGTCGGGCCCGCCGGCGGCCAGGTGCTCGTCGAACAGACCCTCAGGCACATTCAGGAGCTGTGGTGAGCGGCGCCGGCCGGTGTACGGGCGCGCGGCGGCCGCCGGCTGGCGCGGAAGCTCAGTGCGAATGCCCGGGCACGCTCGCGAGGGGCGCAGCCTGGTCGTCGGCCGGCGCCGGCCCGGTCCGCCTCGCCGCCACGAGCGACGCCACCACTCCAACCGCAAGAATGAGCATCACCAGTCCCAGCAGCCAGGCATTGGCATGGGGCCCCAGTGCCACCTTAATCTGGCTCGCCAGCAGCATCTTGGCGCCGACGACGGCCAGCACCACGGCCAGCGCCGGCTTGAGATAGCGGAACTTGTCGATCATGCCGGCCAGCGCGAAGTAAAGCGAGCGCAGTCCCAGGATGGCAAAGACGTTGCTCGTGAAGACCAGGAAGGGGTCGGCGGTGACGGCGAAAATGGCCGGAATCGAGTCGACGGCGAAGATCAGGTCGGTGGTTTCGATGGCCACCAGGGCCACGGCCAGCGGAGTCAGCGCGCGGCCGGCGGCCAGGCGGACGACGAAGTGCTGGCCGTGGTATTGGTCGCTGACGCGGAAGCAGCGGCGGACCAGTCGCAGGACGGGATTACGCGCCGGGTCGGCGTGGTCGGTCTTCATCAGCAGCATCTTTATGGCGGTGAGGATCAGCAGGCCACCGAAGATGTAGAGAATCCAGTGGTAGCGGGCGATCATTTCCGCGCCGATGCCGATCATGACGCCGCGCATCACCAGCGCCCCCAGAATGCCCCAGAACAGCACGCGGTGCTGGTACGTGGCCGGCACCGCGAAGAAGCCGAAGAGCATGGCGATGACGAAGATGTTGTCGACGCTCAGGGACTTCTCGATGACGTAGCCAGTGAGGTATTTCAGGACGGCGGCCGGCCCGTCGTTGATGTGGCGGTCGACGGCATCGACGCCGGCGCCCAGGCCGAGCCAGTGCCCCTCGTAGGCGAAGTAGACGAAGATGCCAAACAGCAGGGCCAGGGCGACCCAGACACCCGACCAGATCAGCGCTTCGCGGATGCGGACGACATGGGCCCGGCGATGAAACACGCCCAGGTCCAGCGCCAGCATCAACAGTACGAACGTGACAAAGCCGATCCAAATCCAGATCATGGGCTTCCATTCCGGCAGGTGGCTGCGCGGACGATCTCCACCAGGCCTGTAAACGCGGTGGTCTTGCCCTGGGAATTGAGCGTTCCTTGCGGCCAGCGGAAGCTGTGGCTTCGTGTTGACGCCGGCCGCGCCCGATACGGCGGGGGGCTACTCCCCACAACGGGGTCCAGTATGTCGTGTCATTCGAGCCTGGCGGGCACGCGTTGGGCCGCGAGGCGCTCAAAGTGCATCGTTGGCAGGCGACCTCCTGGCGTCATCGACTTGACGGCCAACGACGGCGATTATACGCGCCGGCCGGCGGGGGCAAGAGGTGCCAGGTGTGCCGGTTGCCCTGTATTGCGCTGGCGGAGGCGGTGTTAGCCCGTGCCAGGCGTGCCAATGTAAGGCGGCGGGTATCGGCTCCATCGGCAGCGCATTGTCCGCCATCGCGCCGGCTCTTAACATTGCCTCATGGCCGCCCCAACGCTTTCCGACTTCCTGGAGTTCCTCGAGCGCAACGGCGAGCTGGCGCGGGTGAGGACGCCGGTCAGCCCGATCCTTGAGATCACCGAGATCGCCGACCGCATGAGCAAGTCGCCCGCTCCCCACGGCAACAGCGAGCGCGACCGTTCCGCCGCGGCGAAACTCGGCGGGCGGGCACTGCTCTTTGAGAACGTCGAAGGGTCCGACATCCCCCTGGCCATCAACACATTCGGGTCCTACTGGCGCGTGAACCAGGCACTGGGGACCGAAAACCTCGATGCCCTGGCCGCCCGCGTGCAGCAGCTCGTGAAACCCGAGATGCCCACGACGCTGCTGGAGAAGATGAAGCGCCTGCCGGACCTGCTGAAGATCGCCGGCTATCCGCCGAAGACCGTCCGCAACGGCATCTGCCAGGAGGTTGTCCTCGAAGGCGAGAAGGCCGATCTCACGCGCCTGCCGCTCATCCAGTGCTGGCCGCTCGACGGCGATCTGAGCAGCGGGGAGGCGTTCGACCCCGACGGCGCGATGGAGGCCGCCAAACACCAGAGCGGCACCGGCCGCTACATCACCTTTGGTGGCATCCACACGCAGGACCCTGAGGATGGCTCGCGCAACATCGGCATGTATCGCGTGCAGCTCTTCGGGCCGCGGCTGTGCGCCATGCACTGGCACATGCACCACGACGGAGCGCGGCACTTCCGCAAGTGGCAGAAACTGGGCCGAAAGATGCCGCTGGCGATCGCGCTGGGCGGCGAGAGCGTGCTGCCGTACGCCGCCACAGCGCCGCTGCCGCCGGGCGTCGAGGAGCTGCTGTTCGCCGGGTTTCTCAACGGAGGCGGTATCGAGCTGGTCAAGTGCCGCACTATCGACCTGTCGGTGCCGGCCAATTCCGAGATCGTCATCGAAGGCTACGTCGATCCGGAGCAGAAGCTGCTGGAGGGGCCGTTCGGCGACCACACGGGCTTCTACTCCCTGGCGGACTGGTACCCGGCGTATCACGTCACCGCCATTACCCACCGCCGCCGGCCGATCTATCCGGCCACGGTAGTGGGCAGACCGCCGATGGAGGATTATTACCTGGGCAAGGCCACGGAGCGCATCTTTCTGCCGCTGTTGAAGATGCTGATTCCCGACATTATCGACTACTGCCTGCCGATGAGCGGGGTGTTCCACAACTGTGCCTTCGTGAAAATCCGCAAGGAGTATCCGTATCAGGCCCGGCGCGTCATGCACGCCATCTGGGGGGCGGGGCAGATGTCATTCACCAAGTTCATCATCGTGGTCGATGAGCACGTGGACGTTCACGATGAGCAGGATGTGCTGTTCCACCTGTTCGCCAACTGCGACCCCGAGCGCGACCACGAGATCGTCCACGGCCCGGTGGATATCCTCGACCACGCCTCGCCGGAGCTTGGCGCCGGCAGCAAGATCGGCTTCGACGCGACCGCCAAATGGCCCGCCGAAGGGCGCGTGCGTCGCTGGCCCAGGGAGATGGTCATGGACCAGAAGACCCGGGAGCTGGTGGATCGCAAGTGGAAGCAATACGGTCTGGAGGCCGGTGAGGTATGACTCTGACGGGAACCTTCGGCGGGCCGCAGGTGATGTGCCGGTCATGTGAGGCGAGCGCTTGATCGAACCTCACCGCCCCAGCAGGAGCGTCAGCAGCACCAGATTCAGCAGTACGGCCGCGCCTAGGGCGATGCCGAGCCACAGGACGAAGGCGGGCCTGAGGTAGAAGGGTTGTTCCACTGCGGGCGGGGGCGGCAGGTCGACGGTCTTGCCGGTTTCCTCGACCTTGGCCAGCGACTCCAAGTCCACCGTGCGGCGGGCATGCATGGGCGGCTCGCCCCGGCTGACGGAAAAAAGGTCCTCCAGCATGTCCCGCGTCGAAGCGTAGCGCTCCTCGCGCTTCTTGGCCATCGCCACTTCAATGATCTCGGAGATACCCGCCGACAGGGCGGTGTTGATGTGGTCGGGCGGCACCAGCGGCTCGCGCAGATGCTTGTGCATCACCGCCGTCGGCGTGTCGGCCTCGAAGGGCGGACGGCCGGTCACCAGATGATACATCGTCGCCCCCAGGGAATAGATGTCGGCGCGGAAGTCGATGTCCACGTCGCCGCGAATCTGCTCGGGGCTGATGTAATACGGCGTGCCGTAAGCCTTGCCGGCCTCGCTTTCGGCGGCCTCCTTGTCGTCGGTGGTGCGCGCCAGGCCCAGGTCGGTGAGCTTGGCGACGCCCTGAGGAGTCAGCAGGATGTTCTTGGGCTTGACGTCGCGGTGGATCAGTCCGCGCTCGTGGGCGTGTGCCAGGGCGTCGGTGATCTGGATCATGATGTCCAGGGCTTCGGCCTCGGAGAAGGTTCGGCCCTCGCCGGCCGGCGGCGGCTGCATGATGTCGTACAGGGTCCTGCCCTCGATGTACTCCATCACGAAGTAGTGGTAGCCATCGGGGGTGCTGCCGACGTCGTAGGCCTGCACGATGTTGTTGTGGGAGAGCCGCGCCGCCGCCCGACCCTCCTTGTAGAAACGCTGCACGAATTCGGGGTTGTCGGCCAGCTTCCGGGGCAGAACCTTGATGGCCACGATGCGGTCCAGCGATTCCTGTCTGGCCTTGTAGACGGTGGCCATGGCGCCCTTGCCCAGTTTCTCCAGAAGGCGGTAGCCGGGAATCTGGCTGCGCTTGCGGTCTTCAAGCTGAAGCTGAAGACGCCTGACCTGATTGACGGTAAGGAAATTGTGCTCGACCAGCAGATCGGCCAGGCTGCGCTGATTGGGGTCGGAGGACTGCTTCTGCTGCTCGCGGCAGAAGTCCACCTCCGTGCGGGTGGCCAGTCCCAGCTCGACAACCACCTTGCCCAGCTCGGTGTCGAGGCTGGCGGACGGACCGCTGGTTTGACTTTCGGCCTGACTCATGTCCCGTTTCGCTCTCCGAACACCGCCACCGCGGCCGCCGGGAAGCCTCAAGACGTCGGATCTGATTGAGTCTGGCAACGCTATATCTCAGCGGCCGTCGTGTCAAGGTTGATTCCTTTGATTCCTTGATTCCTGATTCTGCGATGGGCGCGTGACAGTTTCTGCATTGGTTGGAGTCAGGATGGGCGAGGCGGAGCCTCGTTCGGCACGGGCGAGGACGCCCGTGCTACTACCAGCCGGCGGGCTTTCCGTAGCACGGGCATCTTGCGAGGAAGCGGCCTACGATGAGCGTGCCGCGGATGGGACCGGTGTTCTCGCTGGTCATGATGGGACGCGAGGCGACCAGCAGAGGGCCGCGCTCCGTCATCACCAGACCCCGGCGGATGCTGGCGGCGTCGGTGTGGCCGGTGAGTCGCCCGCCTTGCAGCAGGCGCGTGAAAAAAGCGCTGTCGTGCTCGATGGCCTTGTCGCGCCGATTGAAGATGCCCTCCCAGACAAACTGGTCGGCGGTGTCGGCGATCAGCAGCAGGTCCAGACCGTTGTTGGCGAAGGTTTCGGCCACCAGATTCTGTTTGATGAACTCGGCATTGCGGTTCTGCACGAAGTTCCAGGTGTCGGTCCAGGCCGACCAATCGTTGCAGAGGAGGGTGAGGTGGTCGACCTCGCGCTGGATGCCCTCGACGACGCGGCTGACGTCGTCGCGGGTCTGGCGCTGTTCCAGGGCCAGGAAGCTCGGATAGACGATCCATCGGCCCACGCCCAGGGCCAGCGCCGACAGCATGCCCAGGACGATCGACAGCAGCAGTACGATCTTCCAGCGGACTGACAAGGTCTTCTCCGGCCTGGGAACTGGCCGCCTGCCACAGCGCGGCGGTTTTCGATGCGGTCCATCGGAGCTTCGGCGAGAAACGAGGCGCGCTTTACATGAGGCCGTGTGTCGCAGAATTATCGGGCGGGGGCAGGTCAGTGGTCCGTTGTCGGTTGTCAGGTCATGGGTCCGATGGTCAGTTGTCCCGCGGCGATGACGATCGCCGACCGGGAGGGCGAGCCTCCCGCGGAGCTGCCTGGTGGCCTGTCCGGCTCGGCCGGTGCCTCGCCCTCTCACGGCTTCGGTCCGTAGAGCGAGCGGGCAGGGGCGTATTGCGGACGGCCCGAACGTGTCTTCCCTGCCGGCCCGCTGCGCGCCCTCTGGCGTTCCGCGGACCTGTGTGCGAGAATAGGTGTTGCCCGGCCGATGCAGTTGGCCGGGCGTTCTCTTGACCGAAGCACCGATGAGTTGTAGCAGCGATACACGGGGCGCGAGGGCGAATGCCGGGTGCATCGACGCGCTGCCGCCGAAGCGGCGCGCGCTTCCGTCCCGCACGCCCTATCCGCCGGGCGCCACCAACGCCAACTGGTTCGGGCTGTTCAACGCCCTGTCGTGGCAGATCACTCTCGGCTCGCCGATGATCCTCTACGCCAAGTCGCTGGGGGCATCGGCGCTGACGCTGGGACTGCTGGCATCCTTCACGCCGCTGCTGGTGATTCTGCAACTGCCGGCCGCCCATTGGCTGCCCCGCTGGGGCTACCGGCGGTTCATCCTGGCCGGCTGGGGGTCGCGCACGGTGCTGATCTTCGCCCTGGCGGCCATCCCCCTGCTGCCGTGGCTCGGTTCATCGATGCGGCTGGCGCTGGTGGTGCTGTGTCTGTTCCTGTTCAACCTGCTGCGCGGGATGGCATCGGGCGCGTGGCTGCCATGGATCAGCGAACTGATCCCCGGCGAGCTGCGCGGGCGGTTCCTCTCGCGCGACCAGATCTTCGCCCAGGTCGGCAGCCTTTTCGCTCTGGGCATCGCCGCGGTCGTGCTTTCCTCGCGGAGCCGTCCTGAGCCGTGGCAATTCTCGCTGGCTTTCGCCATCTCCGCGGTCGGGGCCACCGTCAGCCTCTGGTTCTGCCGCCGAATCCCGGATGTCACCGCTCCCGATGCGCTGAAACGCTCGGGGGCGCCGGTGCCGTGGCAGGCCATGCTCACCTATCCGCCGTTTTTCCGGCTGATGCTCTTCAACGTGCTGTATTTTGCGGCCGCGGGCGGGCTGGGTGTATTCACGGTGGCCTATCTCAAAGGCCGGGCCGGCTACAGCGAAAGCAGCATCCTGTGGCTGTCGGTGCTGGCGATAGTGGGCGCGCTCCTGACGCTGCCGCGCGTGGGGCACGTGCTGGACCGCAAGGGCAGCAAGCCCGTGCTGCGAAGCAGCGTGTTGACGCTTCTGCTGGTGGTGGGCGGCTGGTGGGCGGTGTCGGCGAACCTCGTGGGCCAGGGTCCCTGGATCGTCGGCGCCCTCAATCTCATCGGCGGCATGGCCGGGGCGGGCTTTGGCGTGGCCAACGCGCGGATGGTGATGGCCACGATGCCGCTCATGGGGCGCAACCATTTCTTCGCGCTGTTCACCGTGATCACCAACCTCGCTCTGGCGGCCTCTCCCATCGTCTGGGGCGCGCTGCTGGACCTGATCGGCCAGGCGCAGTATGGCCAGGCGATCTCGTGGAACCGCTACAGCATCTACTTCGCCCTGGCGTTTGCCGTGGGCATCGTGGCCCTGGCGTTTGAGCATCGGCTGGCCGAGGCGCATCAGACCGTGTCCGAGGTGCCGCTGCGGCGGCCTTCGCCTGTTCCGGCCGTCCAGAGCGCCGCGGCCGCCGGGGCCAACCCCGCGCCGCCGGGATAGACTCAGAGCATGGCAAGCGAACCGAACAAAGTCATCTACTCGATGATCGGCGTGTCCCGAAGCTACGACCGCAAGGTCGTGCTCAAGGACATCTACCTGTCCTATTTCTACGGGGCGAAGATCGGCGTGCTGGGGCTCAACGGCGCGGGCAAGTCGAGCCTGCTGAAGATCCTGGCCGGCGTGGACAAGGATTATCAGGGGCGCATCGTCCTGCAGCCGGGTTATACCGTCGGCTACCTCGAGCAGGAGCCGCGGCTGGACGAGAGCAGGACCGTCCGTCAGATCGTCGAGCAGGGCGTCCAGTCGACGATGGACCTGCTCGAGCAGTTCAACAGGATCTCCGAGCAGCTCGCCGAGCCGCTCGACGAGGAGCAGATGAACAAGCTGCTCGAAAAGCAGGGCGAACTCCAGGAGAAGATCGACCGCCTGGGGGCCTGGGACATCGACTCGCAACTGGAGATGGCCATGGACGCCCTGCGCTGTCCGCCGGGAGACACGCCCGTGAAGGTGCTCTCCGGCGGCGAGCGGCGTCGCGTGGCGCTGTGCCGCCTGCTGCTTCAGAAACCCGACGTGCTGATCCTGGATGAGCCGACCAACCACCTGGATGCCGAGTCGGTGGCGTGGCTGGAGCAGCACCTGCGACGGTATGAAGGAACCGTCATCGCGGTGACGCACGACCGCTACTTTCTGGACAACGTGGCCGGCTGGATCCTGGAGCTGGACCGGGGCGAGGGCATCCCCTGGAAGGGCAATTACAGTTCCTGGCTCCAGCAGAAGAAAAAGCGCCTGGAGGTGGAGGAGAAACAGGAATCGGCCCGGCAGAAGACGCTGGCGCGCGAGCTGGAGTGGGTGCGCCAGTCGCCGCGGGCGCGCCAGGCCAAGAGCAAGGCGCGGCTGGCCGCGTATGAGGCGTTGCTGGCGCAGGACACAAAGAAGAAGGAACAGGAGATCGAAATCTACATCCCGCCGGGGCCGCGGCTGGGCGACCTGGTGATCCGGGCCGAAAAGCTTACCAAGGCGTTTGGCGACCGTGTGCTGTTTGAGGATGTGAACTTCAACGTGCCGCCGGGCGGAATTGTGGGGATCATCGGGCCCAACGGAGCGGGCAAGACGACGCTGTTCCGCATGATCATCGGGGCGGAGAAGCCCACCGGGGGCACGTTGCGCGTCGGGGATTCGGTGAAGCTGGCGTACGTCGAGCAGTCGCGCGAGAGTCTGGAGGATGATGCGATGGTGTGGCAGGCCATCGCCGACGGGCAGGAGACGTTCATGCTGGGCGGCATGCGCGTCAATACCCGGGCGTACGTGGCGCGCTTCGGGTTTACAGGCCAGGACCAACAGCAGCGCGTGGGCACGCTTTCGGGCGGCCAGCGCAACCGCCTGCACGTGGCGCGGATGCTCAAGAGCGGGGCCAACGTGATCCTGCTGGACGAGCCGACCAACGACCTGGATGTCAACACCATACGCGCTCTGGAAGAGGCGCTGGAGAACTTCGCCGGCTGTGCCCTGGTCATCAGCCACGACCGCTGGTTCCTGGACCGCGTGGCCACCCACATCCTGGCCTTCGAGGGCGACGGCACGGCCGTGTGGTGGGAGGGCAACTACTCGACGTACGAGGAGGACCGGCGAAAGAGGCTGGGGATCGAAGCCGACCGCCCGCATCGGATGAAGTATCGAAAACTGACGAAGGGGTGAGGTTGAGAGAGGGTTCAGGGTTCAGGGCAGCGAGCTTCCGGGCCTCGGCGGCAACGTGAGCTGGTGGGCTGGAGGGTCTTGCTGCCTGCGGGCGGCCTGGCAGGTATAATACTCCCGGTGGCGGTTAGAACGGCGCCAACCTCATCATGCCCGGCGCGCGGACGGGCCGCGTCCGCCGGGCCGGCGCGCGCCCGCCGCGGGTCCACCTGGTTTGACGCGATCGTTGTGGTGGGGGTGATCGGGGTACTGATCTCGCTGCTGATTCCCATGATGCTGACGGCCCGCGAGCGTTCCGACATGGCGCGCTGCGCCAACCATCTGCGCATGATCGGAGCGGCGCTGGCAAGGTATGCGACGGACAATCACGGCCGCTTGCCGGCCACCCGCCCGGCAGCCGACGGCTGGGCCATGCCCGACCTCAGCAGCAGTGGTTTCGACTCGCCCGATCCCTTCGGCGAGCGCGGACCGGCGCCCAACAATGTCCCTGCCGTGCTGTATCTGCTGGTCCGCACCGAGGCGCTGGACCCGGCCATATTCATCTGCCCGGCCACGAGCGGCGTGCCCGACACCTTCGGCGGACGCTCGGCGCTGGCACGGTCCAACTTCACCGACATCGGCCTAAACCTGACCTACAGCGTCCAGAATCCTTATTCCGACAACCTCGCCGGCTTCAACTGGACCACGCGTCTGCCGGCCGACTTCGCCATTGTGGCCGATCTGAACCCAGGCCCCGAGCCGCAGGTGCCGGCGTCGCAGCGGTCGCGTTCGCAGTGGCTGCGCAACAGCCCCAACCACGGGGGCAGGGGCCAGAATGTGTTGTACGCCGACTGGCGGGTGGAGTTCCGCACCGACCCGCTGGCGGGTGTGAATGGGGACCACATTTACGTCAACAAACGCGGCGAGGTTTTCGGCCCGCCGGTGGACCGTCACGACTCGATTTTGCTCCCGGCGGCACGCCCGGAGGCGGGCGGCGAGGAATAGCGACTTCCAGCGGCTCACTGGCCAGTGAATCTCGCCGCTTCGCGGGTGAGCAGACGGCTGGCGGCTGGCTCGGGGACTCTCCACTGCGCCGCCGAGCAATTATGGAGGGATGGGCGATGCCCGCGGCAATGCTTTGACGGTGTAATGCTGCAACGGCGCTTGGCGTCTTTGGTGGTGTCTTGAGGTATAATCAGCCAGGAGACTCCCATGATTCAACAGCGAATGGCGTCACGCAGGCGCGCAAAGAGAGCGGTTGTTGCGTTCCCCCACAATCTCGAGGTTCTTGAGCCGCGCAGGCTCCTCTCGGCGGGCGTGTGGGTGGTGAGCGGGGGGCCGGGCGACGATCAGATCGCCATCTCCATCCGCGAGAACGATCCGTCGATCCTCGAATTCACGCTCAACGGCCGCGTCGCCTCCCGCCGCCATGTGGACGACATCAGCGGCATCCTGATCGTCGCCGGCGCGGGCAATGACTACGTCGAGGTCAACCTGCCTCTGGAACGGGCCGGCCTGCCGGTTACCGTCAACGGGGGGAGCGGCAACGACACGCTGTATGGCGGGAGCGGCAATGACCTGATTCTGGGCGGGGCCGGCGATGATGAAATCCACGGCGCACTGGGCAATGACACGATCGTCGGGGGCTTCGGAAACGACATTTTGATCGGGGATGAGGGGGACGATGTCATCTACGGCAAGCTGGGCAACAACACGATCATCGGCGGACTAGGCGACGACAGCCTCTTCGGTGGACGGGGCGGCGACAAGATCAGCGGCGGAGCGGGGCGCGACCTGCTGCGCGGCGGTCTCAGGCGTGACGTGCTGCGCGGAGGGGACGATGCCGATCGGCTCGATGGCGGACCGGGCCGCAACGTCATCTTCAGCGAGCCGCAGGACCGCCTGCGCACGACGCCGGCCGACCTGCACCGCCAGGACATGCGGGCCGCGCCGCTCACGCAGTTGCAGGACACGGGGCAGCTCAGGGGATGGCTGGTGGATGCGGCCCTCTCTCGCTGGCGGCCGCTGCTGGGAAAACGGGCGAATTCGTGGTGGCAGTGGATGGCCGTGCGGGGCGACATGCAGTGGCTGCGTGACGTCAGCGTCGAAGGCGCCGTGATGGCGAAAGACGTCATGGCCGCCGCGCCGGGATTCTCGCCAACCAATGCACAGGAGCAGGGTGTGGACGAGGCCGACATCGTCAAGACCGACGGCGAGTATCTCTACGTGCTTCAGGGCGACAAGCTGGTAATCGTCGATGCCTGGCCGGCCGAGGAATCGCACATCGTCGCGACAGTGGAGCTCGACGATTGGGCGACGCAGATGTATCTCGACGGCGATCGGCTGACGGTCATCACGCAAAGCTGGGGCTTCGCGCGCCACCCGATCATCCTGCCGGTATCCGAGGACCTGGTGACACTGCGCGAGCCGAGGATCGCAGAGACGGCCTTCTGGGCCGATCCGCGGCTTTGGTACTCGTCTAACGGCCCCCAGACGCATGTGAGCACGTATGACATCAGCGACCGTTCGGCCCCGTGGCTGATGTCGCGGACGAGCTTCGATGGGTATCTCTCGGCGTCGCGGCGGATCGACGGCATGGCCTATCTGGTGCTCAATGCGAGTGTGGACGTGCCGGGTCCGCTGGTGCAGGAAATGCCCGGCGGCTACGTGTATGAGTCCGCCGCGTCATACCGCGCGCGGCTGGAGGGGATGGGGATCGACCAGCTCCTGCCGGGCTTCACCACGACGAGCTGGTCGGCCGACGGCACGCCGCTGGGCAGCGTCAGCGGCTCGGCCGTGGATGCGTCGGAGCTGTGGATGCCGCCGGCGCTGAAGGGCGCGGAGGACCTGTTTGTGGTGGTGGCTTTCGATCTGCGCGCAGCCGAGCCGGGGCCGGTGTCGAGCACCGCCGTGGGCGGCGTGAGCGGGCAGGTGTACGTCTCGCCACAAAGCCTGTACGTGACGTCGCAGAGGTGGGATGCGCCGATGGGCGGCTGGGAAGGCGACAGCAGGACCGACATCTACAAGTTCGCACTGGACGGGACGGAGGTGCGCTACGAGGGGCACGGCCACGTTCCCGGGTGGGCCCTGAACGAGTTCTCGATAGATGAAGAGAATGGGTATCTGCGCATCGCCACGACCAACGGCGGCTGGCGACAGACGAGCAACAACCTGCTGGTGCTGGAGGATGCGGGCGACACGCTGGAGGTGGTCGGGGGCATCCGCGGCCTGGCGCTGGGCGAGAGCATCTACAGCGCCCGCTTCATGGGCGACCGCGCGTTTCTGGTCACCTTCCGCCAGGTTGATCCACTATTCGCCATCGACCTGAGCGATCCGATCAACCCGCGCGTGGCCGGGATTCTGAAAGTGCCCGGCTACTCATCCTACCTCCATCCCGTGGGCGAGGATTTGCTGATCGGGCTGGGTCGCGACGCGACGGACGATGGGCGCGTGATGGGGATGAAGGCGTCGTTATTTGATGTGTCGGACCTGAGCGCCCCCAGGGAACTGGCGACGTATGTCTTCCCGACGGCCGGCGACCAGAGCTGGTGGAGCAGTGATTCGGCCGCGCTGTGGGACCATCACGCGTTCTCATATTTCCCCGACGAGCAGGTGCTGGCCGTGCCGGTGGTGGACTGGGGCTGGTGGAACGGTGAGGCGCGGCTGGAGGTGCTGAATGTGGATGCCGAAAGCGGCTTTACGCGCCTCGGCGCCGTCGAGCATCAGCAGGAGGTGCGCCGCAGCCTGCGCATCGGCCAGTTTCTATATTCGATCGGCTGGGACGCGGTGAAGGTCGTGACCATGTCGGATCCGCTCGTCGTGGTGGCGGAAGTGGAGCTGGGCAGTCCGTTTGTGGAGGATGGCGAGGTTGTGATCATGTAGACTGGCGCGCGGATCGTTTCAGCGCGACATGCGCGGGAGGAACACGGCCCGCCGGGCTGCGGAGCGGACGCCCTGTTGCCTATCATATTGGACATGTCAACTCGGCGTCTGATACAGATCACGTTGCTGTCGCTGCTGTGGGTGGTCGTGGCGGTGCTGCCGACCGTGGAGGCGGCCCAGCGCTCGGGTCCGCCTCGCTCGGCCACAGGCCCGACGACCGCCCCCGCGTCGGCTCAGGTCCGCGCCGAGCGGCAGCGTCTGCGCGAGCTGAGCGACCGCGCCATCGACCTGATGCAGGAAGGCCGGCTTGCGGAGGCCGAGGCGGCCCTGCGCGAGGCCCTGAGCATCGCCCCGCGCCTCAGCATCAACCTTTACAACCTGGCCTGTGTCAAGGCCCGCCAGGGCCACGGGGAGCAGGCCATGGACTATCTGGAGCGGGCCGTGGCGGCCGGATTCACCGAGTTCGCCTTCATCGAGGCCGACCCCGATCTGGACTCCCTGCGGAAGCTGCCGCGTTATCAGAAGCTGATGGCGCAAAAGGACGACATCCAGCGGCGGGAGGCGCAGCGTGTGCTGGACTGGCTTCAGCGCGAGCTGGGCGAGGGGTATGTCTACGAGATTGACCCCGACAACCGCTTCATCTTCGCCACCAACACCGATCGCACCACGCTGGAGGCCCTCCGCAGGCGGCTGGTCATGCAGGCCCGCAGCCAGTGGGACATGCTCTTCGCCAACCGCCCCGACCATTACATCAGCATTGTTCTGCCGTCGCCGGCCGACTACCGCCGCATCGTCCCCCGACGGGGAGTGGGCGGCTTCTACAACCGCGAGAACCGCATGCTCATCGCCCAGCGGATGGGCCAGATCATGCAGCATGAGTTCACTCATGCGCTTCACAACGGCGACATCGAAGCTCTCAATCAGGAACACCCCGTGTGGCTGGCCGAAGGCTTGGCCGGCATGTTCGAGTCGGCGCAGTTCGTCGGCGAGAAGCTGATACCGGCCGACAACTACCGGCTGGCGACCATCCAGAATGCCGCGCGCAACCGGCGGCTGATACCGCTGGCCCAGCTCCTGCGAATGGAACAGGATGCGTTCGTGCGCCGGGCCAACTTCGCCTACGGGCAGGCCTACAGCCTGCTGTTGTATCTCTACGAGCACGGCCTGCTGCGCAAGTTCTACGACTCGTACAAGCAGGACTACGCCATGGATCCGACCGGACGACAGACACTGGAACGGACCACGGGCATGAGTCTGGCCGAGCTGGAGCAGGCGTGGATCGGCTGGATGCTTCAGCGGACACCGCCGCCGCTGACGACAGGGCCCGACGGCGCCTGGCTGGGCGTGCGTTTCGGCAGCGCCAATGACGGCCTGCGTATCGACGAAGTGGTGGTGAACGGTCCGGCCGCCCGCGCCGGGATACTTCCCGGAGACCTGATCGTTGGTCTGGACGATGTGGATGTGCGTGACCAGGAATCGTTGATGCCGTTGCTGGCCGAGCGGCAGCCGGGCGAGCGGGTGGTGCTGCGGATCAGGCGGGTGCAGGAATACCGGGACGTGGCGGTGGAGCTGGGCAGCAGGGCCGCTGCTCCGCGGTGAAGCCGGGGGGCGCCTGGCAGTTCTGGGCGATTTGCGCAGACCCTGCGGCCGGCCCGCGGAAGACTCGGGAACAGCCCGCACGCCGCTGCCACGGTATGGCGGGCGCACCCCACAGGCGCATGGGAGCGCCGCAGCGCCGACCCGGCCACCGAGCCGATCCAAGCCGATCCATCCTTGCAAACAGGCGGGTTGCGCCGTAAGATGATGGAGAATGGGTTAGGCCGGGATTTGGTTGGATTGAAGCAGCCCGGCCGGCCGATGCCGACCATAGCGGATGGTCGGCATCGGGAAACAAGGCCTTTTGACGTGAAATCCCGTCGCGTGGCCACGGGGCCGTTGCGCGGGATTCAGATTGAACGTGGTCTACATCGGAGTTCAAGTCGTCCTGGCATTGGCCCTGCTGGGCCTCACCGCAGCGGTGCTGCTGGGCGGGCTGCGTCGCTGCGGCGGGCGATGCGCACGGGGCATCCTCCTGCCTGTCTGCGTGCTTTCCCGGCCGCATGTGCGGACGGCGGTCCGGTCGTTGGACCGGCTCCTGGCATCCACGCCCTGGCGGGCACCGCCTGCTGGACCGGCGGGACCTGAGCGTCCCGCGATTCCGATTGCCGGACCGCTCTTCTGAGCGTGCGGCGGCCGCGCCGTGTCATCAAGGCCCTCCCCGGTTTTCCGCATTTGTGGCAGGGGCACTATGCAGATCGTATGGGCACTGATCGGCGCGGTGGTGGGTGGCGGCCTGCTCCTGGGCCTGCTCACCATCCTCGGCAAGAACATCATCCAACAGGCCCGGCTGGAGGCACAGCGGCTCAGGGATACGGCCGAACGGGAGGCGCACAGCAAGGCGCGGGAGATCGAGCTGGCGGCGCAGGAAGAGCGGGCCAGGGCCCGCGAGGCGTTCGAGCGCGAGGCCGACGCCCAGCGCAAAGAGCTGCGCGAGCTGGAGCTTCGCCTCAACAAACGCGAGGACACGCTCGATCGCAAACTGGACACCCTCAGCGTCAAGGAGCGAAACCTGGAAACCATGGAGGGGCGTCTGGCCCAGCGCGAACGCGGGCTGGCGGCCAGGGAAAAACAGCTCGAGCAGCTCATCGCCGACGAGCGCAACAAGCTGCTTCAGATCACGCAGATGACGGCCGAACAGGCCCGCGAGGTGCTCCTGAAACGCATCGAGGACGAATGCCGCCGCGACGCAGGGCTGCTGGTGCAGCGCATCACCGAGCAGGCCCAGGAGGAGGCCCGCGACAAGGCCCGTCAGATCATCCTCCAGGCCATCCAGCGGTATGCCGCCGAGCAGACCTGCGACCACACCGTCAGCACGGTCGCCATTCCCTCGGACGACATGAAGGGCCGGGTGATCGGCCGCGAGGGGCGCAACATCCGCGCCTTTGAGAAGGCCACCGGCGTCGACGTCATCATCGATGACACGCCCGGCGTGGTCGTGGTGAGCTGCTTCGATCCCGTCCGCCGCGAAATCGCCCGTAGCTCGCTGGAGAAACTGGTGCAGGACGGACGAATCCATCCGGCCCGCATCGAGGACCTGGTTTCTCAGACCAGCAAGGAAATGGAGGAGGAGCTGGTGCGGATCGGCCGCGAGGCCGTGCAGGAGGCCAACGTCGGCAACGTGGCCAGACCGATCGTGCCGATGCTCGGGCGCCTGGCGTACCGCACAAGCTACGGTCAGAACGTGCTGCGGCACTCCATCGAGGTGGGCTACCTGGCGCAAGTGATCGCCGATGAGCTGGGGCTGGACGGCGCCCTGGCCCGACGCTGCGGCCTCCTGCACGACATCGGCAAGGCCATGGACCATGAGCAGGAGGGCGGTCACCCCCAGATCGGCAAGGCCTTTCTCAAGCGTTTCAACGAGCCGGAGGCGGTGCTCAACGCCTGCGAGGGACACCACGGCGACGTGCCGGCGACCACGCCCTATACCCCCATCATCATGGCCGCCGATGCCATCAGCGCCAGCCGCCCCGGAGCGCGCCGCGAAAGCCTGGAACGCTACATCAAGCGGCTTCAGGAACTGGAAGAGCTGGCGATGAGCTTTGAGGGAGTGCGCCAGGCCTACGCCATCCAGGCCGGCCGCGAGGTGCGCGTGATGGTGGATGCCAAGCTGGTGGATGATGCCGTTGCCGCCAAGATCGCCCGCGACATCGCGCGGAAGATTCAGGACACCATGACCTATCCCGGCGAGATCAAGGTAACGCTGATCCGGGAGGTCAGAGCGGTGGAGTACGCCAGGTAGGGGGGCTGCACCGGCACAACGTGGAGGCGCGGAGGCGTCGCGCTGGCGCTGCCGCTATACTATAATGAGTGCATGCTTGTTCAGCACCTGGGCCGCATGCCATACCACCAGGCGTGGACCCTGCAACAGGAGGCGCATGCCGCCGTTCTCGCCGGCGGCTGCGAGCGGCTGCTGCTGGTGGAGCACCCCCCGGTCATAACCTTCGGCCGCCGCCCCGGCGCAACGCGGCACCTGCTGGCACAGCCCTCCCAGCTCCAGGCTATGGGCGTGCAGGTGGTCCAGTCCGACCGCGGCGGCGATGTCACTTTCCATGGCCCGGGGCAGATCGTCGCCTACCCGATCGTGCGCCTGGCCGATCACAACCTCAGCGTCGGGGGCTATGTGCGGCGGCTGTTGGAGGTGGTGATCGCCACGCTGGAGCGCTTTGGCATCGTCGGTCGCATCGACCCCGCGGCCATCGGGGTGTGGGTGGAGCACGAGGCCGCGCTGCGCAAGATATGTGCCCTGGGAGTGCGCGTGCGGCGGGGCGTGTCGATGCATGGGATTGCACTGAACGTCAGCACGGACCTGAGATGGTTCGACCTGATCGTGCCCTGCGGGCTGTCGCGGCCGGTGACTTCGATGCAACAGGTCCTGGGCGATGCCGCCCCGTCCATGGAAGCGGTGACGGCGGAGCTGACGCGGCGGATGGAGATGGTGTTCGGGCAGGCGTTGACGGTCAGGGACAACTGAGGGTTCAGGGTTCGCACGTTCAGGGTTCAGTGGCGAAGGCACAACTGACGAACGGACCACTGACCCAACAACGGATAACTAACCACGGACCACTGACCCTGCTCAGCACTCAGCACCCAGGACTCAGCACTCAGCGCTCACGAGCCCCGCGGCTGTTGGTTGTGTGCCCCTTCGGCTGTATCATTCCCCCCGGTTTCGGTCGTGCCGTTGCGCGGCCGGCTTACGATCGGATGATTCTCCATGCTGGACCTGCTCGAACGGATCCCCCCCTGGCTTTACATCGCCGTTGTGGCCCACCTGATCATCCTGGGCACGGTGGCGTACCTCATCTTTCTGGAGCGTAAGGTGGCCGCGTGGGTGCAGGACCGCATCGGTCCCAACCGCGTGGGTCCCTGGGGGCTGCTCCAGTCGGTGGCCGACGGCATCAAGATGCTGGTCAAGGAGGACTACCGCCCGGCCGGTGCGGATCGCGTCCTGTTCACGGTCGCCCCGGCGATCATGATGATCCTGATCATCATGTCCATCGCCGTCATTCCCTGGGGCGGAGTGAAGCAGACCACCCGGGACATCGAGGTGCGTGGTGTGATCGAAAGCGGCGAAGCCGACGCCCTTGCCATTTCGCGCGCCAACACGCCGGGCACGCCGGAGAATGCTCGGCTGCTGGAGGCCGCCCGCCGCCAGATTCCTCTCGGCGCCAGCATCGTGGCGGTCACATACACCGGACACACGACCGCGCCGCATGCCGAGCAGGCCACCGTCACCTACCGCTATCACTTCCAGGTCGCCAGGCTCAATATTGGGGTCCTGTTCATCATCATGGTGCTGGCCCTGGCCGTTTACGGCGTAGTGGTGGGGGGGTGGGCGTCCAACAACAAGTACTCGTTCCTCGGCGGGCTGCGGGCCACGGCGCAGATGATCTCCTACGAAATCCCGCTGGCCCTGTCGCTGCTGACCATCGTCATCATGTTCGGCACGCTGGAGCTGGATGAGATCGTCAGCAGGCAGGCCGGCCACTACTGGCTGGGCTTCATCCCGGCCTGGAACGTCTTCACCCAGCCGCTGGCGTTCATCCTGTTCCTGGTGTGCATCCACGCCGAGGCCAACCGCGCGCCATTCGATCTGGCCGAGGCGGAACAGGAACTGGTCGGCGGCTACCACACCGAGTATTCCTCAATGCGCTTCGGGCTGTTCTTTCTGGCCGAGTATGCCGGCATGATGACCACCAGCGCCGTCTGCGTGGCGTTGTTCTTCGGCGGCTGGCACCTGCCGGGGCTGGGCGGCAGTGCCGATCCCGCCGATCCCGCCGTCACCACCAGCCTCGGACTGATCCTGCTGCGTTGCGCGGTCTATTTCGCCAAGGTCATGCTGATGATCGGGCTGTTCATGTGGGTGCGCTGGAGCCTGCCGCGATTCCGCTTCGACCAGCTCATGGTGCTGGCGTGGCGCTCGCTGGTGCCGTTCTCGCTGGCGCTGCTGCTGGGTACGGCGCTGGTGCTGTACTGGCTTGGGCCCGGCAATGCGAATTTCGTCAAAAACAAGGTCATCGATGGCCAGATGGGCGCGGCCCTGCTTATCATGAACGTGGTGCTGCTGGCGGCGGCCCTGGGACTCAGCCGCCTGCTCCCGGCCGGCCCGCCGACGAATCGGCGAGTGCCGGCAACCAGCAACTGACAACTGACAACTGGCAACTGGCAACTACTCCATGAGAGACAGCGACGTCATCGTTCTGGAAGAGCCGCGGCTGACCCTGGCCGATCAGTTTTATCTGCCGCAGGTGCTGGCAGGACTGGGCACCACCATGAAGCACATGCTCATGAACCTGGCCGGCAGGGACCGCGTCATTCAGTATCCCGAGGAGAAGCGGCAGGATCTGCCCGTCGAGCAGGGGGGGCTGGCTCGGCAGATCTATCGGGGGGTCCACCGGCTCAACCGGGATGAGGAGGGGCGCGTCAAGTGCGTGGCCTGCTTCATGTGTTCCACCGCCTGTCCCGCGCACTGCATCCACATCGAGGCTGGCGAGGCCCCCTGGCCCGACCGCGAGAAATACCCCATCAAGTTCGACATCGACGAGCTGCGCTGCATCTACTGCGGCATGTGCGAAGAGGCGTGCCCGGTGGATGCCATTGAGCTGACCAGCGAATACGACATCGTCGGCCTCACCCGCCAGGAGATGATCTTCGACAAGGCCAAGCTGCTGCTCATGTACGACCGGACGGTGAAAGCCGAGCCGATGTGATGGCGCACATCGCCTCCGACGGCGCCGGCGGGCGCGTCGCGCCGCCCCCCGCACCAGCTCGTCCGCGGAGTACCGCAGAAGGGCAGACCCGCTCCCGCAGCCCCTGCGGGCGCGGCTTAATCCAAAGGCTTGATGCGGATGTTTCTGAACGCCACGCGGCTACCCGGATCGTGGCCCTGAAGCGCGATCGTGCCGTTGGATAGCCGCCGGCTTCCGCGCACATCCTCGGGCTCAGTGTACTCCACGATGGTCCGCCCGTCCACTTTGGTGATGATCTTCCTGCCCTCGACGATGATCTCGAGGAGGAACCACTGGTTATCTTTGGCCGGCGCCTCGGTGATCCGCACCACGCCGTAGATGCTGGCCGTGCGGATCGGGTCGGACTGGGTGTTGTTGATCTGGATTTCATAGCCCTGACTGGGCCAGTCCTTGTCCTGGAAGCGCGTGTGTATGAAGATGCCGCTGTTGGCCTTGGGCCAGGTCATGACCTCGCATTTGAGGTGGAAGTTCTTGAAGTCGGCCTTTCCCACCGGCCCCTCGTAGAACAGGTGCGAGCGCGGTCCGTGGGCAACGATGGCGCCATCCTCGACCTTGAACGTGTCGATGTTTTCGCTGGCCCGCCAGCCCGCCAGGCTTTTGCCGTCGAAGAGGCTGTAGAAGCCGTCGGCATCGGGCGTGGGCGCATCGGCGGCCGCCGCGGCAGGTGCCGCCGCCGCGGCCAGCAACAAGACGAAGACGATTGTCGCAGTCTGCTTCATAGTCTGTCCTTGATGATGTCCATTATCGGCCCGCCGAAGCGGATTTTCAATCGGGCCGCGCAGGCCGCGCAGTCAAGAGGGCGCGTGGCAGTTTATGCGGCCTGCGGCCCGGAATCACGGCGGCGCACAACGTAGCACGGGCGTCTCGCCCAATGCCATCAACTTAAGATTGTTCGTAAGTCATTGTCACAGCGCGCTTTATGGCGCTAGCGCGAGCGAAGGCCTCCTGGCACAATGGTGTGATCTG